>Ga0180432_10000372_pt1 | contig 72712 bp, 50 predicted proteins | sample SS_ome_10_FD_132414 | JGI IMG/M metagenome (GOLD analysis project Ga0180432, IMG submission 132414) | Hypersaline lake sediment archaeal communities from the Salton Sea, California, USA - SS_1_MS_2 metaG | ecosystem: Environmental > Aquatic > Non-marine Saline and Alkaline > Hypersaline >...
AGGGAACGCCCTCTGTGGCGTTCCGAGAAGCAGGAAGGAGCGCGTTTCCCGGGTTTCGGAACGCCACAGAGGGCGTTCCCTACAGAGCATCGATACCAGGCTCCAAAAGAGTCACAGCCTCACTGGTCGCGGCTTTACAGCAAATGGACGTGCCATGAACAGTCGCATTAGACCTTTCGTTTTCGCGGTTGCCCTTTTCGCCGCTTCTATCGCCGGGCTTGTTCGGGCAGCCGAGCCGGCCGATCACTTGATTCCCAAGGCGGCGCGGCATTTGCGAGAGAAGCCTGGGCCCGCGGCGGCTATCGGCCTTGCCGAAATGTATCGTGCGGTCGGTCAAGACGAGCAGGCGGCGCGGGTGCTGGCCGACGCCGCGATGACCTCGAAGGACGACGCCGGGCTGTTGTTGCAGGCGGCCTGTTGGCGGATGCTTCCGGTCGGCACGGGCGAGCTGGATACGTTTCGCGACCAAGTGGGCCAGTTGACCAAGGCCGATCCGCAGAACCGTTGGCTGACCGTCTATCGCCTGATTCTGGCTGCCCGCGAGCGAGACCGCGCGGCTATGCTTCGTGCGGCCGAGTCGCTGGAGGCGCCCGGGCAGTTCCCCTCCGCCGGTGCAGAGCGGGCCCACCTGGCGCTGCTTCAAGAGCTGGGCTTTCCCCGGAACGACGCCGGCATGGAGGTCATCCGTCACCGGTCGTACGGGCCGCTTTACGCGCTGCGCGACCTCGACCGGGCACTAAGCCGGGAGATCGCGTATTTCGAGAAAGCCGGCCAGACACCCGAGGCAAACCGGTTGCTCGCAGCCCGCGACAAGCTCCGCCGGGCATGGCTCGCATCGTCGAAGAACCTTGTCGAGCGGCTCTTCGCGCTGAAGTTGCTCGGAGGTAATCAGCAGCGGAAGGCACTTCTCGAACAAGCCAAGGGGCTCGATTGGTTGGCCGACGCCCGGTTGCTCGACCGCAAAGTCGCGGCGACGAGTCCCGAAAAGGCGTGGAAGGGCGTGATCTTGCCATTATTGAACAATGAAGTCGCGATGATCCACGATCGCCCCGACCTTCGGCTCAAGCCGACGGCGGAACCCGACTTCGGGGGGCAGCATCGGGATAAGATCGAATTGACCGTCCGCGCCCCGACAAAGAAAAAGGTCGAAGCGAAGGCGATCTACGAAGGGCCCGTCGAGGTCCAACTCGGCCGGCTAGGGATCACCTCCGACAGGCTCGTGCTGACCGCCGGAAAGGGCAAGAAAGCCACAACGCTTCAGGGCACTGGAAACGTGAGGATTCAGGGCATCTACGGTTTCCTAGACGGCATCACGGCCGATCAGTTTTCGCTCGACACCGGCGCCGGCAATTTCAAACTCTCCGGTGACGTGCAAATGAAGGGCGCCGGCGAGACGGTCAAGTGTACCGAGTGTGTCGTGAACATCTCCGGCAAGATCATCCGCAAGAAGACCCTGCTGGACGATTTTGACGAGGCCAGGGACGTCAAATCAAAGCTCGCCATGCTGCCGAAAATCACGAAGACGTACGACGACAACGAACTCCCGCCCGAGGCGGCGTACCTGTTGGCGCTGAAACTCTTGCGCAGCCACCTGACCTGGCATGCCGCCTATCCCCCACCAACGCATCCCCATCAAGAACGTGGGCAGTTGGCCGCCATCAAGAAATTGCGGGACGAACGACATCCTGGCATCGACGAATGGCGATGGAGCGAGGCCCACGCGGGCGAACCGTGGATGCTGGACCAACGGCAGCGCCGGAAACTCCAGAAAGAGTGGGAAGAGGCCGAAAAGCAAGCACAGACGAAGGATGGCGAGGCGGTGGAGATCGGCGACATTGACCCGCCGCGATGGTTCTGGCGAATCCGCGACTGCAGCGTCCCATGTAGGCCGGATTGCCAATCCGGCCTACCTAGAAGCCACCCGGACGTCGACCGGGCGACGAAGCTTCTTCAGCGGGCCGCCCAGGGAGAACTCTCGCAAAAGGCCCACCATTGGCTCGCCGAAATTCGGCGGAACAACACCGTGGTAACCATGGACGTCGTTGGGGCTTACGTCGCCGAAAGGAAGGGGCCGGTCGTCGTCGATGCCCGCAATACCGACCGACTCACCGCAAAGCTCTATCGCGTCCGCGAGCCCAAGGACCTCGTGGCCGTTACGCAGCGGATCGGAGAGCACTTCGTCTACCGCGACTACGGGCTCCAGTTCGGCGAGCGGTTGAGACTGGCCAGGGAATTGGGCGGGGTGCAAGAGGCACTGAAGGAACAGATGATCGGCTACGGCCGCGACCTCTATCAGCTTCCCGACTTCCAGCCGGAGGACCTCGTTCGTCAGTGGAACATCGCCGTCGTGGACTTGAAAGTGCTCGACCTCGGCCGCGACGAGTACGACCGCTGGGGCGAGTGGGATGAGTGGGAAAAGGACTACAACAGCGACGCCGAGTTTTTCGACGACCGTTGCAAGCAGTACCGCGAACGGCTCGATAAATCGTACTGGCCCGGTTGGCTGAAGCCGAGCAGTTGGCGATGCGACCGGTTGCTGGAGATTCCTGCCGAGGCGCTCACGAAATCCGGCGCGTACATCCTGGTCGTGGAGGCAAACGGCCAGTCGGCCTATGCCCCAATTGTCGTCGATCCGCTTAGCATGGTCATGCGGCGTTGTCGCGACGGCGTGTTCGTAATGGTAAGCGACAGCGAGAACCGGCAACCGGTCGAAGGGGCCACAATCTGCTCCGGCGAGATGCTCGACGCCGCGGTGACCAACGCCGACGGCGTGACGTTTGCCAAGATCTTCGCCGCCGGCGACCGGGCAATCATCGCCGAGAAGGACGGCCGCTATGCGGTCGGCGGGTTCGGCGAGGTCTTCGACGGCGTCTACGAGTCGGATATCGACCGTGAGCTGCGAGACCGCATGATGGTTGCCCGCATGGCCGTGGCAGAGGAGTTGGCAGTCCAAGAGGCGCTTGCCCACGCTTATGCCGACCGCTACGTAGTGGCCGCGTACACCGATCGGCCGACGTACCGGCCGGGACAGGAGGTGAACTTCAAGCTGATCGTTCGTTACCTGCCGCACGCCGAATTGGCCAAGAAGAAGGCATCGTCGAACGAGTTTCGCATCGGCGATTTCGAATTGGCCGAGAACTTAAAGATCCCTAAAGAGAAGGAAGTGACGTTCGACGTGCTCAACCCCAAGGGCCGCGTCGTCGGCTCCGGTTCACTCGCGCTGAACGATTACGGCACGGCCGCCGGCAAGGTTACGCTCTCATCGGAAGCGGCCGTCGGCACGTACACCTTGCGTGTGGGCGCCGGCGGCATGGACCGGATCGTGCCCCATGCCTTCGCGGTGAAGTACTACCGGCGGCCGAACTTCGAGCTGGAAATCACCGGCCTGCCCGAGACGATCTCCGGCGGCGATACGCTGGAGTTGAAACTGGCCGGGAAATACTACTTTGGCAAACCGGTCACGGCCGCCACGGCCGACGTCCGGCTGGTCCATCCGGACGCATGGAAGCCCTTGGCGAGCGAGAAACTCGAACTGAACGAGTCGGGCACGGCCGAAGTCGAGTTGGAGTTGCCGCGAAAACTCAAGCCTGGCACTTACCGTCTGATCGGCTCGCTTACCGACGACAGTGGCCGGACCGTGACCGAGATCCTCGAATGCGAGGTTGAGGGTCGCCGTGGCGCCGCATCGGCCGACGGTCTGAGCACACTGCCGCGTTTCATCCCCGTCGGCCGGGCGCTCGAAGTGAAAACGACCGCCCGACAGGTTGTCGTCAAGCAGGATCACAACGGCGACGACAAGGGGAAAACGTTCAAGGCCAAGCGGGGCGTTGTCCGGGTTAAGCTTCATGAACCGGGTTGGCATACACTTACGGCCGGGGCGGAGCAAACCGACATCTTTGCATACGGTGGAAATGATCCGCCGCGAGGTTACCCCAACCAGGAACAAGCACTCCAAGACGCAGACGAAGAAACGCTCTACTCGCCCCGATGGATCAACCTGACCGACTATGCACTGGAAGAAGACGGTTACAGCCGCGAAGACCATCGCGATCCGGCGAATCTCTCGGCCCTGCTCGGGCGCCAGCACGTCGAAGTCGGCGGAAAGCTGCCCGTGTTGGTCTACGTGCCCGGCAATGAAGCCCGGCTTCTGCTGACGATCGAAGGCCGCACCGTCGCCGACTACCTTGTGGCCAAGATTGACAATAAGAAAGACCACGCTGCCGGCTCGTACCATGTCGTCGAGATTCCGATCAAGCCCCGCTACCTGCCGAATTTCTATGTGCAGGGCCGGATCATTTCGCCGTTGGATCTTCGGGAGGTGCGAGCGATCGAAGAGGTCGAACAGCTCGCTCAGGAATTCGAGGAGTTAGAGGACGGCGACGGCACCGAAGACCCCCGCTGGTGCCGCGTCGACGTGGTCGATCCGAACCGCCGGCCCGGGGGACAGCGGCTCGGCGTCGCCATCGAGACCGATGCGGAAGAGTACAAGCCCGGCCAGAAGGTCGACGTGCAAATCAAGACGACCGACCTGGCCGGCCGGCCGTGCGAGGCGGAGGTCTCGCTCGGGGCGGTCGACGAGAGCGTCTACTCCTTCGGCGAAGACCGCATCGACATGTTGCCGGCCTTCTTCAGCGATCCCCACCCGGCGCGCCGTTACCGCCGCAAGACATGGAGGGCAAGCTGTGGGAGGCTGGAGGTGGAGCATCTTCACAAGCAGATGCGAGAATTGGCCATGGCCCAGGAGGCGCTGGGTCAGGCGGAGCAGATGTCAAGAATGGCGGAAATGCAGAAGTCGCTCGATCAGATCCAGGGTCTCGGCTATCCCGATCCGGAAGACCTCCGGCCGACGCTCACGATGATCGACGGCCAGTTGCCGGTCAGCAGCATCCCGCTGGCACGCCTGCGGACCGACTTCCGCGAGACGGCCACGTGGCAGCCGCAATTGCAGACCGGGCCCGACGGGTTGGTGAAAACATCCTTCATGTTGCCCGACTCGCTCACCCGATACCGGCTCACCGGCGTCGGGCTGACGCGTGATACACGCATCGGCATCGGCTGCACACGGATCGATGTCTCCATGCCGCTTTCGGTCCAGTTGTTCCTGCCGCGGTTTGCCGTCGAAAAGGACCGGCTCGAAGCGGTCGGGCTGATTCACAACAACGCCGACAAGCAGCGGAAGTGCAACGTCACCTGGGAAGTGACCGGCGCGAAGATCGAATCGCCGGGCGACGCGAAGACTCAGGTCCAGGTTGCCGCCGGCGGATCGACCCGCATTACGCTGGCCTTGTTGTTCGACGAGGTCGACGACGTGCGGGTGGCCCTCCGCGTAACGGACGGCGAAAACGCCGACGCGGAAGTCCGAAATCTGGTGGTGCAACCGCTCGGGCGGCCACGCGAGATCGCCCTGTCGGGCACGTTCACCGGCCAGCATAAATTGAAGCTGCCCGCCGGGTTTGTCGCCCGGGACCTGCGGGTCGGCATCTCGCGGACCGACGTGGCCGGCGGGCTCGACGGGCTGGCCTATCTGATCGACTACCCATACGGGTGCGTCGAACAGACAATGAGCCGCTTCCTGCCGGCGGTGATGGCAAAACGGGCGGTCCAGCAATCGCCGGTCGGTCTGCCGCCGGAAGTGATGGAGAAGCTGCCCGAGGTGCTCTCGAAGGGCCTGGCACGGCTCTACAACTTCCAGAACCCCGGCGGCGGTTGGGGGTGGTGGAAAGAAGACCACGGCGACGACCGCATGACAATCTACGTCGTCTACGGGCTGGCCCGCTGCAAGAACACCGGTACGCGGGTCGACCCCGACGTGCTGGCCGGCGGCTGCAACTATCTGAATTCCCGGCTCCGCGGCGCGAAGCTCGATCCGTTGCTTCGCCCGAGCGCGTTGTTAGCGCTCTCGCTTGCCGGGCAGGCCGACGAGAAGATGCTCCGCGACGCCGCGAAAAAGGCCCTTGCAACGGGAACCCCGGAGGCGGCGGTGGCCGATTTAGCGTTGGCATGCCGCAATGCCGGGCTGATCGAATACGGCGAGCAGTTGGCGGCCCGGCTTGGCCGGTGGCAGCCCGGCTCGACCGAAGACCTGGCGCGGAAACTGACGGTGCAGATCGCCTACGGGGCCCCGCTCGATGCCTGCCGCGCAACCGCCGCGAAACTCTTGGCCCGCCAACAGGGTTATCGTTGGGGAAGCACCCGGTCCACGTCCTGGGCGATCGAGGCACTCTCGCAGATGTTGCGATACGACCCCGCTCCTCCCAAAGCCGATCTCGTATCTATCGCAGTCGGAGGCGAGACCGTGTTGCGCCACAACCGGCCCGAGGAACTGAAGAAATCGGGCGCCTACGTCCATCTTTCCGGAAAGAAGTTGTCAACCGCGGAAGGCTTGCCCGTAATACTGGAAGTCCACAGCAAGAGCCTGGCGCATTTCACGCTGACAGCCACCGGCTACCAGCGGCTCGACCGGATCGAACCGGAGGGCAAGGAAATCCGCATCCGCCGGACGTTGACGAAACCGGACGGCAAACCGCTTGGCAAGAAGATCCACCTTGGCGACGTGATCGCCGTACGCCTGAATGTCGAACTTGAGAAGCCGCAATCGTACTTGATCGTCGAAGACCGCCGCCCGGCCGGATGCGAGTATGCCGACGACACGATCAGCGGCCCGTTGGCTCGAGCCGCCGCAAACGTCGAGTTCCGCGACGACCGCATGGCAACGTTTTTCACGCAGCTTCCGGCCGGCCGCCACGAGTTGATCTACTACCTCCGCGCCGAGACCCCCGGCACCAGCCACGTCCTGCCCGGCGCCGCGTACCCGATGTACAACGAAAAGGTCCGCGGCGAGACCGGGGCATTGAAGTTGGAGATCCTCGGGCCATAATCGGGGATCAGCCGATTGGAGGACCGGGAAGCGGACGGATACGGATCCGATCTTGCTCAACCACGGTGAAATGCCCTTCCCAATCCGACCGAACGGCTAGCGCTTCAAGGATGCGCTGGTTGTCGCTCTCCGGGTCCGTGCCGGATAGACGAAACAAGACCACTCCGGCATCTGCGGGCAGGCCGAAGCGAAAGGCCAATTCGCCAAAATCCTTATCGTGGGTGATGACGATTCGAGTCTCGGACTGAGCGCGGGCGAGGATTTCCTCGTCACTTGCCCCCCGCATCGATTCCTTCACAGACAATACGTCATGGCCCGCGTCACGCAAGGCGCCGATAACACTGCCGGCTATATTTTCGTTGGCGACGATTCGCATCGGCATCCGCCATCAGATGGGCGACAGATAAACGCGCTCGGATTTCAGCACTTCGCTGGCGTACGCCAGACACGCTTGAATGTCCTCGCGCGCCAAATGGTCATACTCCTGCAAGATATGCTCGACCGTCCAACCCCGCCCAAGCAGATCGACGATGAACTCAACAGAGATACGCGTTCCCTTGATGATCGGTTTGCCAGCGAGCACTGCCGGATCCACAGTAATTCGGTCTTTCCAGTTCATGCACAACCTCCTACTTCCAAAAACTTGCACCTGCGGATCACGTCTTAGGACGATTCTAGCTCCTACAAGGGACCGTGTCAATAAACTGCTACCACCGTGACGGTAAATGAGTGCTGCTCCGCCCTGCAATGACATCAGAGGTACGCCGTCGGGAACTTCCACGGGTCGCGATATTCGGGCACGGCTTGCTTTGTGGCTTCGGGGTCGCCGACGATCTTTTCGGTCTTCGGGTCGAACCGGATCGAGCGGCCGAGCTTCATCGACAGGTTGGCCAGGACCAGTGCGACGTCGATCTTGCCGTGGTACTCGGGGCTGCAACTCGGCTGCTTGCGAGTCGTGATGCAGTCGAGCCACTCGCGTTCGTGGCCGGGCGAAGGCGGAATTTGCTCCTCCGGCGGCTTTCGGTCCTTCATTCGATTCCCTTCGGGGACAACCTCGTGCATGCCGTAGTTGGCGTAGAGGGTCCCGTCGACGCCGTGGAAGTAGATTCCCAGCCTCCGGGCCGGCTTGCCGCGGCCGAAGTCGAATGCGAAACTGTTGACCGTCGACATCCACCACGTCATCGAGAAATCGGGATACTGCCACGTGACTTCTTGGGTATCGGGGGCGTCGCCGTCGTCCTTGACGACGTATCGCCCGCCTGAGCAGTAGGTAATCTCCGGGTAGCCGAGGTCCAAGGCCCAGACGGGCAGATCGACGATGTGCGGTGCCATGCCGGGGGTCCAGCCGCCGGAGATCATGAAGAAACAGTGGTTGAAGGAATTCGCGGCCAGCAGGCGATTGTAGGGCCGCATCGGATGGGGGCCGACCCACATGTTCCAGTCGAGCCCTTCGGGCGGCTTTGTGCCCGGGTCGTGGCCGATGCCGCCGGGGCCCTGGTTCATTACGTTGAACGTCTGGGCGACGCTGACACGGCCAATGTTGCCGGCACGGATCAGCTCGACCACGCGGCGGTAGTTCTGCCCGGCGTGGATCTGGGTGCCGATCTGGCAGATTCGCTTGTGCTTCTTGACCGCGTTCTTGACCGCAAGACTCTCGCCAAGGTGCAGTGTCATCGGCTTTTGCAGGTAGACGTCCTTGCCCGCCTCGCAGGCATCGACCGTCATGCGGCAGTGCCAGTGCGGGGGCGTGGCGACGATGACCGCGTCGAGGTCCTTCTCGGCGAGCATGTCGCGGTAGTCGGGGTAGGGCTTGGCTTTGAACTTTCCGGCGGCCGCGTCGCAGCGGGGTCTCCAGCAGTCGCTGACGCCGGTGATCTCGACGTCAGGATACTTTGCACAATTCCGCGCGTTGCCTTGGCCCATCCCGCCGCAGCCGATCAGGCCGACGGTAATGCGTTCGCTGGCTGGCGGTTTCTCCTCCGCTCCCAAGGCAACGGCCGGCACGATATAAGCGGCCGCCCCGGCAGCGGTTGTCTTTTGCATGAAGCCACGACGAGAGAGTTCGTCTTGGTTGGACATGGGGGTCTCCTTTTCAAGATCGTAGCTGCGTTCGCCAGAACGCAGGGGGTTCGGGGATTTCCGCACCCTGGCGAGTGCAGCTACTGGTTTGCTCATCGAGTCGCGAGAATGCAGCATCTCACCAACGCCCGTCGCGACCAACGAGGTTGTGACTTTTTGTAGTTCAATTATCAACAACCACCTTGCTAACCTTGTCTAAGTCGTCATAGTGGATATATATAGATCGTTCACTCGCATTACCGGAGCACTACTCGTAAACCTAATCAGGAAAACGTCACTGTTTCGGACATCCCCTTCCTCTCGCATTTCGATAATCTGGACGCCAGCGTCAGTTAAGAAGCTGTGTACGTCGCATCTCTGGCGCTTGGCCAAAATCTGTTTCAAGTACGGCTTGTAATACAGATTTGGTCTGTTAATGGTTACTGGCACTCCATGAAGACCGATTCGGTCGTTGAATTGCCTCATTTCAGACCGTAAAAGCATCAACCGACGGCCATACTCACCGCCGATGAGCAGAAGAACAAGAAACAACACGACGGATACGACTTTGATATGCTTGACCCGCATGACCAACCCCCAATGGACGAATCACACGCAGTGCCGCGGACGACACACGGAGTGTGCCTGCTACTTTTCTTGTCGTGCTATTTCAATTCAATGATTCCCCAGAGTCCCAACTCGGGCACTTGGATCGTTGTGTATTCGTCGTCGGAAGTGACCTTCAGTTCTTGTGGCTTGGACTTCGGTGCGTGTAAGACGGCGTTGGTGAACTTGCGGTTGCTGAACAGATTCTTCCGCAGTCGTAGCGTTACGTTCCTCTGTGGAACAACCGCATCCTCCTTACCATCATATTGACGACCCAGCAGGTGGATTGCAACCGGGGCCTTCGGATTGCCGGGGATTGCCCGCGGGACGGCCATGATCTGACCGGAACCCTCAATCACAACCGGCGAGGGAAGCAGCTTCGCCAGGGCCGCCTCGTCCGGCCAGACTACAAGCCGTCCATCGGATTTCACTTTTTCGATCAGCTTGTGCTGCGGCTCGTCCACGTGTAGGTCTTTGGTGACGATGACCGCCTTGAACCGGGCGAGTCGTTTCCCGTCAAGCCGGTAGTCGAGCCAATCGTCGCCGGCTGCTATGACCGTAAACGGGACGTTCTTCTCGGCCAGGGCGATGCAAATCGGCTCGATGTTGCCGCGGCCCTTGCGGCGTGCAGCGTTGTCGTAGACCACCGCGACCGGCGCGACCGCTTGGTAGTTGTCCAGCAGCCGGGCGTGCTTGCGGACGAACTGGTACACCCAGGCGTACTCCTCCGGCGGCCACTCGGCCCAATGCGTTCCTTTCTCCTTCGTGTAGCACCACTGGCGATGCGGGGCCATGAGATTATGGCCGAAGGCATACGACAGGGCGATCCACGTGCGGACCAGCCCCGGCAACTTGTGCTCGGCGACGTATGCCCAATCGTGCCCGCTGGCGGTCGAGGTAATCGGGCGCCCCAGCGCGTCGCCCAGCTTGTAAACGTAGATCGGGTGCCGCGGGGTCTTGCGGCTGCTTGCACCCTGGCCGACCTCGCAGCAGAAGTAGCTCAAGTGCGGCGCGATCACAAGTGCCTGGGGATTGCTCAGCCCGGAATTCACCGAAAGCGTCAGCGGTCTGCCGCGAAGCTCTTCGGCGCGTTTGCGGTAGCGGGCCACGAACGCCGTGTTCGTCTTGACCTGAAAATCGTAGAACTCGGCGGCCAAGGGAAGCCCGCCCCGCCGCTTGTTATACTCTTCGGGCTTCACACCGCGATCCAAGAGGAACCGGCGGTAATCAAACTTCGAGAGATCGTCGATCCCCCATTCGGCGAGTTTCTCCTTCGAGACGTTCTTGGCAAGGTAGTCGCGAAAGCCGGCCATGCAGTATTTGCAGAAGCAGGACGACCGCCACGTGACCCCGCCCGAGGTGCCGCGGTAGTCGTCGATGTGCAGGCCGTCGGGTTTTGCCCTCATCAGCTCGACCAACCGGCTGTCCAGGTATTTCTGGTACAGCGGGCTGTTCGTACACCACCAGTAAGCCGGACGGTCCTTGTACTTGTGGTCCCAAAGCCAGGGGACGATGAACGGCTCGCCGGCGAAGTTGCGGCACGCGGCGTCGAGGAAGTTCGGGTCGAAATCGACCACCTTGCGGAACTCGGTCAGGAATCCGACGCTGGTGGAAAACTGCCGCACGCCGGCCGCGTGGGCCTCTTCGATGTGCCGGGCGTTCCCCCGCCCGGCCCAGCCGAGCACGGTGCAGCCGTACGGCTCGTACATCTTCGGGTTGTCGTACATGAAGACGACGTCGCTCGGGCGGATGGCACGCGGCGGCGTGCCGTCTGCGGCGGAAACGATTGCCGGCAGCGCTATCCAAAGAAACATGATTGCAGATGGTGTTCGTAGGAGTCGCACTCGCAGACTCGCTTTGTTGCGTGTGTGGTTTTCCAGAACCCCCGGACGCAGTCCGGGGGCTTTTTATTATGCCAAAGCGGTATGTCCGGGTCAATTCGCGGGGCCGCAATCGGCGCTTTTCTCCGGGAAACAGGCTTCTCCCGTCCCGGATCCGTCATCGCCGCCTTGCAGCCTGCAAGTCCCGCGGAGAGCCGGTTTACGACGTGGGCGAGTCCTGCTAGACTTGCCGGTTTGTATCCGGCAACCGTACCCTGTCACGAGAGAAATTCTGCATGACGGCTCCAGCGAAGTTCCCGGCGGACTATAAACCTTGCCTCGACACCAGGCACATCGAGGCGGCCATCAAGGACATCAAAGATTTCTTCGAGCGCCGCCTGGCCGAGGCCCTCAAGTTGCAGCGCGTGACCGCCCCGCTCTTCGTCCGCAGCGGGACGGGCATCAACGACGATCTCAACGGCGTTGAGCGACCCATCCGCTTTCCCGTCAAGGATGATAACGATGCACTCGTCGAAATCGTGCAATCCCTGGCAAAGTGGAAACGGATGGCCTTGGCGAAGTACGGATTTCAAATCGGCGAGGGGCTCTATACCGACATGAACGCCATTCGCCCCGACGAAACGCTCGACGACATCCATTCGATTTACGTCGACCAGTGGGACTGGGAGCGTGCGATCGCGCCGGAAGACCGCAACCTGGAAACACTCCAGGAAGTGGTCCGGGCGATCTACGAGGCCCTTTGCCGCACCGAGTTTCACATCGCCTCACAACACCCGGGTATTCGTCCCGTATTGCCTGAAGAAATCGTCTTTGTCACATCCGAGGAATTGCAGGAGCGGTATCCCGGCGAGGGGCCCCGTGAGCGCGAATACCTCATCTGCAAGGAGCACAAGGCCGTGTTCGTGATCGGGATCGGCGGCGAGTTGCCCGGCGGCGAAATCCACGACGGCCGGGCACCCGACTACGACGACTGGAGCACGCCGCGCGACGACGGCGGCAAGGGCCTCAACGGCGACATTATCATTTGGAATCCGGTGCTACAGCGCGCGTTCGAAATTTCGTCGATGGGTATTCGCGTCGATGCGGAATCCCTCATGCGGCAACTGCGAATCCGCAACCTGGAGGAACGCGCCGAGCTACAGTTCCACCAGATGTTGATCGGCGGCAGACTGCCCGAATCCATCGGCGGCGGAATCGGACAGTCGCGCCTGTGCATGTTCTTCCTCCGCACGGCCCACATCGGCGAGGTGAGCGTCGGCATCTGGCCGGAAAAAATGCTGAAGGAATGTGCCAAGGCAAACATCACGTTGCTGTAGATCGGCGATGCTCGTCGCCGGCGCTCTTAGCAACCCGTTGAAAAAGTCGGGGTCTGGTCCAATTTTCGGCAAGACAGCGTGTTTTTCACGTGAATCGTTGGCCGAAAACTTGGACCTGACCCCCTCCTTCCACTTTTTCAACGGGCTGTTAGCAACTTCGCATCGACAAGTCAAGTCTTTTTCGCTGTCAAGCCCCCCAAAGTTTTCGAAAAAAGTTTTTCCGATTCATCGAGGTTCAACGCTTGACAGGCTTTGATGAATCTGGCATCTTCTTGAAATCTGCGGGAACTTGAGGGAGGGGCTCCTTCTCTTCCGCTGTCGGGACAGACGCAATCCTCCATCTGGCACGTTGCGATTCTTGGAAAACTGACTTCTCGGAGAGCCGGCATGAGCGTTTCGCGCCGCGATTTTCTAGCAACCACCGCTGCCACCGGTATGGTGATGGCTGCTCCCGCCGTACATGGGGTTGAAAAGAACAAAAAGCACCAAACTGCATTGATCGGGTCGGGCTGGTGGGGAATGAACATCCTCCGCACGGCTGTTGCGTCAGGTCAATCGCAGGTCGTCGCCTTGTGTGATGTCGATCGCAACCAACTCGACCCGGCCGCCAAGGAAATCGAGAAGCTCACCGGCTCGAAACCGAAGAAATTCGGTGACTATCGCGAACTGATCGAGAAAATCAAGCCCGAAATCGCGATCGTGGCCACCGCCGACCATTGGCACCCCCTGGTAACCATCGCCGCGGTGGATGCCGGGGCGCACGTCTATGTCGAGAAACCGATTGGCCACACGATCCACGAGGGGCGGGCGATGGTCAAGGCAGCGCGGGGCAACGATCGGGTGGTGCAGGTCGGTACCCATCGTCGGGTGTCGCCGCACAATATCTCGGCGATGAAGTTCCTTAAGGACGGCAAACTCGGCAAGATCGGTATGGTAAGGGCCTTCGTCCATTACGGAGGTGGGCCCGGCAAACCCACGGCCGACAGCGATCCCCCCGAGGGGCTCGATTGGGACTTCTGGTGCGGCCCCGGCCCACTAGTCCCTTTCAACTCGCGGATACACCCCAAGGGGTTTCGTCGCTTTCTGAGCTTCGCCAACGGCACGCTCGGCGACTGGGGAATCCACTGGATGGACCAGATCCTCTGGTGGACCGAAGAGGAATACCCCAGGAGGATCGCCTCGACCGGTGGACGGCATATCCTGGAAGACAATACCGATGCCCCGGACACGCAGGTCGTCCAATTCGAGTTCGATTCGTTCACCGCCGCATGGGAGCACCGCACGTATGCCCACAATTACGCGGAGAAACACAACATCGGGTGCTACTTCTACGGCACGGAGGGGACCTTGCACCTCGGGTGGTTGGACGGCTGGACGTTCTACCCCAGAAACAAGAACAAGGAAACGGTCCACGAAGCCCCCCAACTGCACCAACCCGACGCGCAGAACATCCAAGAGCTTTGGGCCGATTTCGTCCGGTGCATCAAGTCGGGGAAGCGGCCCGCTTGCGATATTGAGATCGGTCACCGCTCGACAAACATGAGTCTCTTGGGTATGCTCTCGCTGAAACTCGGCCGGAGCGTCGAGTGGAACGGCGAGAAGGAGGTGATTGTGGACGATCCGGACGCCAACAAGCTCCTGCGGCGCGACTACCGCAAGCCGTGGAGGTATCCGGACACCGCCTGAACGCGGACGCTACGAAAACACTGCTCACAAGCTAGAACGGATTCCCAAGGAAGGCACGGATGCCTTACTTGGTTTTTTTCGGCTTGCGGCTTCGCAGGATGATTTCTGCACCGTGGCCGTATCGTCTCCAGTCTCCGGCACCATGTCGATTCCCGATCTGATCCCCGCACTGATCGCGATCTCGCCCCTTCTAGTCGTCTTTCTCTTGATCGTCTTTCGCCGTTGGCCGGCGAAGTATACCATGCCGCTGGCGTATTTTATGACGGCGTGGCTTGCGTTCATCTACTGGCGGGTTGCGCCCGGCCGGATTGCCGCGGCTTCGATTCAGGGCTTGCTCATCGCCTTGGAGTTGCTGTACATCGTCTTCGGTGCTCTGCTGTTGCTGTTTGTGTTGAAACACTCCGGCGCCGTAACGGCAATCCGTAACGGCTTTCGCAACATATCGGCGGACCGCCGGGTCCAGGCGATCATCGTGGCGTGGACGTTCGGGGCGTTCATCGAGGGGGCATCGGGGTTCGGCACCCCGGCTGCCGTGGCAGGACCGCTCTTGGTAATCCTCGGCTTCCCGCCCATGGCCGCCGTGGTCTGCGCGTTGACCATCCAGAGCACGCCCGTCTCGTTCGGCGCCGTGGGAACCCCCATTCTTGTCGGGGTAAACCGGGGACTACAGGATCAGGCCCTCGTCCAGGATTTCATCACACAAGCCGGAGGACCCGAAAACTACGATCAGCTCTTGCTGATGATCTCTGCCCGGGTTGCCATCCTGCACGGGATCATCGGGACGCTGATCCCGCTGTTTGTCGTCTGTCTGCTGACGCGTTTCTTCGGCGCGAACCGCTCGTGGCGTGAAGGGTTGGGTGTGTGGAAATTCGCACTGTTCGCCGGTTTCGCCTTCACCGTACCCTATGTGCTGTTAGGCGTCTTCATGGGGCCCGAGTTCCCATCGCTCCTGGGCGGCCTGATCGCCTTGGCGATCACCGTCACCGCAACAAAACTGGGGCTGTTTCAACCCCGCGAGCCCTGGGATTTTGCGCCCGAGCAGGCCTGGGACCCCGAGTGGCTGAGCCGGTTCCCGCCCGAGGATGATGATGGGAAGCCCCCGGCGATCTCGCTTTGGGCGGCATGGCTTCCCTACGTCCTGGTCGGCGGATTGCTGGTTCTTCTGCGAGTTGAACCGGTCTGGGGATTCGTGAAGAACGCCTCGATCGAAATTCCCCAGCGGTTTCTTTTCAATACGGGCATTACCGCCGGCACGTCCCCGCTGAAGCTGCCCGGCACGGTTTTTCTGATCGTTTCGGTCTCGTGTCTCTTGTTACACCGGATGAGTCTTCGTCGGTTCGGTGCGGCGACGTGTGATGCGGGCCGGGCCCTGGCGGGTGCCGCGGTGGCCATCGTCTTTGCCGTGCCGATGGTCCGCATCTTCATCAATTCCGACGTCAACGCCGCCGAGCTGGCGAGCATGCCGGCCGAGCTGGCCGAAGCGGCCGCTGCGCTGACCGGCATGGCATGGCCGGCGGTCTCGGCCGTTATCGGGGCCGTCGGCGCTTTTATTGCCGGAAGCAATACGATCAGCAACATGACCTTTTCGCTGTTCCAATTCGACGTTGCGCTGCGGCTGAAACTCTCACCGCTCTGGATGGTCGCGCTACAGGCCGTCGGCGGCGCGGCGGGAAACATGATCTGCGTCCACAACGTCGTGACCGCCTCGGCAACCGTCGGACTCTACGGCAAGGAAGGCGCCCTAATCCGCAAAACGCTGATCCCCACCGCATACTACCTGATCGCGGCCGGAATCCTCGGCGGTCTTGTACTTTTCGTGCTCTGACCGAAACCCGGTGTTCGGCCCCGGCGTTGCGGGAGCAAACGGACGCCGCTCGAAGAATGTCCCGGATAATGATTGACACGGAGGAAGAAAGCGGTACGCTGTCAGAAAAGGGAGAGAAACCACAAGAAATATGGGGAGGAATCACAAATGATCAAATCTCTATCGAGGTCGATCCGCCTGCAAATCGACCAGCTCTACCCGGGCGTTTTTGCCGTTTGCCTCGCACTGCTTGTGGCGTACGCCGGCCCGGTGTCCGCGGCAGAGGAACAGCAGGGCGACTCGCAGAGCGATTCCCCCGCCAAGGCGTGTCAGGTCCTTGCCGACAAACGGGTTGAGGAACCGCTTACCGCGATTGCCAAGGAGTACACGCGCCGCACGGGATTGCAGATCGACGTGAAGTTCTTGCCGGCCGACGAAGTCGACAAACTTGTGAAAAAGAAGGAAACCGGGGCCGACGTGGTCGTTTGCATGCCCAAGGAACCGAAGGCCGAGACGCCCGTCGCCGCGCTTCCCGGCGCGAAAGCGGTCGCGTGGAAACACCCGAGCCGATTGCCGGTGTGGACCGCCGCGATCACGAAACACCCCGAGGCCGCCAGGTTCGCCGCGTTCACGGGCGGGCCGACGGGCCATCGCATCTGGGCAAACGCGAAGGCCGGCTTCACCATGGTGACCGGCAAGAACGCCGCCGAGGCCTTCGACTGGGTCGTCGAACACCGCGTTAAGCACACCTACCCGCTGACCGCCATGCGGATGCTCCGCGAGATCGGCGGAATCCGCGACGGGATTTGCATCGACATCGGGTGCGGGTCGGGGATACTCGACATCGAGCTGGCCAAGCGGTCGAACTTCAAAATCATCGGCCTGGACATTGACCCGGACCAGAAGCCCCTGTTCGACAAGCGGATTCGCGAGGCCGGTTTGGACAAGCGGGTCTCCTTCGTTCTCGGCGACGCCCAGAAGCTGCCTTTCCCGGACAACTATGCCGATGCAATCGTCAGCCGGGGCACGCTGACGTTCATCCCCGACATCAAGAAATGTCTCCTGGAGGTCGATCGCGTGCTGAAACCCACCGGGGTCGCTTTTCTCGGCGGCCGGTACCTCTACACGTCGCTGGAACACAAAATATCCAACGAGAAGCTGAAAAAGATCGTGGCCGACTCCGGATTGTCGAATGCCAAGGTGGTCGAGCACCGCGGCCAATGGGTGAAGATCGTCGGCCCGAAGGCCCCGGAAGCCGCTCGCAAGGATCCGGGGGGTCCGCAGATGCTCGCTCACCGTTTCGTTGCCGATTATGCCGTCACGGACGGCGATTGTCTGATGATTTGCGGCGGCAGCGACGGCGGCTTACAGCAGGGTATGATGCAGGGATTCCTCGAAATGACCGAGGTCAAAATCACCGCCATGTACTCCAAGAAAGAAGTGGCCAGGCAAGCTGAGGAAAGGATCCGCAAAGCGAAACTCGACGACCGCGTTACCTGCAAGGTGGGCGAGATCGAAAAGATGCCCTTTGAAGAAGGGTCGTTCGACGTCGTCGTCGGCGTGGGACCCATGCTGATCTTTGCAGACCGCCAAAAGGCCATGAAAGAAATCTACCGCGTCTTGCGCCGGGGCGGTGTTTCTCTGGTCGGCGGGAAGTTTCTCGGCATGCCGGAGTTCCGCAAGGTCAAGAGCGAAACCCTCCGCCAAGACGCCGCCAAGACCGGCATTTCATCGATCCGGATCAGCGACGACATGGGCCAGTGGGTCGAAATCCGCAAAGGGATCAAGGACCGCGGCCTCCAGGATTGAGGCCGCAGGCGTTTCCGGCTTAGAAGTCGTCCTTCCCCGGGAAGAACCCCTGGAAGTTCTGATAGTACTGCGGCGTTGCAATTCCTTGCAGGCTATTGGTGGCCTCGCCAAGGCGCCGAATGGCCGAACTTTGGGACCGGCTGTTGCGATCGAGCCCGTGAATCTCGCTGCTGAATCTACGGTTGACGTAGCGCTGTTCCACAAACGGTTTGACCAGCGTGTTGTAGTTGTCGATCGTATTGGCATTGGTGTCGGTACGGAAAAGATTCAGATAAGGGCTGACAGCGGGGTCGGGACGGTAGCTGGAAAAGGGTTTGCGGGCGGCGACAGAACTCGCGTGGGCAGCCGGTCGCCGAACGCCCGTCGCTCCGGTGGCGCTGGCACGCTGGGACATGTGCGCCGAACGTGGTTGAAACGCCGGTCGCCTCGAACCGGGGCGGCTATCTGCCGATGAACGCGACCATCTCGGTGCCGGAGGGCCGGACCGGAACGGCGCCGCAATCGGAACGGCCCCGCGTGTCCTCGACCCGCTCCACGACGGATCGGTCGGCATCATCGGCATTGGACGGGTTCCGGCCGTTCCTTGACCGCGTTGGCCGGTCAGCCGGCCGCTGTCGCCGCGAGAGGACGGTGGAGTCTCCCCTTGCCGGGGCAAAGATCCGACCATTGCAAAATCGGCCGACGCCGCTACCCGAGGGTCAACTACGAAACTCGGCTGGTCGATCGGAGGGGTCACCGCCGGAAGGACCCAACCGCCGAATACCAAGGTACATATCCCGATCGTTGCGTTCATGTGGCGGCTCTCCTTGAGAAGAAGCAAATCCCAACACTCGCTTATTGTGATTGTACTCCGAGTTAACCGATTTGGCAATTCAAAGAAGTCGCGACTTGGGGTAAGGACAATCCGGCCCCCCTGTCAGCGTAGTGCCTTTTGGCTCAAAAGTATGTGCCGCTCGAGCTTCGTCCAAGGTTTTGGGCGCTGCGCACAGTGCTTACACCCAGGGAAGTAACGCCCAAGAGGCGTTGGATCGGTGCCGTCGCCTTATTGATGAAGGTGGTTAGTGCAATTATGCGATCTTCCGCGATAAAGACACGATCACCGGGCAGAACCTGGTAATTGGTGCTGGCAGAAGCGCCTTTGGTTATTGCCACGAAGTCGACAGGGAGGATTTGTTCGCAACCGGCTCCACCTGGAGCGGGTCGGGCAATCCACACTTTCTTGCTGGAAACCTGCGAAAGCCCCCCCACCTGGCCAATCGCATCCAGCACGGTTTCCTTGCCGGTGATCGGCACACGGACGATATTATCACCCAACCCCGCCCCCTGCGTCACCACGTAGTAGACCTTACTGTTGTAGCCAACGACGTCAACGGCGACATCCGGCGAATCGAAGAATTGGGAAAGGTGTTGCTGCAAGGCAACTTTCGTTTCGGCGACCGTCTTGCCCGCCACATAAACCATTCCATATTGCCGCAAGTTCACCGTGCCGTCGGGAGCAACCAGATACTGGCCCGTAACCGGCTGGGTTCCCGACGCCTGTGCCAATTCAACGGATACTTCCGGTCCCCTGAGGAACTTCATCAAATGTTGGGCAATTGTCTGCCGGGTTTCCTCGACAGTCATTCCCGCTACCCGCACTTTTCCGTAGGCAGGCCCAAGATCGATTGTCCCCTCGGCTTCGACCAAATAGAAGTTAGCGATCGGTTGGTCCAACAGCGTTCCTATCACCTCGACTTGCAGCACGTCGAAGATTTCAACGCGATAGGGCGGCAAAGGGACCAGTTTGAGCATCTCAATCAGCAGGACATCTGGTGGAGCAATCCGGTACATCGGCAACGATGCCAACGCCTTCTCGCGGGGCGGTTCCATCGCAAGCGGGACCGGTTCCTGGAGCGTGTGATCGTAAAAGTCGATTGTGCGACACCCGGCCGCCCCAACCACCACGCACACTGCTATCACTGCTAGTGATCGCGTGATGATAGCCGGACAAGTGTTGGTCATCAGGGGGGTTCCGGAAGTCACCGAGTTTCTTTTGAGCTGGGGGGACCGGGCGGCCTAAGATGGGGGACTGTAACCCTTAAACTTTACCTAGACACCTTTGTCGTCATGATCGGCAAAGTTCAACTCCTTCTTGAGGGCCTCCTTGAATTAACGATCTTTTTTCGGTGGCCGCCCGTCGGGGATTCTCTCGTAGGATATATTTCGTATAATCATGCTACTCCCACGGCGGTTTACCCGCACCGTAGGGGTAAGGGCAACCAAGCAACCAGCGTTTTTCTCCGATGTGGTATCTGCACCGGAGTTCACAAACTTTCATGTAGTAAAAGGAGTATTCCGTGGCCAAATCCCCCGACAAGTCCAAAGACGCCCAGGCGCCCGCCGAGCCAGCCGATGCCGCCACACCCGAACAACAGCGCATCCAGGTCCAAATCGACGACAGCAGCGCGCTGGCCGCGTATGCCAACTTCTGCCGCGTTACTGGAACGCCTGAAGAACTGATTATCGACTTTGGATTGAACCCGCAGCCGTTTGGCATACCTACCGAACCGATTCCTATCACGCATCGGATCATCACGAATTTCTACACCGCCAAACGGATGTTGCACGCCTTGAGTTTGACCGTCCAGCGCCACGAGGCGACATTCGGGGTTCTCGAGACGGACGTACAAAAGCGAGTGCGGCCCGGTGCGGGCGGTCCGCCGCCTCCGGCAAATCGGTAGATTCGGCCAAACGGTGACACCGTGTTTCGCTTCGGCCGGCGCATGCCCGTCGCAATGTCATAGAAAAGACTGCTCAGTCGGGTGCCACGGCGGTCTGTGGGTGCCTACTCCTTCTTGCCCCCCTCCAACACCTGGATGTTCTTCTTCGCCGCCGGCACCAGCGGGCTGCCGGGGTAATCTTGGAGGATGGAATGCAGGATAGCCAGTGCGGCGTCTTTCCGCCCGCGGCGCATCTCGCAATCGGCCGCGAGCATCAGGATCTGATCGACGTACGGCGACTCGGGGTTGACCTCTTGAAGCTGCCCGGCCTGGGCGACTGCCTGGGCGTGCTGTCCCCGGGCGGCCCAGTACCGGACGTAGAGCAGGGTGAGGTATCCTTCGAGCCGCGCGGCGGGAAAATCGGCCAGCCACTGCCGGATCTGCTCTGCCGCCCGGTCGAACTGCTTCTGCTGGACGAACTCTTCGGTCGAGCGGCTATGGGCCCCCAGCCACGCGGCCGATTCGATGTATCGCCGCTTCGAGCCGAGTGCCTTTTCCGCCTCGCGATAGGCCTTCCGGGCGGCCTCGCCGTCGCCGGTCCAGGCGTAGTAGTCGCCCCAGACCCGCTGGAGGTGCGACGCTGCCTCGCCGGTTTTCGTGCCGCCAAGGTGCTTCGTTGCGCTGTCGAGCAACGTCTTGGCGGCCGACTTGTTCAAGAGATCGTTGATGGCGATATCGGCCGATTCCGCCTCGCACTGTCCGCGGAGCGCGGGATTGGTGACTTTCTGAGCGGCCCCGTACCAGATCTTCGCGGCGATCGACGAGTCGCCGAACCGCTCGCGGGCCATCGGGGCGATGAGCCGGGCGAGCTTCAGCAATTCGTCGTCGCCCCGCGCAGTCGATTCCTTCGTAAAGGCCGTCATGCCCGTCGTGGCCGCCTTGGAAAGATGCGTCCGCGATTCCTTTCGGAGTTCCTCGATCTGGCCGGTGATCGCCGCGGCCTTTTCCTTTTCCTCGTCGGTGGCAACCCAGTCGGGGTCCTCTTGCCGTTCCCTAATGGCTTCGGCCAGCTTCTCCTGCAACTCGTCCGCCCGGGTTTCGAGTTGCAACGACTTGGCCTCGTAGGTCAACACGAGCTGCCGCAGCGACGCGGCGTCGAGCGTCTGCGGGTTGTACGTCTCGACGATGGGCAGGTACTCGTCCAGCGTGTGCATCTTGTCCTTGTAGGTGAGAAACGGCCGTCCGATCTCGATGCGTTGGGTTATCTCGCTTACGCGAGAACTCCGCTTGATCGACAGCTTCACGGCGTAGATTCCCGGGCGAAGGTAGACGTGGTCGGGATTGGGCATGTTGCTCGTTTGCCCGTCGCCGAAATCCCACCGGATCTTTCCCTGCAAGGTCAGCGCCTTGGGCGACATGTCGCGGAAGAGGACGCCGATGAGCGGCACGGGATTGTCGGGCAAGGGCACCTCGCCGGCGATCTTTACATCGAAGTCGGGCACGTTCGTCGTCGTCCGCGTGGTTACTCGCCCGGCGGGCAAATGCGCTACCCGATGCGAGCCGAATATCTCGTCCGGCACCTTCTTAGGGATCGGCTTGTCGCTTCGCGGGCGAAACTCCCACGCGATCGCCATCACGGCGCTGGAACCGGTCGCCGCATGGTAGTAGTCGAACTTGTGGTCCCCGGCCGAAAGCTGGACGTCCTTGCGGCTGCCTCGCAGCGCGCGGCGGCGCGGCCCGTGCCGCCCCGGGGCCGCAACCACCAGCTTGTCGTCGACCAGCAGGAAGCTGGCATCCTGGCTCGAGGTCATGAAGCCGTATTTTCCCGGCGTCGTGACGTGCAAGTGGCCGCTGTAATGGCTCAAAAACGGCTCGAGGTTCGGCGAGAACGGATTGGCGGAGTGGTGGACGTTGTCGACATAGTCGGCCCCGAAAGGCTTCGCCGATTCAAACGCCTTTCGGACCGCGTCAAGGCGGTTGAGGTTGCAGTGTTTGTAGTGCCGCGTTTCAAGCAGCAGGCCGTCGCGGCTGGTCAGCGGTGGCGGCGGCTCCTCGAGCGGTTCGCCTCCGTAGAAAACGTCGTAGCCGGTCTGACCGATCGCCGGCTCGAACGCCAGCCGGCAGAAATCACCCGGCCCAAGCTGGAGCACCTTCATCGGACAGATCTTCCGGTTCCGCGCGGCAACCAGGACATTGGTCCCCTTGTCGTTGATCTCGCCGTGATGGAAGAACTCGGTAACGACGATCGAATAGGACTTGCCGGCCAGAACGTCGATCGGCCGCTTCGCGTTCAGTTGCGTGCCGCCGTAGCGGAACGACTGGGCGAGAACGCCCGTCCCCGAGAGCAAAGCCGCCGCCAGGACGGTCAACAATAGGGTGTTGGAGTATTGGAGTGTTGGAGTAATGGATTGTCGAACACCCGGAGCAGGCCCTGCGGCGTCCCCAATATGCCAATACTCCACAACTCCAACACTCCGTATTGGAGAACGAAACCGGGAAGTCGTTGATCGGCCAGTCCTTCCGGCTGCCCGCGATTCTTGTTCAACCATTGATCGGAAGCCCCCGATCGGGTAATGTGTGGAGATACAATTTCAGTCTACCGAGCCGGTTGCGAGGATGGAAGGAGCATGGCTTTATGGCGGCGCCTACCCCCCAAATGAGCCCCGAGGAGGCCGTTCACCGGATCGCCCAGGCACGCGAGGCCATCTTGGGCGAAGTCCACAAAGTCATCATCGGCCAGGACGAAATGATCGAGCAGATGCTCATCTGCATGTTCGCCCGCGGCAACTGCCTGACGATCGGCGTGCCGGGGCTGGCCAAGACGCTGACCGTCTCTACCCTGGCGAAGGCCCTGGCGATGAAGTTCAGCCGGATCCAGTTCACCCCCGACCTGATGCCCAGCGACATCACCGGCACCGAGATCATCGACCAGGATCAAGCGACCGGCGAGCGGACGTTCCGCTTCGTCCACGGCCCGATCTTTGCCAACATCGTCCTGGCCGACGAAATCAACCGCACCCCGCCCAAGACACAAGCGGCCCTGCTCCAGGCCATGCAGGAGAACGAAGTCACGGCGGCCGGAAAGACCTATTCGCTCGAACAGCCCTTCTTTGTCATGGCCACGCAAAACCCGATCGAGCAGGAAGGGACCTACCCGCTGCCCGAGGCACAGCTCGATCGCTTTATGCTCTCGATCTACATCGGCTATCCCACCCGATCCGAGGAACGCGACATCGTCCTGGCGACCACCAACCCGGCGCACCACGACGTCAGCCGCGTGTTGCACGGCCAGGACATCCTGTGGATTCAACAGCTCGTCCGCCAGGTGCCGACCAGCCAGCACATGGTCGATTATGCCGTCGACCTGGTCCGGGCGACCCGGCCCAAGGAAGCCCCGAGCCCTGAGTTCGTCAAGAACTGGCTCGCCTGGGGCGCCGGTCCGCGGGCGGCCCAGAACATCATCCTCACGGCCAAGGCCCGCACGATCATCCACGGCCGGTTCGCAGTGACCGCCGACGATGTCCGCCGCATGGCCTTCCCGGTGCTCAGGCACCGCATCTTCACGAACTTCAACGCCGACGCCGAAGGGATCGACGCCGAGCAGATCATCGAGCGGATCGTCCAGACGGTGCCGGAGCCGAGCTACGGCGAGTCGGTGCCGGCGGCGCCGCGATCGGTGCCCGCCCCGACGGCGGTTGCATCGGACCGGAAGTCGAAGAGGAAGAGGAAGAAGGTGGAGGCCGACTCCCAACCCCCGGCCGCCGGGCCGCAAGTGCCCATCTCGCAGCCGCAACCCCCGGCCGCCCAGCCGCAACCCTATGCTTCTCAGCCGCTGCAACCGCCCGACGCCCAACCGCAGCCGCCGGCCCCCACGTCGTTCGGCACGCCGCCACCAGCGCCGCCCCGTCCGCAAGACTCCCCGTCCGTGCCGCCGCCGGCCGCCGGCGCCCCGCCGCCGCAGCGCGGCCCAACGCCGCCGCCCCCGCCGCCGGGGTAGGGGCTTCTGATTTGGGATTCCCCTCTTTCGGCCGTCACCCTTTTGGGCTCATTTCCAGCCGCCTTTGCCCCAGGCCGCGCATCGCTCGCGACGTAAGTGGATGAGTGGTGCGAGTTGGTCCGCTAATAACCCCAAAACCCCGGCACGCAGTGCCGGGGCTTTTGCTCGGACATCACGACGAGTCTCTATCCGCTATCCGCTACTCACTCCCCGGGTGGACCCAATCGTTGGTTCCGTCGGTGTAGTTTTCCTTTTTCCATATCGGGACGATTTCCTTGATGCGGTCGATCAGCCAGTGGCCGGCCTCGAAGGCGGGCTGCCGATGGGCCGAACTGACGGCGATCGCCACGCTCGTTTCGCCGACGGCCAGGTGTCCCAGCCGGTGGACAATCACGACGTTGATCAAGGGCCATTTTTCGCGTGCCTCGGTTTCCAACTCGGCCAGTTTCTTTTCGGCCATTTCCGGATAGCACTCGTACTGGAGCGATTCGGTCTCGCGGCCGCCAGTCAAGCAGCGAACCGTTCCGAGGAAGAGCACAACGGCCCCGGCTTCGGGCGACCCAGCGGCATCAATTGCAGCGGCGACATCGATTTCGTCATGTGTTAGTTGGATCATTTTCAGTACATAGTAGCTACGCTCGCCAGAGCGTGGGTGTCCGCGTTGCCCACGGTCTGGCGACCGTGGCTACCACTGATTTCATCATCGGTGAGTTGGATCATCGTCAATAAAACCAGTCATGTCCGCGCGAGGATGTTCCAACATCTTCTGCCGGCCTTCGCGGATCGCATCGAGCATAGTGGTGTAATCGGGGTCGTTCTTATCGATGAAAAGGGGCTTTCCCTTGCCCTCCTTTTCGGTTCCAAGGCCGCGGCCGCCCGCCTCTTTGGCAAGATGGGCCGTCAGCGCGGGGCTGTGTTCCGGCCGCGTAAAGTTGATCCACGCGAACAGGCCGTCCCAAATCCGCCCGTGATCGTTCGGATGCGGGAACCCGCCGTGGCACGAACCACACCGCCTATTATATACACCCAGGAACCGCTTCGTATACCATTCCGACTGGCGGCCCGTGGCCACGTCGGTGCAGAGGTCGCGATAGCCGGGCGAGTGGGGGCGGCTGTGGGCGTACGTGGCGTAGTACGGAACATTCGCGTCGATCCAGGCGTAGATCCGCTCGCGGTCCTCCCGCGGGATTTTCTTTTCGCAGTGTTTCTCTTCCAGGTATTCGGGTAGGCGGCTGGCGTGCGAGCCGGTCCACAAGGGGCGGTTGACGGCCGTGGGGGTCTTCAGCAGCCAGTAGAAATGGACCAGCGGCTTGCCCTTCGCCGCCTCCTGGGGAAGCATCTGCCCGGCGGCCATGTCGTGCTGGCGGTACGAGCGGCTGCGGCCCAGCAGGTTGTCGTAGGCCATGCTGAACAGCCGCGTCTTGTCGCCCGTCAGGTCGTAGCCACCGTCGGGGTTTCCGCCGCTGTGGCACTTCACACAGTACTTGTCGAGCACCGGCTGCACCACGGTCGCAAAGTCGATGATCCCGTCGTTGCTCCAAGGCGGGAACTGGAGTTTCACCGCCGGTTTGCTGAACGCGTTCGGCCTTGCGTCCAAACCCACCGGCGGGGTCATGTTCCGAGGCTCGTGGCAGCCGATGCAGCTTTGTGTTTCGCCGGGCATGAGTTGCACGGCCGAGGTCTGCCGCTGCAACTCGCGGCCCTCGGCGTCGAGCACCTGGAAGTATATCTCTCGCAGCGCGGGGATTTTGAACCGTGCGGAACCATCGGTCTCGACGGGCACGCGGCCCCAGCATCGCTTCGCGTAGTAGGTGCCGTAGCTCATCAGCGGCGACTGGTCGTAGGCGCGGTGTGTTAGATCGCGGGTCTTGCGTACCTGCTCCATGACCTGGATGTACTTGACCCGGCCGCGCTCGATGCCCGGCAGCCCCTGGTAGACGTCGGCGACGGCGACCTCGCCCCAGGTGATTTCCTTGGGGTCGTAGCCGCCGGTCCGCTCGATTGCGGCGAGTTCCGGCAGCTTGCCCTGCGGCCGCAGCGGCAAGGGGTTGTAGCAGCCCATCTCGGGGTCGGCGTAGATCCGCGTCGTATTATCGCAGAGGTCCAACAGGCAGACGGCAAACCGGCCCTTGCTCCCCTCGGCGTTGGCATACGCAACGAGCAGTTGATAGTCGCTGACCGGATACGGATCGCGGTAGGACCATCGGTATGATCGGTCGCCGATTTGGGAGAACTCGTTGGTGATCCATGCGAAGCCCTGTCCCCGCGGCGTCTCGAGCCCTTGGCGGTTCTGGATCAGTCCGATGGCCCCGTGCGGATAGCCGTGGTGCGGCGCGAAGGTGGCCGCGACGAGGTTGCCGTGCCCCGGCACCGGCCGCGCCTGCCAAAACGTGCCCACCTCGCGGACCGTGTTGCCGAAGAAGAGCTGGTAGTGGCGGCCGTCGGGGTTCTGCGTCCAAAGGCTCTGCCGGTAGGTCAGGTCGCGGTCGATGTATTCCCAACGGCAGAAGAGCACGCGGCCGTCGGGCAGCATGTGCGGCGAAAAGTCGGCCAGCGTGTTCTGGCTGACGCACCGCACGTCGCTCCCGTCGCGGCGCATCACGTGCAGGTTCGAACAGGGCCCAGGCTGGCAGACCGTGTAGCCGCCCCGGCGGGTCGAAATGAACAGCAAATCACCGTCGGGCAACTCGATCGCCCCGACTTCGTAGTATTCCGGGTCCCGGCTGATCTTCTTCAGGCCGCTCCCGTCGACGCCGATCTCGTAGATCTGCCAACATTTGTCGCCCCATTTCTTGAACGAGAAAAAAAGCGTCTTGGCGTCGCGGGAGAGGTTCATGTCGAAGATCGACCCTTGCGGGTCGTTGAAGATCGTCTCCGCCGGGGCGCCGGGCCGGCCCGGGTCGATGATCCAAATGCTGCACCCCCATCGCTCGGGCACGCTCTGCCAGATGTGGCAGTTGGCGGCGTTGGGGCGGGCGAGTGGATAGCGCGTGAAAAAGGCAATCGGGCCAAGCTGCCGGGCCTGTTCGGCAAGAAAAGCGTTCATGTCCCCGGCGAACCGGGTGATTTCCGCCTCGTCGGCGACCAGTTCCTCGCGCCGCTTTCGGAACTCGACGAGTTGCTCGAAGTACTGCTCCGCTTCGTCCGAAAGTCCGTCGGTTTCCCGGATGAGCCGCAAGAGGGCTGAATCGCGGGGTTTGAAGTGGAAACGATTCAAGGAAGCCTGAATTTGCCTGAGTTTCCGGCTGGCGAGCCGCTTGGGGTCGTCATACGGGTCCCATTCGATGATTCCGCTGCCGTGGCCGGGGCGGGACTTGACTTCGATGCGCAGGGCCTTGGTTTCAACCGGCTTGAACGTCACGCGGTTGAACTGCCCCTTCTTCACACCGAACTCGCCGGCCCCTTCGACGGGCAGCCACTCGTTCCCTTTGCGGTAGAAGAACCGCCACGACTCGGGCACGGGGCAACCGCCGCCGGGGGTGTCGTCGAGCCAATAGATCCGCGTCGATGAGACTTTTTGCGGCGCGTCGAAATGGTATTCCACCCATTCCTTCGTGCCGTGATGCGGCCAGAAGGAATGCCGCGGCCGGTCGACCGGGCTTTCCGGCTGGATACGATCGTTGATGGCCCCCGCCGTATCGCCCCGGTAGCAGTGCGAGACCCTCACCTCATCGGCCATGCCAACCGTCGCGAACAGTCCAACAACTGCCAGTGCGACGAAAACGCGTAAGAGACTCATGGTTTCCGACTTTGATCGTGTTCTTCCATAACCCTTGGGCACTGCATCAGTATACCGCAACCGAGTGACGGAACACAAGCAACCGATTTGAATCCGTGGTCGTTCTGAATCCGTGGGGGACAGACCTCGGTACTCCCCCACGGATTCAGGACGGCCACGGATCGGGTTCGTCTGACAACCGTTTGGGCAAGAACGCCCTCTGCGGATTGACTATGCAAGCCGCATTAGAACCAGAATGCGAAACGTACGTCGGTCAGGAAGTCGGGGGCGCGGTCATTCAGTCCGAGTGCGGCCCGCCAGGTCAGTTGAAGGCGTTCGGTCAGGAGATACGAGACACCGCCGCCGAGCATGTGCTGCGATCCGTCGTCGACCGAGCCGTGATCGACGAGCATTTCCCACTCGGCGAACGTCCCCAGCCGGTTTGTGAGCACGCAGTCGAGACTGGCCGTCTGCTGAAGCTGGATAAAGCTGTCGCCCGAAACCTTGAACAGAGCAAAGCCGGTAGTTCCCCCGAACGCAAGCCGGTCGGTCAGTCGCCACCGATAAAGCAGTTGCGTGAGCGGTTGAAGGCCTTCCAGTGCGAAGGGGTCGCCTCGCAGAGTCATCGGCACGGCGGAAAGGACGGCCGTCTGCGGCAAGATGCCGTGCTGGGGCCACAGATCGAGCATCAAACCGACGTTGGGATCGAGCACGTCGTCGGACAAATCATCGACGGGCAACCCGTCCTGCCGGGTGGCGAAGTAGCCGGGCCAGCCTACGCGCATCTCGAGGCGGTCGGTCAGCCCAAACCGCAGAAGCAGGTCGGGAACCGCGTGTTGTTGGGTCCGTACCCCGCCAGTGTTGTTGTACACGAAGGCGTATCCGCCCTCGAGTTGCGCTCGTCCCGCGGCGATGTTAGTGATGTATTCCATCAACCCCGGCTGCACGATGTCACCCGGCAAACCGGATTCCCAGGCTGCAAGGCGACCGGCGGTCGACCACGGCAACAGCAGCCAGATGGCCGCGACGGCCGCAGCCCTACACTCGGATGGAAAAGCTCTCACGTCCCACCGATTCGCCTATTAGTGACCACGCCCCGATTGATGTGCCGCGGCTCCACCGTGTGTCTGGGCGGATCCTCGCAAGGATGCCGGTCCAAGCCGCCGTGCGTTCAGGCTCGGGTGCCCCGGTTGTCTTCCGCTCAGTCCGGAAGTTGCCCAAGATGTTCTGTTGCGGCCCGATGAGCCAACCGTGAATCCCGAGCGACCCGCCGGCAAGGACTCCGATCCCCGAAATCCAGAGCGATGGTTCCGGAACGGGTTCAATTTTGTCAGCCAGCCCCATTTCTTAGGTGGATCGTTATTCGGCGGGGAGGGTTGAGCACGGTTTCCGGGCGAAAACGACCGGGGAATTGCCGCTCCCGCATGTGCCGGGCCGTGCATTGTGGAGGAAGTCCCCGCGGGTGCTTGCCCGTCCTGCTGCCAGGCGTGCTGAAATCGGTGCGTCTGGCGGTATGGATCTGTGGTCGTTTGCCCCGCGCCGCCGGCAATCGCGTTTTGCGAGCGTGTTTGGCTGCGAAAACGCGACTGGCCGTCTTGGGATGTCGCCTCGCGAGGCTGAATACGGTCGTAAGGGTTGTCCTCGCGAACGCCCCGCTCGTGCTGACGTGGAATACCTTCGGGCCCGCCATACGTGTGCGAATGACGGTAGAGGTAACCTTCTTCCGACCGGGAACGCTCGCCGGGGACCGGAACCAGCGCCGGAGAAACCGGGCTGAGCTGCTGGGCTTGCATTACGCTCCCCAGGACTAACAGATAGATAACCGATAGACTGACTGTCGTAATCCGGTCGAGCAACTTCGTTCTTGAATAATTCACGCTACGAGCCTCCTTATCTACATGCGTTGACATGACTGGTTGGCGGGAGAACCCCACCTATGGCAAAGTGTCTCTTGCCTGTTTCACTCATCTCCCGCCCGTGGCCCGCGACTCGGGAGCATGCGCCCCCGATAAGAGGGGTGTCCCGTGTGACTACGGAAACAATGGGCGGAAGTGCGGCCAGGGCCGAATGGCCCTAAGAGCGGGCAGATCGTACCCGATTGTCGTTCACCAGTCCATATCACTTTCACTTTGGTCCATATCACTTCAACTCGCTGGTACAAGTGTGTGCATGTGACGGTCTTTTCCGGCTGCTTGGGTGCTTGAGCACAAAGAAGAGCGGAGGCCGTTTTCCTTGATCTTTCACAACGGTGGATTATAATCGCGTGTGGCTGGGCACCGGCGGCCCGGCGCCCGTTAAGCCCAGGTTTTCCTTTGCGCTATCCAGATCATTTCGAAAGAACCAAACCATGTGCAGCGTGAAAAGCCTCTTGCTGTTCTGCTTGGCGTTGCTCGTAGTCTGCGGATCCGGCTTTGCCCAGGATCTCACCGGCATCTGGAAAGGAAAGTACAGCTACCCGGCCGAATCGGACCGCGAACCCGGGCATTTCTGGGTCATCATGGTCCAGAACGAGTCGGAGCTGTTCGGGTTCGCCAAGGAACTCAACACGTTCGGCACGGAGGAAGTGCCGTGGCTCCATGCCATGCTCAAGGGGAGTGTTGACAAAGCGACGGGCAAGATCCGTTTCACGAAATCCTACGACGGCACCGGGGAACAAAACCACGACGTGGAATATCGCGGCCGGGTCGCCGAGAACGGGACGAAAGTGCAGGGAACCTGGAAGATACCCGACCAGCGGGGCGCCGATTTCACCCTCGAAAAGGTGCGGAAACCCGGCCGTTGCGAAACCTCGGTCGTAGGCGTCTGGGCCGGTGAGTTCCAATATCCCGACGACGTTCAAATGCCACCCGTAAAATTCTGGATGATCGTGGCTTGCTTCGGCAAGGGAGTGACCGGGCTCGTCAAGGAACCCAACACGTTCGGCGAAGGAGACGATCCCTGGCTTCACGCGCTGCTGAAGGGACACATCGACGGCGAGACGGGCCGGATGACCTTCACCAAGACGTACGACGGCACCTCCGGAGTCGATCACGAGGTGAAGTACGAGGGACGCCTCTCGGAATCCGCAACAAAACTCAGCGGCGAATGGACCATGCCCGATTCCTGGGGCGGAAAGTTCACCGCCAAGAAAGTCGCTCCCAAAAACTGGGCCGAACTGACGCTAAGCAAGCCGATGGAAGTGGAGAGAATACAACCCGCGGCAATCCCCGTGATTCCGTGGAACGGGGGAGACTGAGGCCAAGGGACCGCTTAGAAACAACTTCGCCATTGGCCCATAAAGCCGCGACCGTTGGTCGCGCCGAACGCCGGCGGCGGTGGCTTTTGGGCAACGCTTGGCGCGACCAACGGTCGCAGCTTTCTAGCAGAGGCACCCCCCCCGGACCTATCGCTCCAGCCAGCGAACCATCCCCTGAAATGAAAAGCTCGTTTTGAAGCGGCGGTCGACAAGCTTGGCCCTGGCGAACAGGTCGGCTTTGGACTCTCGTTGCGGAGACATCGACGCCACGACCACCAGGCCCCGGCCCGCGGGCATGGAAAACACGTACGTCTGGGGAAACGCATCGCGGATGGTCTTCACGTCGCCGCGTAGTTTGGGATGGGGGTTGAGGTTGAACACCACGAGCCCGCCCGGCTTCAGTTTCTTCTGAACGCCCTCGTAGAAACGGAGCGTCCGCAGCTTCAGCGGAACGCCGCTGCTGTCCGTGTCCTTCGAGGGTTTCAAAAAGGCGTCCATGTAGATCACGTCGTACTGCGAGTCGGTCTTGGCGAGGTAATCGAAGGCGTCGGCGGTAATGATGTTCACGTTGCCCTCGCTGCGGACGCCGAAGTATTTTTCGGCGATGCGCACGACGGCCGGGTCGATCTCCACGGCGTCGACGTGTACGCCCGGATCGTAACGTTTCAGGAACCGGACCATGGATCCGCCGCCCAGACCGACGATCAACACCTTTTCCTGCTCCGGCCGGAAGACGTAGCTGAGGAACAGGTACCGCAAGTAGGTGAAGTGCAATTCATGGGGATTGGCAAGATCCATCTGGGTTTCCATCGCCTCTTCCCCGGAATCGCGGACGAAGATCATGGTCCGCATATTGCCCTTGCGGCGGATCAGGATATGAGAGTATTTCGACTTGACTTCGAACTCCACGCGGCCCTGGGAAGTCGTGCCGAAGCTACGGGCCGCTCCGGGCCGGCTCGGCACAATCGCCAGGGCAATCAGCGCAGCGACCGCCAGGGCGAACGCCCGGAACCGACCCGTACGATGGCCTTCCAAGGCCGCCGAAAAGGCTCGTTCTTTCGATGGCGACGGCCTTGGAAGGCCATCGTACAATGCATCCGTGTCTGTTTTCCGACAAAGTCCGGCTTTCATCGTCGACTCCTGGATGCGTCACGCGCGGCGGCTGAGAAGCGGCAGGAAAACCTCACCACTCCTACCCCAAGTTTACTCGTTTTCGCCGCCTGTGAACAGGTCATTCCCCACGGAGCCTCGGCATTGACACAGAACGACAGACAGCGGACAATCACAACTTCGGTGCAGGTGGAACGTAGGGTTGGGTATCACACGCGGGTTCAACCAGGCATGGGACGCAGAAGCAAGACGAAGAAGCGGGCCCGAAGGAAGCCGCCGGCGCGGGACGAGCAGCCGCGCGACGCCGAGCCGCCCGAGGCCCGCCCGGCCTTCCCTCAACAGCTCAGCCTCCAGCTCCTGGTGTTCACGGCCGGCGCGGTCTTGATGGGGCTGGAAATCGCCGGCAGCCGGGTGCTCGCCCCGCACTTCGGCAATTCGGTGTTCGTTTGGGGCAGCCTGATCTCGGTCGTGCTGATGGCGCTCAGTCTGGGGTACTACCTGGGCGGCCGCGTTGCCGACCGTTACCCGTCGCGGCTGCTGCTGAACTCGATTTGCGTGGCCGTCGCACTGTCGATTTTCGGGATTGCCTTTGTTTCGAAAGGGATCTCGGCGTGGCTTGTGGGCAGCGGGTTCGGCGAACAGAGCGGCCCTTTCGCGGCCTCGATCGTGCTGTTCCTGGCGCCGAGCGTTGGAATGGGGATGGTGTCCCCGTTTGCGGTCCGTCTGGCCACCCGTTCGGTAAGTTCGGTGGGCCGGAGCGCGGGCACGTTGTACGCCCTTTCGACGATGGGGAGCATCGCCGGGACTTTGCTGACGACCTTCGTTTTGATTCCGCTGTTTGGCTTGACGGTCATACTGAAAGGGCTTGCCGTGGTCCTGCTTTTGGCCGCGGCGGTCACAATGCCCTTCCGGGAACCGTTCTGGAAGCGGCCCGAGGCCATCGTTGGGGGGATCCTGCTCGTTGCCGTGACGATCGGCTGCGTGCTGCGGACGGTACCGCGGACTCGGCTTTATCCCGGCGATCAGGTCCTGCTCGACGTGGACACCCCCTACCACCACATCACGGTGGTCGACAACGGCGACTTCCGCGACTTGCGTTTCGACAGGTACGTGGAAACCACAATCCTAACCACCCCGCCCTATCCCGCTGCGGATTACCGCGGTGGCTACATCGACGACTTTTATACGGACTACTTCCATCTGGCCTTCCTTGCAAAGCCGGACATCGAGCGGTCGCTGTTTATCGGCGCCGGCGGGGGCGTGGGGCCGCGGACCTTTCACGTACACGACCCCGATATGAAGATCGACGTGGTCGACATCGACCGCAAGGTGCTCGATATTGCGCACGACTACTTCCACCTGGAGCGGACGCCGCAGATTCGCACGAAGGACGAGGACGGGCGGATGTTCGTGCGCAAGGCCGAGGAGCCGTACGACTGCGTGGTGCTGGACGCATTCACCATCGGCGGCCGGATTCCGCCGCACCTGGTCACGAAGGAGTTCTTCGCGCTCTGCCGCAACCGGATGACCGAGGACGGTGTGTTCGTCATGAACATCAACAGCGCCGTCGACGGATCGCTCGCCCGAATCTTCCAGTCGATGTACCGGACGCTGGAATCGGTGTTCCCGCACACGTATGTATTCGTCAAGGATTACCGACGTCGCGGCAGAAAGCAGTCAACGAACGTGATCCTGGTGGCAACCAAACAGGGGAAGCCGCTTTCGCCCGAAACCTGGACCGCCCGCGCTGAGAGGTACCGGTCCGAGTCGTACGTCGACCGCGGCCGCGTCCAGCGCATGGTTGCCGACCTGCTGGTCGACGTGCCCGACGTATCGCAGTCGCCGGTGTTTACGGACGACTACGCCCCGATTGAAACAATGCCCTTTTGAAAACGCTCGGAGAAGACAGGGAGAAGACCATGAACGCACGAACTGCGAATCGCTCTGCTGCAAGAATAATAAAGGAGGGGGCACCTGCCCCCGGCCTTTCGGAATTCGGCCCCACGCTTTGCAGTTCTATTGAGAAGCAGACTACCGCCGAACGGGACCGATTCGTCGATGGTCCGGGGGCAGGTGCCCCCTCCTTTGCCGGAAAATGCGAAAGCCCTTCGGCCGATCCCAAGCAATTCGTTGGCGGTGCGAGGTACCTCTTCTGCCTCGGCCTGCTGTCGTTCTTGGTGGGCAGCATGTCTTCTCTCGCACACGGCGCCGACGACGACCGGCCTGCGGACCCGCGGCATCAGGAGGTGGAAAAGCTCATTAGGCACTACTTCGCCACCTGGTCGAAGCAGGACATGGAAGGGTACGGCGCCTGCTTCGCGGACGGGGCCTCCATCCAGCTCCTCGATTCCCAAGGGAAGGTCACGACGTTCGCGCTGGCGCCGTTCCTGGCAAATCAGCGGCAAGCCCACTGCACGGCCCGGCACCGTCAGACGGAGACGCCCGAATCGATCGACATCCGCTTCGAGGCCAGGCTGGCCCGTGTGGTCGTCTACTGGAAGCTGACCTCCGGCCCCAGGACGGAATACGGATACGACCACTTCACGCTCGTGAAGTCGAAAGGCGGGTGGCGGATCGTCAACCTCGTCTTCTACGTGACGAAACGGTCGTGAGCCAAACCGGCGCAGAGTGTCGGCACGTATGAAAAGCCGCGACCAGCGGTCGCGGAGAAGTGGGGTCAGCATGTAAAGCAGGCGAACCCGGCCCCGCAGTCTCTGCCACAAGAAAGAATGCATTGGGGAACGTTTACCCGGAAGTTCGCGCGACCACTGGTCGCGGCTTTACAACCCGCGCGCGTGCAACTCATCGATCTGGCCGTTGAGTGTCAGCCAATCGTAGATCACCCCGAACCAGAGCAGGCCGCCGGTGAGCAGCCAGATCAGCCCGGTGACCCACTTTCCCAGATAGAACCGGTGGATCCCCAGCACGGCGGTAACCGGGATGACCAGCAGAATCCACGCAATGGCATAGTCGTGCCGCCCGGCGCGGTAGCGGCTCTGGGCATCACGGCACATTCCGGGCATGAGAAACAGGTCGACGATCCAGCCAATCAGAAGAACCCCGGCGGTAAACAACCAAATCACTCCGGTGATCTGCCTGCCGTAGTAGAACCGGTAAGCTCCGAAGAAGCCCGCGAATCCGAAGAACCAAAGGACATAGCCCATCGGCGTAAGGTGAGTCTCATTCGGTCGAGCCATGCTCTTCTCCTTTCTCAGGCGTTGGAGACAAGGTGAAACAAAAGGTGGCCCCGTGTCCGAGGCCTTCGGATTCGACCCAGATGCGCCCTCCGTGGACCTCGACGATTCGCTTCGCCAAAGCCAACCCCACCCCGGTGCCCTTGGCTCGTGGATCGAGTTTGTTGAACAGGTCGAAGACCCTTGCATGGTATTGCGGCTCGATACCGATGCCGTTGTCGCGGACGCAACACACAACCTGACCGTCTTTTTCTCGGGCGTCGATTTCGATGCGCGGTTCGGACTGGTCGCCCATGTATTTGGCTGCGTTTTCGACGAGGTTCTGCAATACCTCCCGCAACCGGGGACGATCTCCTCGGAGGACGGGCAAATCAGCAGCGACCTCGAGTCGGATGCCGCGTTCTGCAATTTGTCCGGCCAGCAGGGCAGCGACCTTCTGCACCAATTCTCCCAGCGGCACGTCCTCCGGCGGATTGACCATCCGCCCGATCCGCGAGAGATTGAGTACCTCGTCGAGCAACTGTTGCATCTTGTCCGTCGCATCGGTGACCCGGGCCACGTCGTCGTTCAGCCGCGCGACATCCCCTTCGGCCACGTCCCGTTGCAGGAGGTCCAGGAATCCCTTGATCGTGATGAGCGGGCTTTTCAGGTCGTGCGAGACGGTGTAGGCGAACCGCTCCAGCTCGGCATTCTTGGCTTCGAGTTCGGCAACCAGCTCCTCCCGCCGGCGCTCGGCCTGTTTGCGCCGGCTGATGTCCCGCGCAAATGCGCAGTTGTATTCCTTTCCGTCAAATTCGAAGTAGTTGACGGTAACCTCGACGGGGAAGACCCTGCCACCCTTTGTCCGGTGACGCGATTCGAAGGTAAATGCCCTGCGTTGCCGGACTTCATCCCAATGCGCCAGCCAGACCTTTTTGGGAAAATCCGGATCGACGTCGTGTACGGTCATGGAGAGGAGTTCTTCTCGTGAATATCCCAGCGAGCGGCAAGCGGCTTCATTGACATAGGTGAACCTTGCATCGGAGCCCATCCAGAAGGTTGCATCGCCTGCGCGATCGATCGCGAATTGGGGCAGTCGCAGCGATTTTTCCGCCCGTTCGAACTCGGCCTCGGACGCCTCCAGGCTTTCGACCCGCCGGCGCATTTCTGCCAATTCCTCGATAAGCTGTTCCTTCGATTTGTCTTGGATGTCCATCAGACGCATCCGGGAAAAGGCATTTTCTTCTTGAAGAACGTGGAGACACTGACACGGGCAGGCTGTTTTGTACAGGCTACTTTTTGGCCGACTTCTTACCCGGCTTTTTCCGTGCTTTTTTCTTGGTCTTCTTCTTGGCCGTTTTTTTCTTGGTTTTCCTCCGCCGTGTTGGACCTTTTTCCGCCTTGATTCTCAGCATGTCAACGGCCGCGTCAAACGTTACTTCCTCGACCGACGTGCCCCGCGGGAGCGCGGCGTTGGTGGCCCCGTCGGTGACATAGGGACCGTAGCGGCCATCCAAAAGCTGGACGGGATTGCCGGTGACCGGCGAGTCCTCGAAGACCTTCAGCGGCTCGCGTTTTGCCCGGCCGCCGCGACGCTGCTTCGGCTGCGCCAACAACTCCAGCGCCCGCTCGAACGTCACGTCCAGCGGCGAAATCTCCGTCGGCAGCGAGCGGGTTTCCTCGCCGCATTTGACGTACGGCCCGTAGCGTCCGTTGTGGGCAACCACCGGCTCACCGGTCTTCGGGTCGTTGCCCAGCGTTCGCGGGAGCGACAAGAGTCTCAGCGCCGTCTCCAGGTCGACGTTTTCGGGGTCCATCCCTTTCAGGAGCGAGGCGTTTTGCGGCTTTTCGTCGTCGTCGGTCGTGCCGCGTTGCACGTACGGACCGAAACGACCCGCTTTCAGAAAAACCGGCTTGTGCGTATCGGGACAAATCCCGATGGGTTCGTCGCCGGCAGCCGCCTTGTCGAGCATATCGAGAGCCGCATCAACCGTTACTTCATCGGGCGGTATGTGATCGGGCAGACTCGCGCGGCGGTCGCCCTGCTCGAGAAAGGCGCCGTAGCGTCGACCGACACGGACATAGATTTCTTCACCTGCCTTGCCCCGGGCGTCCGGCTTGCCGATCAACACCTGGCATATCGATCGGGCGTCGATCTCATCGATCTTGTTCACCAGTTGCTGCTCCAGCCCCGGATGGTTGTTGCCGAAGTAGAACGCGTTGAGATAAGCAACGCCTTCCATTTCCCCGCGGCTGATGGCGTCGAGTTCGTCTTCCATTTCTGCGGTGAACTGGTAGTCGATCAGGTCCGGCAAGTGAAACTCCAATAAGTTGCTCACGGCAAACGCCGTCCAGGTCGGCACGAGGACGTTGCCGCGTTTCAGCTTGAAGACATAGTCGCGGGCGAGGATCGTATCGATAATCGAGGCATAAGTGCTGGGCCGGCCGATGCCCATCTCCTCCAGCGCGCGGGTGAGCAGGGCTTCGCTGTATCGGCCGGGAGGCTTGGTCGTATGGCTTTTCGGCTCCAGCCCGGCACATTTCAAGGCCTCGCCCACGGTCACCGACGGCAACACGTCGTCCTGGTCGGCCAACTCGCCCTCCGGGTCGTCGGAGCCCTCGACATACGCCCGAAGGTAGCCGGGGAAATCGATCGTCTTCCCGCTGACCTGGAAGATCGCACCCTCAGCGTCCACCGTGATGGTAATCCGATGTCCCCGCGCGTCGGCCATCTGGCTGGCGACGGTCCGCTTCCAGATGAGATCGTATAGTTTGAACTCCTCGGCGCTGAGTTGCGGCCGCAATGTCTCCGGCAACGCGAACGGATGCCCCGCCGGACGAATCGCTTCGTGGGCCTCCTGGGCATTCTTCACCTTCGTCACGTAAGTACGGGGCTCTCCGGGAAGGTACTCCTTGCCGAACTGCGATTCGACCAGGTCCCTTGCCGCCTGAACCGCCACGTCCGCCAGGGTGGTGGAATCGGTCCGCATGTACGTGATGTGCCCGTTCTCGTACAGGCTCTGCGCAACCTGCATCGTGCGGCGGGCGGTAAAGCCGCACTTGCGGTTCGCTTCCTGCTGGAGCGTGCTGGTGGTGAAAGGCGGGTAGGGCCTGGTGGAGTAGGGTTTGTCCTCGAGATTCGCTACCCGGCACTCGGCGCCGGAAAGCCGCTCGCACAGCAGGCCGGCCTGCCCCCGGTCGAGCAGCAACAAGTTCGGGTCCTTCACGTGCCCGGTTGCCGGGTCGAAATCGCGGCTGTTGGGAATCCTGCGCCCGTCGGCCGAGACCAAGGTCGCGCTGAACGTCCCACCGTCGGCCTTGGCAAACGTCCCCAGCAAATCCCAGAACGTGGCCCGGACAAATGCCATCCGCGTCCGCTCGCGTTCGACGATCAGGCGGACCGCTACGCTCTGAACCCTCCCGGCGGAGAGCCCTCCACGGACCTTTCGCCACAATAGCGGTGAAACCCCGTAGCCGTACAGCCGATCCACAATCCGGCGGACCTCCTGGGCGCGGACCAGGGCGTTGTCGATCTCTCGAGGTGCAGCCAGGGCGGCAAGAATCGCTTCCTTCGTGATCTCGTGAAACACCAACCGCCGCACCGGAACCTTAGGCTTGAGCACCTCGCAGAGATGCCAACTGATGGCCTCACCCTCACGGTCTTCATCGGTGGCAAGGTACAGCTCTTTAGCACCTTTCAGCAGCGACTTGAGCTTCTTGACCTGCTTCGACTTCTCTTTAGGGATGATGTAAACGGGCTCAAAGTCCTTTTCAACGTTCACGCCAAGATCGTACCAGGCCTCGCCCTTGTGCTCCTGGTACTTCGCGGGCATCTCCTTTCCACCCTTGGGCAGATCGCGAACGTGCCCTATGCTCGCCTCGATGGTGTAGCCCTTCCCAAGAAACTTGCCAATCGTGCGCGCCTTGGCCGGCGACTCCACGATCACCAGGGAAACAGCATTGGATCCTGTAGATTTCTTTGCCATGTCAATATCGGCAGTCTGGGCAACCTGGAAAGGGTTTCCTTCGTCTGTCTTTGAATTGGCTACCGGTCCTCGAGCCAATTTCTGAAACGTTACGATGTCTCGCGCGGCCTGGAATTGTAGCAACCCCTTTCATTTACACAATGTGCGTTTTTCCCGTCCAAGGTCCCGGGGCTACGAGGTGCGCAATGCGGTTTGGGATTGCACGTGCTCCCATTCCGCCTAAAATTATAGGTTTGCGACCACGCGGAAGCGCCAAACACTATTACTAACAGACCGGCCTGCTCGTCAAGCCGAGCTTGGACCCGAATTCCCCCGCTGAAGAAGGGTGCGCATCCATGGCCAACCCGTTTCGCACATTCCGGAAGCACCAGAAATGGCTGCTCGCCACGTTGGGTATCGGGGCGATGATCGCCTTTTGTGTCCCGATGGCCGTGTTCCAAGGCTCCGGAGGCCCATCCAGAGCCAACCCGGTTGTCGTGAGAACGCAAAAACACGGTAACCTCAAGGAACGAGAACTCGCGATGATGTGCGAGCGGCGGAACCAGATGATCCGGTTCCTCAACAGGGTGCAGCGCGCTGCCATCGACAACGAGGGCAACCCGATGGCCGCCCAGCAGTTCCTCGACGCTATCGGGCCCGCTACCGAATACGCCGTGGTCAACACGTGGCTCTTCGCCAAGGAGGCCAAGAGCCAAGGTATGGTGGTTAGCGACCGCACCGTCAATGAGTTCCTCAAAAAGCTGACCGACAACAGCGTCAATACTCCCGAGTTGAAGACGATTCTGAGAAACATGGGGCTCAGCGAGCCGGGGCTGTTTGACTTGTTGAAGTACGAATTGTCGGCGTTGCGGTTGCAGCAGATGATCCAGCCGAGTTTGCCTGCGACGCTCCCGCGCGGACTGTGGGGTTCGGCCACGCGGGTTCCTTTGCTTCATTTCCAACCGAAAGGCGCCCCCCCCGGCCAACGCTGGGATTACCTCACGCGACTAGCCCGTCAGGCAACCATCGAGGTCGCCCCGGTCAAGGTCGAGGATTTTGTCGATGAGGTTCCCGACCCTGGTGACGAAACGCTGCGGGAATTCTTCGAGCGGCACAAAGAGAATTTTGCCAGGCCCGACTCGCCCGAGCCGGGGTTCCACGAGCCGCACAAGATCGCCGTCCAGTACTTCAAGGCCAACGCCAAGGAGTTTCAATCCCGCGAGTTTGTTCCGGACGACGAGGTCTACGAAACCTACGAGCAGTACAAGGATTTCTTCGATCGCCTGCCTGCTGCCGCCATTGCCCCGCCCGCCGGGGAAGGGAAATCGAAAGACGCAGGCGATAAACCCGCTGCGACGGGCTTGCAAGAGAAGACAACCCCGTCCGACGGCGCCCCCACGGCCGAAAAGACCGGTGTCGAGCCGAAAAACGACAACACAACTCCCAAGCCCGAAAAGCCGAAGCCGGAAGACAGCGAGACGAAAGAGGAATCGTCCGACGTTCCTCAACCGGAACAGCCCGACCGATCGTCTTCCGCCACGCCGCTCTCACCGTTCGGGTTCGCTTCCTACTTGCAGGAAAACGGTTCGGAAGAAGAAGCCGGCGAGAAGAAGGATGAAGCCGGCGAGGGAAAAATCGGCGAAGAGAAGACGGCCAAAGAGCCGACGCTTCCATCCGGGCCTGCCAACTCGAAGAAAACCGATCAGCCTAAGGAGGAAAAGAACGCCGGCGATGGTGACGAGAAACCGGATGCCGCGCCCGAGGAGCCGGCAGCCGGGCCACCCAAGCCGTCTGAGTCGAAGCCGCCCCGGGCAGCCAAGCCCAAGACTCGCGAAGAGATCCTTGCCGGCGGGATCGGCGACTTCATTCGCGTGCAGTTGGCCCCCAAGAAAATGGAGGACGTCTTCAACGTCTTGGAAGAAAAGATGCAGAAATACCGCAAGTTGCGGAACCGGTACGAGATCGACCAAGAGAAGAGCAAAAACGCCAAACCGCCCGAAAAACTCGATTTCGAGGCCCTGGCAGAAGAACATCCCGGCATATCCGCTCACCAAACTCCGCTCATCTCAGCCCTGGAATCGCTCAAGTACGATATTGCCCACTCGTTCCTCGAGGGCAGCCAGCGGCATCCGTTCTGGGTCGACGCTTATATCGAGAACCGGCAGCTCTACCTCCCGGAAAGGTCGGTCGATCGGACCGGCAACCAATACCTCTTCTGGAAAAACGACGACCTTGAAGCGAAAGTCCCGGAATTCGAGGACGTCCGCGAGAGCGTCTTGCGCGCCTGGAAAACGGTGGAAGCCAGGCAACCGGCCATGGACAAGGCCAACCAGCTTGCCGAGAAGGCCCGAAAAGCAGGCGGCCCGCTGGCCAAGGCCCTGGCGGGCGAGAAGCTCGGCGGGAAACCGATAGCCGTCACGGAAGCCGGTCCCTTCAGTTGGATGACGGTGGATCGGTATGCGGAAATGGTGGGCCGCACTCCGCTGCCCGAGATCAGCAAAGTAGAGGGAGTTCCGATGGCGGGCAACGATTTTATGAAGACTGTTTTCGAAATGAAACCGGGCGACGTCGGCGCCGCCATGAACCTGCCCAAGAACACCGCGTACGTCATTCGCGTCCGGGAGGTCAACCCCTCGGACAATGTCCTTTGGGTATCGTTCGAACTCGACAAGTACGGCAAGTACAGCAACGTGGCTGACCGGGACATACGCGGTATGATCAACACCTACCGCGAAGAATTCGCGAGGGAAGCCGGACTGGAGTGGGAACGCCAGCCCGACCAACGCCGCCGCTAATCCATGCTATCCCTAGAGATGTGCCGCTGCTGCCCGTAAGGCGAGCAGTGTGGGCAGGCGATCACGACCGCTTTCTCTTCGCAGTCTTTTTCTTCGCAATTTTCTTGGCCGTCTTCTTCTTGGCCGTCTTACGCCGCGCGGCGGCCGGTCTCCCGGGAACCTCCCGCTGCCGGTACGCTTTCTTGATCTTCTCGCAATAGTGAGACGCCCGGAACAAACCGAGAATCGCCAAGATGCCGCAGAGAGTAATGACAAACGTTGCCGTCTCGAAACTTTTTGCAAGTGCGATGACGACCAGGAGTACCAGCGCCATGGCCCCGTTGCGGCATATCTCCTCGACGACAACAAGACGCTCGAAGTCGCGGCGTCCGTCTTCGCTGAATCTCCCGAGCACATCGAGCCTTTCCTCGACTTGCTCTTCCGCATGCTCCCCGTTCATGATCGGCCGCCACGGCAGCAGGAGTTCCGAGATCGCCTGTATCGCAAATCCGGCCAGCCACGCCACCCCCGCCAGAAAGATCCAAACCACAAGCGGAATCGTCTCGGCGGCTTGCCCACAGACGCCATGGCAACACGCCCCGACTACGATTCCGCCGGGCACCATCTTTCCCAGAAAGTCCCGCAGCAGGAATCGTCTGTAGAAACACTCAAACAACTTATTCCAATCCATCTTTCTTACCTTCCTTTCACGCTGAAGTCGTCCAGAAAAAAGAGGTGCAATATGAACAGTCAATTGTAGTCTATTCTACTTACTTCCATCAGGTTTCCTATTCCCCCTGACACATAAAATCATCGCGTTTTGTGTTGGAAGCCACTCGTTTGATGGGACGCTATGCCCCAGGACAGGGGGGCCTCGGCGCCGTTTAGCGGGCGGGGCTTGCCCGCCGATGCCATGGTGTCACCGATTGGTATCCAGTCGCAACGGCGGGCAAGCCCGCCCGCTAAACGCTGCATAGTGCCATTGGGTAGCCTACTCGTCAGATATTTCGCACCCGGCCGAGAAGCCCCTGCCTTCGTCGAGTTCCATGCACACCCGAAGCTGCTGCTCGCCGAACTGCGAAACGAAACGGTCGAGCAGTTGTCGACCCAGATACTGCGCCAACAGTTCGGTCGTTGTGTTGGGGATGGGCAGCAACAGGCAATCGGATGCCGGGAAGACCGATCGACGGTCGCCGACCGTGACTTCCACCTCGCCGGCATCGCTCCGGACGCGGATCATCGGATTGCCCGTCGGCAGCAGCACCCGATGGTCCATCTCTTTTGCCAGGGCAAGCATCGCATCGTGCAAGGCGGCGAAATCGACCACGTAGCCGTGCTTGCCCAGCGGTCCGGAAACCTCGGCCGTCATGCGATAGTCGTGTCCGTGCAGGGGTTCGCACGTATGGTCGTCCAGGCTGATGAAATGGGCGGCGCTGAAGACCAGGTCGTCGTTGGCGGCGCGGACGTAGAATTGTTCCATGGCAACTCCATTCTACGGATTTGCGGCCCCCGGACCAGTGGTCACGGGATTGGCTTCGAGGAAGTCCCTCAGCAGCGGGACAATCCGTTCGTGGGCATCCTCGACGACGTAGTGCCCCGCGTCGTCGAGGCGGTGGACCTCTGCCTCCGGGAAGAACTCGATGAAGCGATCGAGAAACGCGGGCGTGAAACACCAATCCTTCATCCCCCAAATCAGGCAGATCGGATGCCCGCGGAACTGCTCGAGCCCTTGTTCGATCCGTGTGAGGGTTTTGTAGCTGGGATGCCGCGGCGAGAGCGGGATGTCGAGCACAAACCGGTGGATGGCCGTCCGGTGGCCCCACGAATCGTACGGCGCCAAAAAGCCGGCGCGGACGTCGGGCGTTATCCGCTCGGGTTGGTTCACGGCCATCCGGAGCGCCGCCCGGGCAAAGAGGTTCAGACCTTGCACGCCGAGTCGCCCCAGAACGGGCACGCGGCAGATGCGGATCCGCAAGGGACATCGCTTCGAACGGAACGCCGCCGTATTGAACAGCACAAATCGCGAGAACCGTTGCGGCGCGGCCGCGGCGGCCCCCATACCGACGGCCCCGCCCCAATCGTGGGCCAACAGCGTAATCTGCCTAAGGTCAAGTTCCTCGATCAATCGCCCCAGGTCGTCCACCCGCTGGGCCAGGCGGTAGGAGTATTCCTTCACAGACGGTTTGTCCGAGAGCCCGCAGCCGATATGGTCCGGCACGATCAGCCGGTACCCGTCCCGCAATGCGGTCACGATCTCCCGCCAGTAGAACGACCAGGTGGGGTTGCCGTGGACCAGCAGCAGAACGGGACCAGTTCCCTCGTCGAGATAATGGTATTGGAGGCCCCAAAGATCAAGCGTGCGCGACCGGAACGGATAGAGCGAGCGCCAATCATCAACTTCAGACATGGTCAGCGACCGGACCCTCGAACGAGTGCTACCCACCAACAAAGAACACAGCCGCATCCGACCCCAAGAAGGTTCTGAACGCTGTCCGCCGTTTCCGCAAGACGTCCCGAGAACTGCGATTGCAGCGATTCGGCGCCTGCGGCACATGCGACGAGGCCGAGCACGATCGTCCAACGAGGCACGCCCCACCGCGACACGGAGACGAGCAGCGCCAGCAAGAAGAAACAGGCAAAATGACCGACGGACATCACCGTTCGGACCCATTCGTGATCGACGACGGCCACCCTGGCAATCCTGACGGGCACGGTGCTGAGCAGCAGCCAGGCCAAAGCGATGAGATACGCGATGCAAAGCAGCTTCCAAAGGAGTCTCGGCCGGTCGTCCGGCCGGTCGCTCCCGCTCGTCGGCGTTGCCAAGAGATCACTCACGGCGAATTCCTTCAATATCTCCGGAACGTACAATAGCCCCCAATATGCGGTCGTCCCCAATACATATTGATACCTTTCTGCTTAGGGTTTGTCAAATGGCGGCGCGGTTAGCCTAATCCGCGTTTGCCCGCGACAGGATATCCTGCCAGAAATCACGGGCCTTCCGGTGGTATTCCATGACCTCTTGCTGCTGTTTGTCGTTGTTGAGCTTGATCTGCCCGGCGCGCTGGCGGACCCAGTCGAGAAAGAACCGGGCCGCTTGCCTGCCGACCCGCCGCTGGTAGCCGATCTCGACGTAGTACGGCCCCGTCATCGCGAAGCGATACGTGCCCCGCAGATCGGTCACCGCCCGAACGAGGAACCAGCCGCTGCGTTTGAATTCTACCGCCGGCAGCCGGCCGCTCTTGGCGTATTCCTCGAAACGGAGCGAGTGCTCGACGCGCCCGTTCTTGATGATCTCGAGGTAGCTGATCGGCTGCCGGGTGGAGAGTGTCAGGATGGGCTCGAATTGCAGTTCCTTGCCCTCCTCGGCGCGAAAGACATGGCCCGGATAGTGTCCCTGGACGGTCGGTTGCAGGAGCGGTCCGTTGGTCACGACGACCCGCCCTGCCCGGAAGTTCTTCCACCAGCTCTCGTAGTTGAACCGGCCGTCGACATGGACGTAAACGCGGTTGTAGCCGACCGGATTCGGTGCAACACCCGACCCGCTGCCGGCCGAGGGCGGAATCCGAAAGCCGCAGTCGAGCAGATGGAAGTAGATCTGCTGCGACCACCGGGCGTTTCCGTCGATGCCCGGAAAGAGCCGCTTGTCGCGGGGCTTTCCCTCGCCCTCGTCGGCGATGACCCCCGTCCGGCACAAATTGCTGTTGAGAACCTGGACCGAGTCGACCTGCCCGTGGGCGACGAGCATGGGGAAATCCCACCAGTAGGGGCGAGTCACGTCGACGGCCAGCCCGGGTGTTTCGCGGGCCTTCAGCAGGTACTGGATTGTCGGCGGATACAGATCGTTCTTTGCCGGGGTTTTCAAGGGTATGGGCAGATGATAATAGAGCAGCTCGGTTCCGTCCCGGCCGTGGCCGCCCGCCATCAGGTGGTAGTACCGGTTGCCGTCGAAGCAGACCAGTGTGTTTTTCGGTTTTCGGCTCCCCCAGTTGCTCTTGTCGTTGTACCAGGTGACGACCTCGGCAACGTGCAAGTCGTCGGCGGCCATCAACAATTCGATATCGCGGGCAGGCCGCCGGACGTCCATGTCGCCCGACCACCAGCCGTTCTTCGACAGGTCGATGAACCGCTTGATGTCGATCAACTTGGTGTCGTCGGCGAAGTTGTTGATGGTGAAGTATCCGCCGCGCACGACATATTCGGGCCCCCGCTCCAATTCGAAGGTGTAGTTACCCACGGGCAACCGGAGCATGATCTTTCCCGGAAATACGAAGTGGTCGTTCCAAAAAGGTGCCCGGCCGGCGGTTCGCGGGCGCCCGGCCGCGTTCTTCAGGTGCATCCGGCAGGGGAGCGGCTTGCCGGTGTCGCGGTCGACCACGGTAATCTCCAGTTGTCCCCCGGCACCGGGTGCCGTTTTCTCAAGGAGTCCCATCAAGGCGGCCACAACGGCACAACAAATCAGTATCAGCCTGGCGGCAGGGTGTCGTTCCGCGATTCTCGGCAGTCGGTCCATGGTGTTTTGGCAAAAAAGTGGCGGGTACGTGGAGAAGCTGTGATTCTTTCGTAGGGCAGGTTGGTAACCTGTCCTAAGGGGCGGCCGATAAATAACTTGCCGGATTCAAGAATACAAGGAGGGGGCACCTGCCCCCGGCCCATAACCGAACGAGCCAAGTGCCGGGGGCGGGTGCCCCCTACTTTCAATCCAAATCGGAAAGTTATTTATCGGTCGCCCCTAAGCTCCGGGACAGGGTGCAAACCTCCCCTACGGCTCAGCGATATCACAACCGTAGCACGCAACCGGCGGGCAGGGGGCGTTACCCGGGTTGATGAAGACCCGACTCATGCACTAGAATAAATGTTGTCCTACAACCCGATTGCGGCCGGCAACCCGCAGATTTCGGACAACGCCTATATTCGGGAAAACCACACGGAAATGGCAGAGGATTACTACAAAACGCTGGGGGTCTCACGCAGCGCCTCGCAGGCCGATATCCAGAAGGCCTATCGCGAGCTGGCGCGCAAGTACCACCCCGACATGAACCCCGACGACAAGACGGCCAAGAAGAAGTTCCAAGAAGTCCAGGCCGCGTTCGACGCCCTCAACGATCCGAAAAAACGGGAAATGTACGACCGCTATGGAAGTTCCTTCGAGACGATGGGGCAAGGCGGCCCTCAATACACCTATTCTTGGGGAGGACCGGGAGGTGCCGGACCGGGCGGCGCCGGACCGGGAGGTTTCTCGCCCGAAGACATCGACTTCTCCCAATTCTTCGGCGAGCGATTCGGAGAACCGGCCCCCGGTGGCGGGGGATTTGCCGATCTCTTCAGCCAATTCCGACGTTCCTCAACCGGTGCCAGGAAACCTGCTGCTCCCCCGCGAGGTGCGGACCTCCACCACGAGCTGCAAATCCCTTTCAATACCTCGATCACCGGCGGCGACGTGGAGATCACGCTGCAGCGGCAGTCGGGTAAGACGGAAACCCTTTCCGTGAAGATTCCTCCGGGTATCGAGGACGGGAAAAAGATCCGGTTGCGCGGCAAGGGGGAACCGGCTCCCCGGAAAGGCACGCCCGGCGATATCCTTCTTACCGTCCGCGTTGCCCCGCACGCCTGTTTCCACCGCCGCGGAAACCACCTGCACGTCAAAGTGCCGGTGACGCTGGCCGAAGCGGTCCTCGGAGCCAAGGTGGACGTCCCCACGCCCAAAGGCATGGTCACGCTCAGCGTACCGGCGGGAACCTCTTCCGGCGCCAAGTTGCGGGTGAAGGGCCACGGGGTGGCTCCCAAGAACGGTTCGCCCGGCGACCTGCTCGCAGAGATCCAAATCGTGTTGCCCCACGAAATCGGCGACGACGACCGCACCGCGATCGAGGCGTTCGACAAGCGATATCCTTTGGAACCCCGCAAGGGCCTGCGGTGGTAGATGACCGACCAACGATTCCTTCCCGAGCATCATGTCCGGCGCGGTGCCGATTTCCAGCGTGCCTACCGCCGCCGCTGTCGGGCGTCGGACGACCTGTTGCTGGTCTTCGGCTGCCCAAACGGGCTGCCTTATCCTCGCCTCGGTCTGTCGGTTTCTCGCGCAAAGGGAAATGCGGTTGCTCGGAACCGCTGGAAACGGCTCATTCGCGAGGCATTTCGGCTCAGTCGCGAGCAACTTCCGACGGGAATCGACCTGATTGTCATTCCCTGCGGGGGAAAACCGGAATTGGCCGCGTTGCAGGAATCTCTGTGCCGATTGGCCCAGCGTCTGGCCGAGAAACTCGGCGGAGTGGTATAATGGCGTGATGGTAATTCGAGGTCTACAAACGACGTTTCGCGGGCTGTGCCGTCTCCCGGGCTGGATACTGATTGCGATGGTCCAATTGTACCAATCCGCCGTCAGCCCCTTGTTGGGACAGCATTGCCGCTTTCATCCGACGTGCAGTACGTACTTTATTGAGTCGATTCGGAAATACGGGGCCATTCGGGGGGCATGGCGGGGTCTTCGGCGGATTTGCCGTTGCCATCCGTGGAATCCTGGGGGGTTCGACCCCCCGTGAAAGCTCCCAGTATCGCCATCTTCGCCAGATTATGGACTGGCATCGCTTTCACCTCTTGCCATTCCTCTTGACCCTCACGGGCAAAACCATTATCGTCCCGCCCTCATTGCCTTTTCCCCCCAACCCCGGCACCGAGCCGGCCTTTTCTTTTTTTCTTTTTCCCCGGCGCTGTCCGCCTTGGGAAACACCGCGTACCGGTCACTCAAGCGCCCCGCTTTGCGGCGCGGTATGACCCGGTCACACGGTCATTTGAAAAGAACGCGCTGAAGAAGGAATCCGATATGTCCACAATCATACGTCGCCAGTTTCTGGCAAGCACCTCTCTGGTCCTGCTGAGCGGGTGCTCGGCGTGGGACGTCCTTACCGTCCGTTCCCAAAGTCCCGACCGGCCGGAAGCAGAAGAATCCCCGAGCACTCGCCTGGTAGGCGACTTCGCGGTTCCTTTCGGCATGTTTCCGGTTCGCGTGGAGGGAGTAACGTTGGTATCCGGGCTGAGCGGCACGGGCAGCGATCCCGCCCCCTCCCCACAACGTGCATACTTGTTGAGCGAAATACAGACTCGGGGCGTCAAGAAGCCGAACGCCCTGATGGCTTCTCCCAACACGGCGATGGTTCTCGTCCAAGGCGTACTCCCCCCGGGCATCCAAAAAGGCGACCGCTTCGACGTCGAGGTTCGCGTGCATTCTCGCAGCGAAACGACCAGCTTGCGGGGCGGCCACATGCTCGAGGTGCGACTGAGAGAAATGGCCGTGCTCGGAGGCGAATTCCACGAAGGCAAGCTGCTCGCTCTGGCCGAAGGGCCCGTCATGGTCGATCCCTCGCCGAACGAGAAGGAAGACCGCGTACTGGCAGGGCGAGGCCGGGTGCTCGGCGGGGGCGTGGCCCGGAAATCCCGGCAACTCGGGCTCGTGCTCAAGCCCGACCATCAAAACGTCTTCATCGCATCCCGGCTTGCCAACGCCGTGAACAAACGTTTCCACACGTTCGACAAAGGCATCAAAATCGGCGTTGCCAAGGGCAAAACCGACAAGTTCGTCGAATTGATCGTTCACCCGAGATACAAGGACAATATCCCTCGCTACGTCCGGGTGGTTCGTGCCGTTGCCATTCGAGAGACGGCTGTCGAGCGGATGGAGAGGATTGCGGGCTTGAAAGACCGTTTGCTCGATCCAGTCACGGCTGCCGCCGCTGCGCTACAACTGGAAGCAATCGGGAACGACGGAATCGACACCTTGAAGCAGGGGATCCTATCGAGCAACCCGGAAGTGCGATTCTACGCCGCCGAGGCACTGGCCTATCTCGACTGCCCGGACGCGGCAAAACCCTTGGGCGAAGCGGCCCGCAAACAACCGGCGTTTCGAGTGTTCGCCCTGACTGCTCTCAGTGCGATGCGCGAATACGCCGCTTACGAGCAACTGCGCGACCTGTTGGCGGTTCCCAGTGCCGAAACGCGATATGGCGCCTTTCGCGCATTGTGGGCAATGAACCCCGGCGACCCGTTGGTGCTCGGGGAACGTCTGGGGAACCAGTTCAGCTACCATGTGCTGAATACGGCCGGACCGCCGATGATCCACGTCACGCGAAACCGACGCCCCGAAGTCGTCCTCTTCGGAGAAGGGCAACGGCTGCTTACTCCGCTGGCCGTCAACGCCAGCAATCAGATCATGATCACCAGTACCGGACCGGATCGGATCTCCGTGGCCAGATTCGCGGCGAACAAACCGGACCTGAAGCGAGTGGTTTCTCCGGAGGTCGACGAAGTCATTCGGGCCATCGTCGAGGTCGGCGGCACCTATCCGGACGTCGTCCAAGCCCTGCAAGAGGCAAAGGCAGCGCGTACCCTGACGAGTCGTTTCGAAGTGGACGCCTTACCCCAGGCCGGACGGTCTTACGTGCGAGACATCGAAGAGGAAGAAAAAACTTCTGAACCGAGAGATGGCGATCTTGCTCGATCCGGTGCGTCCTCCGAACCCCCCGTCCAGAGCGGCGATGGCGATCCACCCACAAGAACCGGTTCCGGAGATCCCTGCCGATCTCGGCCACCCGATTCAAGCCAATCAGTCAAATCAAAACGGAACCCCAATCGCTTCAGCTCGTTCCTTGCTAAAATGATGGGGCGAGGTTGAGGCACCAGATGCAGTCAAATAGCGAGCCCCCGAGATCGGCTGGGTCGCGAGAAGCGCCCCCAGGCGAATCCCCGGGGCTCACCTTTTAAGGGACCGATCCTTTGGGTGGGTCGCCGGGAACCCTCCCGCGGCATTTTACTCACTACCTTACCTGCTAATATCCTTACTGTTTTCCCATGCTCAATGCCCTGGAACTGATCGGCTTCAAGAGCTTCGCCGATAAGACCCGGTTTGCGTTTCCGCCGGGGATCACGGTCGTGGTGGGGCCAAACGGATCGGGTAAGTCGAACATCGTCGACGCGATCAAGTGGGCGTTGGGTGAACAGAGCGTCAAGAGCCTCCGCGGCCAGGAGATGGCCGACGTCATCTTCAACGGTTCCGGGGCCCGGCGGGGGATGAACTCGGCCGAAATCACGCTGACCTTCGATAACACCAACCATCTGCTGCCGATCGATACTCCCGAGGTCCACATCACCCGTCGTGTTTACCGGAGCGGCGAAGGCGAGTACCTGATCAACCGGAACCCCGGCCGGCTCCGCGACATCCGCGACCTGCTCTCGGGGACCGGCATGGGGACCCAGGCCTACAGCGTCATCGAGCAGGGAAAAGTCGATATTCTGTTGCAGTCCTCGCCCCGAGACCGGCGGGTGATCTTCGAGGAAGCGGCCGGCATCAGCCGCTTCAAGGCGCGCAAGCTGGAAACGCTCCGCCGGCTGGACCGGGTCGAGCAGAACCTCTTGCGCCTGTCCGACATCGTCGATGAAGTCGAAAGCCGGCTCCGCGGCGTCCGTGCCCAAGCCGGCAAGGCACGCCGATACAGGGAATACTCCGACCGCCTACAGCAACTGCGCACGCAGGTCGGTCTGGTCGACTGGCAACGCCTGAGCGATCAGCTCGCCGCGTTCGACCAGCGGATTGAAGCCCTGACCGACCAGAGCAACGCCATCGCCGCTCGGGCTGAAGCCGGCGAGGCGAACCTTCTGAAAACCGACTCTCAAATAGCCGACGTCAACGAGGCCATTCGCGAATCCGAAGCCCGGATTGCCGCCAACCGCGAGCGCATCGCTACCCATGAATCGACCATCGAACACGAGCGCGCCCGAAGCTGCGATCTGCAGGAGGAGATCTCGCGATATCAACGACAACTGGTCGGAATGAGTGCAAAGGCGGGCGATTTGCAGCAGCAGTTGCGCAACACGCGAGAAGAAGTAGATGCCGCACAAGCGAAACACCGGGAAATATCATTGACCCTGGTCGAACGCGAGCGACAACTTACGAACGTGATCCGCTCGCTGGATCAAATCCGCGGCGAGAACGAGCAGCGCCGCGGCGCCTACATGGACCGGATGCGAATGGCGGCCGCTTTGGGGAACGAGAGCAGCTCGCTTCAGAGCCGCCTCGACGCGGCCGCCGCTGCCTGCGGTCGGAGCAAGCTCCGCCTGACCGAGCTTGATCGGCAGCGAGAGGTTTTAGACGCCGAGACGGAAAATCTCCGACGCCTGCACCAGGAACTGTCCCGCCAAGTCGACGAAAGTGATACCCTGCTGCAAACCGCCAAATCACAGCTTGCCGACTGCGAAAAACAACACGCCACACAAAAGGATGAACTGGCCTCGCTGCGCCAACGCCACAGCAGGGTCTCGGAACGGGCATCGGTCCTCGAAGAATTGCACCGGCGCCAGGAAGGGCTCTCCGCCGGGGTGAAGGAGGTCCTTGCCCAATCGCGGGACTCCTCCAGCAGTCCGTTTCGAGGGGTTTGCGGGTTGGTTGCCGATCTGCTCAACGTCAGCGTTGAAGTCGCTCCCCTGATTGAAGTTGCCCTGGGTCAAACGGCCCAGCACATTGTCGTTACATCGCGTGATCCGCTCCTGGAACATCTCCAGAAGGAAACCTATCGTTTTGCCGGTCGCGTAGGCTTCGTTTGGCTGGAAGATGCCGACAAAGCATCCGCCCGGCCGCCTCTCGATCTGGAAGGGCATCCCGGCGTGCTCGGCCGTGCCGACCGTTTCATCGAGACGGAACCTCGCTTCGTTCCGCTGGCCGAGCGCCTGCTCGCCGACACCTGGATTGTCCAGAGCCTGGCCAGCGCCGTTCACCTTGCCGCATCGAACGCACCTCGAGCAAACTTCGTCACGCTTGCCGGGGAACTCCTGTGCGCCGACGGGACGCTCGTCGTCGGCCCGCAACACGTCTCCACCGGCCTGATCGCTCGCCGCAGCCAATTGCGCGCGATGAAGGAGCAATTGGTCGAATTGGAAGCCAAAATCGAACAGTCCCAGGCAACGACCGACCGGCTCGGACAACGGATCGAACAGCAACGGCAGGAGATGGGCGCCCGGGAAGCCAACCACCGCAAGGCCCTCGACACGCTGGCGGAGCATCGGTTCAAGATCACTGCCGCCGACCAGCGGAGCACCGATCTCGACAAGCAACGGCAAGCGGTCGGCTCGGAACTCCGCACCGCTACGGCACAACGCGACGCCGTCTCCGGCCAACTCGCCGAGGCCCGGCAAAAACGCAAACAAATCGACGACGAACTGGCCGAAATGGAGGCGAACCTGGCCGGATTGAACCAGCAAAACGACCGTTTGGAAGCAGAACGCCACGCCTATACTCGGGAAACCACCCAGACCAAAGTCGAACTGGCAAAAAGCGAAGAGCGGGTTCGCAACCTCCAAACCCGAATGCGGCAATTCGAAGAAACACGCGAGGAGCGGAATCGCGCCATCGCGGAGGGCCGCGGACAACTGGGTGAGTGCAGGCAGCGGGCAGAAGCCTCCCAATGGAATATCCTTCGAACCGAGTCCGAAATCGCCGAACTCTACCTCCGCAAGGAAACCTATGCCGCCGAAACGGTCCAACGGATCAATCACCGCGAGTCGCTCCGCGAGGCACGCAGCGAATTGACGGCTGAAGCACAAGGGCTGCGCAACAAGATCCGCCAGATTGAAGAGCAAATCCATGCCGCCGATCTCGCCGCCAACGAAATCCGGCATCAGCGCAACAGCCTTGCCGATCGCCTCCGCGAAGACTACGGGATCGAACTCGCCGAACTCGAGCACAAACCTACCGACGAGGAACAGCAGCAGCAGCAGGAAGAAGTCCAGAACGAAATCGAGGAACTCCGCCGCAAAATCAATAACCTCGGAAACGTCAACCTCGAGGCGCTCCAGGAACTCGATGACCTCGAAAACCGGTTCCAAACGCTCTCGGACCAATACAAGGATCTCGTCGAAGCAAAGAACTCGCTCGAAGGGATCATCGACAAGATCAATGCCGACAGCCGCCGGCTGTTTGCAGAAACGCTGCACACCGTCAAAGGCCACTTCGAGAAACTGTTCCGGGATCTCTTCGGCGGCGGACGGGCGGACATCATCCTCGACGACGACGACGACATCCTCGAAAGTGGGATTGAGATCGTCGCTCGCCCCCCGGGAAAAGAGCCGCGAAGCATATCCCTCTTAAGTGGGGGCGAAAAGACCCTCACGTGCGTGGCCTTGCTCTTGGCCATCTTCCGTAGTCGCCCCAGCCCCTTCTGCGTGCTCGACGAGGTCGACGCCGCGTTGGACGAGGCCAATATCGACCGCTTCATCCAAGTGCTCCAGGACTTCCTTGCATGGACCCAGTTCATCATCGTTACCCACTCGAAAAAGACGATGACGGCCGCCGACACGATTTACGGCGTCACGATGCAAGAGTCGGGTGTATCGAAGCAGGTCTCCGTCCGCTTCGAGGACGTCAGCGAGGATGGGCATATCCGTCAGGAACGACTCGACGAGGCCGAACGGGAATCGCAGGCCGAAGACGACGACACGCAGGCGGCTTGAGGGCAAGCCCGGGGTCCCCTCCAAGATACCAACTTGCATTCCCACGACGGCGGGAATTTGGGGTGTCTGGACAACTATGGCCGATTGTGTTGATAGGGTTGTCAAGGTCAACAAAACTGCCCTAGTCCCTACGACCTGAGAAACTTTCTAAAGTCTTCCCATGCCATGGTGCGAAGTAACTCATTGGAAGGCTTGTTTGCGGCGAAGTTACCGCTTCGACCTCGCCGGAATGACAAGTCGCAGGGGGGAACCTGCCTTGAAGGCGCTGCCTTCGCGGTTCACTTTACACTCTCCATAGTGGACCATTGGGAAGATTCTCCCAGGACCTGTAGTTCGCCGGATAGTTGTACCGGAGGTTTGTGGAATTCTCAATAGGGTGGTTAGGAAACAGCTTCTCTATTTTACGGATTTCCCCTGGCTTCCGGATGCCCAGGTTGCCGATGTATTTAATACGGCGCGGATCAGACGGATCTGATCAGCCAACAGAAGCGAATTACGGAAGGCCCCGACCCAGATGCCGATGAACCTCCGGTTGGTCCGACCACCGGTTTGATGGAATGAGAGGTTCGTCAGGCAAGGGGCAAAAAGGTTCTGATCGAGACGCTTGCGTCCGATCGGAACACAACACTAACCAAAGTGAACAATTTTGGAGAGCCTGTGATGAAGGTCTTCACAACTGGTCAGGTCGCCAAGATCTGCAAGGTGGCCCCCCGCACCGTCAGCAAGTGGTTCGATTCGGGCCGGCTGAAGGGGTATCGAATTCCCGGATCGCAAGACCGACGCATTCCCAGGGAATACCTGATTAAGTTCCTCAAGGAACACGGAATGCCCCTTGGCGATTTGGAGGATGAGGCCATGGCCAAGGTCCTCATCGTCGCCCAGGACCAGGTCTTGATCGAAAACCTCAGGCGAGAGCTGCCCGTCGAACGTTCGTTCAAGGTGGCGGTTGCCGCGAGTGGTTTCGACGCCGGAATCCAAGCCGAGAGCTTCCACCCGGATTGCATTATCGTTGACTTCTCGATCGGACGCACCGAAGCGTTGCAGATCTGCCAGAATCTCCGCCGCAACAGCGAGTTTGCGGACGTGATTCTCATCGCGCTATTGCCCGATGACGGCAGTTCGACCAGCTTCGACCGGTCGAGCATCAACGAGACGTTCAAGAAGCCGTTCGACGCCGCTTTGCTGGCCGAGCGACTCCGGACGCTCATCGGTGCAAAGAAAGAGCTTGTTTGAGGTCGCACACCCCCCGCCGGGCTTGACCTCCGATCGTACATACATCCAATAATCGCCGAATTCACCCAACCCGTCGCGGAAGGACCCCCGCGGCGGATAATTTTTTTCTTGAGGGCGCCTTGCTCATTCATAGTCTCGCCGAACGTTCGACCTCCGCTCGCTGACCTGCCTGCTCTACTTGCCGGATGCATCCAGCGGAACTAAGGCCAGGCGGAACCCCACGTGCCAGCTCCGGCTCTTGGGCGAGCCGTAGAAGCGACAGGCCGACCGGCAGTGCTCCGGGTTGTAAAAACGACTGCCGCCGCGACGGACGCGCCACGGGCCGGCAGCGGGACCAACCGGATCTGCCGCAGCAGACTGCGCATAGTAGTCCCCGCCGTATCGATCCGCGCAATACTCCCACACGTTCCCGTGCATGTCGTACAACCCCCAAGGATTCGGCTTCTTCTGCCCGACCGGGTGTGTCTTGCGGCCCGAGTTGCGATCGTACCAGCCGTATTCTGCAAGCTTACCCACCGCGTCGCCGAAGCTGTAGCGGGTCGTGGTTCCCGCACGGCACGCGTATTCCCATTGCGCCTCAGTCGGCAGGGTGAATTTCATAGGACCCGTAGGGTGGGGCAAGCGGAGCGCCGGCCCACCAGCCCCGGGCACACGAGATGGTGGGCCGGCGCTCCGCTTGTCCCACCCTACCGCGTTGAGTTTCGCCAGAAACGGCTGAATATCGTTCCAGTGTACCTGCTCGACCGGCTGCATGGGGGCTTTGGAAGCCGACGGATTGTCACCCATCACCGCCTCCCACTGCGCCTGCGTCACCTCGTACTTGCCCAGGTAGAACGGCCTGGTGATCTTCACACGATGCTGCGGTCCCTCGGCAGCAATCTTATCGACCGTCTTGTCATCGCGAGTCTTCGCCCGTTCCAGGGCCGATTTCCGCTCCGCGTCCGACGAGCCCATCATAAACTCGCCCGCCGGGATCAGGATGAACTCGATCTTGACCCCGCCGGGGAGGTCGATCGTGAGTTCCTTCTGCTGTTTGGAAACCGTCCTTCGACTGGAAGTCGGCTTCCGCGCCGGTTCGGTCGCCGTCATCGTGCCCCACTTGGCCCCCTCGATCTTGCCGTGGTGGCCATGCCCCGAAGAATCAGACGCGATATTGCCGGACCACTCGTCGAAGTGATACAATGCTACCGTATGGGCATCGGGCTTGAACCGTGCAGCGGGGGTGAAGTCTTTGTTATAGCGGACGACGTTTGAAACGCGTACTTCGTCAATCTGCCCCTTGAATTGCCCATCACCGTGAGGATAATCCCCGATGGCCAGACTTTGCGATGAGGCGCTGTACTCGCTCGCCGGAAATTCGGCCTCGGCGCGTTTCTTGCCGTCGACGTAAAGACGCACTAATCTTCCGTCCCAGACGCCGGCGACGTGGACGGTACGGCCCGGTTCAAACGCCGCCGCACTGGAGGGAGACTCCGTCACCCGCTTCTGTCCGATCAGCAATTCCCAAGTTCCCTTGGCGTCGTTCCTTCTCAACGCGATCCCGCGGCGGCTACAATGGTCGCCGACGATACACATGGTGTTGTCGTCTTTGTCGGCGGGTGTCACAAACGCCTCTAGCGTGATGGGTACCTTGCCGTCATAGCGAAGAGACGGAATCCGTACGATGCTTTTTCCCTCAAACAGTAAGGCGGAACTCGCCTGACGGGGTGGGGCTTTGCGTTCCGGGCTCGACGTCCCGGATGGTTCACTCGGCTCCTTCGCTGCTGGCTCTTCGATCTTGTCAATCTCCGCCACGCGTTTCTGCGCTTTGGTCTTGATGAAGCCCTCGGGCAGGTTTGGCAGGGCTTTGCGGTACCAATCGGCGGCGTGGAGCATTAGGGCGGTTTTTTCGGGGCCTTCGACGTTTTCGGCCAGCGTCCACCAGGCGTCGGCCAGGCGGACTTGGAGCGCCGCCTCGGTCGGCCGGGTGTTTAGCTCTTCGGCGGCGACGCCTTTCAGGGCCGGGCTGCTGCACTTGGCAAGGTGCGGCAGACCCTGCTCCCAATCGCGCTGCTCGAAACAGAGCCAACGGCCGACGGTCAGGTTGGCCGCCGGGTCGTCCGTGTCCGTCTTGAGCGTTTTTTGGGCAGCCGCCAACTCCTGGAACCGCCCGGCCAGCTTCCGGATTGCATTACGCCGGTCGTACGCCCTCTTGCGCAACTCCCGGTCGCCCGATTTCTGGGCCAGGCGGTAGGCGGCCTCGGCGATATTCGACGCGATGTCGTGCCGCCCGGCGGCGATCGCCTCGTCAATGACCGGATCGGCCGCCTCGATGAACGAGGTGACTTCGTCGCCCTCCGGCTTTTGCAAGACGAACCCGGCCAGCATCTTCTGCTTGGCTTCGAGGACGGGCACCTCGAACTCAGCGCTCATGGCGTCAACGATCTCGAGCATCAGCCCGGCATCGCCGCCGCTCTGGGCCAGCTTCATGGCTTCCCGCATCAACACAAACTTCTCAACCGCCCCCCCTTGCGACTTCTTGCCCAACTCGAACAGCTCCCCCGCCAGCCGCAGTCTCTCCTCCGCCGACCGCGCCTCCGAAATCTTATAAAACCTCACAACCTGCGCAGCCATCTTCTGCTGAGCATCCGGCGGAGGAACAGCGAGTTTCTTTGCTGTCGGCGTTGGCGGTTCGGGTATTGGTGGTTCGGCCGTCGGAGTTGAAGGTTCCTTTGTGGGTGGTTTTGTGGCTGCAACGGTTGCACCGGTGTCGGGCTGTTTTGGCGTCGCGATCTCGGGCGGCGTGCCGGGCTGAAGGTCCCAGAGTTTGAACGTCCCGTCCGCACTGCCGGAAGCAAGCGTTTTCCCATCGGGGGAAAATGCCACTGACCAAACGGTATCGTCGTGACCCTGGAGAGCGGCAATTTGTTTGAATTCCTTCGTGTCCCAAAGTCTTACCATCTGGTCGTCACCGCAGGTTGCCAAAATGCTCCCACTTGGGGAAAACGCCAGTCCGTGAATACACTTGTTAGGAACATCAAGGGATGCCAACTCCCCGTGTGTTGAGACGCTCCAGATCTTGGCTTCAGCGACGGGTTGGTCGTTGACTTTTGTCCCTCCCGCTGTGGCAAGCATCTTGCCATCCGGAGAAAACGCCAAAGCTCCGAGGCCCGACGTAATCGCCTTGAGGGCAGCCAACTCCTTTTGCGTGGCGATGTCCCAGAGCCTGACGGTAGCGTCATCGCCTCCGGAGGCCAAGGTTTTGCCGTCAGGGGATACCGCTACGGCATTGTTTCCGTTGAGAATTCCTTGTTCCTCACCGGTTGTCAGGTCCCAGAGTCTGACTTTTTGGGGGCCATCAGATGCAGTGACCAGCGTCTTTCCGCCGGGGGTGACCGTCAGAAAAGTTATCCAACCTCGATGCCTGACAAGGGTCGTCCTTTGCTTTGCCGTGGGAACATCCCACAACTTCACAAGACCGTGGTCTCCGGGAAATGAGCCTCCTCCGCCTGCTGCCAGAGTCTTCCCATCGGGGGAAAACGCGACGGAGTGAACAATTAACGAATGCCCTTGAAGGTTCGCCTTCATCTTCCCCGTGGAGAGATTCCACAGTTTTACCTCGCCGGGCTTTCTCCCCCAACTGCCGCCGCCGGTGGCCAGTAGCGTTCCGTCAGGGGAAAATGCTACGGACGTGACCATATGCTCGCTAGCCTTCACCGTCATCCATAGTTTGATTTCAGTGGGAGTTGGAGTCGGTTTCGTGCGTATTGGGCGCGCGGGTTTCGGCGGTGGGGGTTCTGGGGTTTGCGGCTGTGTTGACTTCGGCGGCGGGGATGGTTTACGTTGTTGTCCGTTCACAAGTAGCCAATCTGCGTGCTTCGGTTTCTCTTCGGGTCCCCGGCTGGACATAATGCCCCAGACGATCAGGACCAGGACCAAGAGGGCGGCGATGCCAATCGACGAGCCGATCAGCAGCTTCCGGCCGGGTGGCACGGGCAGCTTGTCTGCCCGTGCAGACTTGTGTCGTCCCGACACGGGCTGACGAGCAGCCCGTGCCACCCGGGGCTGACGAGCAGCCTGTGGCACCCGGGGCTCGACTTTGACCGAGGGCAACCCTTTGACCGGCTTTTCCTGGTCCACCTCAACCGCTCCAAGGAATCCAGCCAGGGTGGTTGAAAGCTCTTCGTCCGGTTGCGAACCTTCGTCCTCCAACTTCATCCGTTGCCGGAGCAGCTTGTCGTACTCAGCTTTCTTCTTCCGGTTCAGCAGTGTGAGCCTGATCGTGTTGCGGTTGTCCTCACACGGCCGGAGCCCCAGCAAGCGGTAGAGCGTCGGCGGGCGTTCCTCTTCCGGGATGGCCAGCCACGTCTCATACGGGTCGAAGACGTCCGGCCCGGCAGCCGTCCCTTTGCCCTTGGCTTGCTTCTCTTTCTCCTTCTCGGCCTCGATCGCTTCCAGAAATCCGACCATGGTCATCGAGAGTTCTTCCTGTCGTGCCGAAGACTCGTCGCCGAGGACCGACTCCGAAGATTCCAGATCCATCTGTTCCCGAAGCAGTTTGTCGTATTCCGCCTTTTTCTCGGGCTTCAGCAGGTTGAGCTTGGCCGATGCAACCTGGTTAAGGAGCTTTTGGGAGTCCTCGCTGTGTTTGCCGGCCTGATAGGTGCGCAGGTGGGTCATCTGGCGGTCGGCGGCGTTTTCGATCACGTCGGGGTTGTCCTCGAAGGGGCGGAGCCCGAGCAGGCGATAGAGCGTCGGCGGCTGCTCCTCCGGGGCGATGGACAACCACGTGTGATACGGGTCGAACTTTTCCGCCATGATCCCCTCCCCTCGCGAATCGGCCGCCACAAGAGCCGCCCTTCTGCAGAATGGCACGTGCCGCTTATTATTTGCCGAGAGGGAGCGAATTGCAAGGGGGGCAGCGACGGGTGCCACGGGCAGCTTGTCTGCCCGTGCAGACTTGTGTCCCGCCGACACACGGGTGCCACGGGCAGCTTGTCTGCCCGTGCAGACTTGTGTCCCGCCGACACACGGGCTGACGAGCAGCCCGTGGCACCCGGGGCAGCTTGTCTGCCCGTGCAGACTTGTGTCCCGCCGACACGGGCTGACGAGCAGCCCGTGGCACCCGGAGCAGAAGGCGGGCAACTACCCTTTTAGCCATCACGTTGTATATTGATGTTCCATGGGAGGATTCACGTTGTCGCCACGCAAGCAAAATGCCGGCGAAGCGCCGTTGGGCGTCTTCCGAAGACATCTTGGGCCGATCCTGATCGCGTTGTTTGCCGCCGCGGCGACGATCACTACGCTTCTGCCGGAGATCAACGGGCCGGGCTTGACGTGCGATGAGCCTTATCACGTCGTCCAGGGGCAACGGCTCGTCACGGCGTTGGGCGAACAGGGGATCGCCTTCTTTGCGCCGGCAAACATCCGGGAAAACTTTCCCTGGGACAACGTCGATGCACCGGTCCAGGCCCCGCTGGGACAGTGGATTCTCGGGATGGCGCAGTGCATCATCGCCGCGCGGTTCGCTCCCGCAATAGCGTTCGGATTGCTCGCGTTGCTGGTCGGTTCGTGGACCCTGCGGCGCGAGGGCCGGCTTGCCGGAACGGTCGCCGCCGCCGGAGTGGTGCTGGTGCCTCGCATGTTTGCACATGCCCATTTCGCCGCGCTCGATATGCTGACCGCATTGTTTTTCGTCGCCGCGGTCTTTGCGGTAAGCGAAGCGGGCAATCGGGGCGGGCGCTGGTGGCATTTCGCGCTGGCCGGCGTGGTTTGGGGGCTGGCGATGCTGGTCCGGCTGCACGGCGTGCTGGCGGCGGCGCCGGTGATCGTCTGGCTTGTCTGGCGATGGCGGCGCCAGGCGATCGTGCCGCTTGTGGCCTGGTTGACGGCGGGCACGGCCACGCTGTTTGCCGGGTGGCCCTGGCTGTGGCTTGCGCCGGTCACGAACCTCCGGCAATATGTCGCCAGCGGGGCGGACCGCGACCCGGTCAACGTCTTCTATTTCGGCCAGGTTTGGGCCGATTGCAAGACGCCGTGGCATTACCCTTGGGTCATGTTCTTTTTGGCGTTGCCGTTGGGGCTGCTCGCCCTGGGGTTGTTGGGCGTCTGGGCGAAGCGCCGCTGCTGGAGGGACGAGCCCGACTTGACGTTGGCCGCCGGCACGCTGCTGTTTGTCCTGCTGGTCTTTTCCGTGCCGGGCACTCCGGTCTACGACGGCGTCCGGTTGTTTCTCATGGCATTTCCGCTCTGGGCGGTCTGGGTGGGAATCGGTGCGAAGTGGATGGTGGAGCACCCCGCCCTGGCAGCCGTCCCGCACCGGCTTCGCGTCTTGCTCCTGGCGCTGTTCCTTCTGCTTCAGGGAACCGGTACGGTGATTTATCATCCCTGCCAGTTGAGCCACTACAATCTGCTCGTGGGCGGATTGTGGGGCGCCGAGCGGCTCGGGTTCGAGGTATCCTACTGGGGCGACGCGGTGAACGAACCGTTGTTGGAACAAGCAGTAGCCCGATCCGAAGGCAAGCCGGTGCTGTTCGGCCCCAATCTGGCGCCGCTTTGGCAGGCCGCCAGCATCGAGGCCCTATCGCCGGCACTATCGAGAAGCGAGGTTTCGTTGGAGGGTTGGCGCGCCGGCGAATCCGATTCGGGCGACTACAGGTGCGCCGTGATCTACCACCGCCGTGCAGACCCCGCCGCCGGCGACTGGATCCTTGCCAACGGCCGAGTTATGGAGGAACACACATACGCAATACAGGGGGTATGGCTCGCCCGCCTGGTCGAATTGCGGGTTTCCCCTCGACGACCGGACGCGGAACACTAGAATAGAGTGAACCCTGCCGACCGTTCCGCAAGAACCGCAGACGATGAACCAGTTGAACCATTTTGACGCCGACGGGGCCAGCCGAATGGTCGATGTGGGTGAGAAGGAGGTGACAGCCCGGTCGGCCAGGGCCAGCGGCCGGGTGCGGCTGGCGGCCGAAACGGTCGCGTTGATTCGCGATCGGAAGATGGCCAAGGGCGACGTGCTCGAGGTTGCACGCCTGGCCGGGATCATGGCCGCGAAACAGACCCCGGAACTGATCCCTTTGTGCCACCCTTTGCCGTTGGACGCCGTCGAAATCCGGTTCGATTTCCCCGATCCCACCACGATTGTCATCGAGGCGCAAGCCAAAGTGACGGCCCGGACCGGGGTGGAAATGGAAGCGATGGTTGCAGCGAGCGTTGCCGCCTTGACCATCTACGACATGTGCAAATCGGTTGACCGGACCATGGTCATCGAGCAGGTACGGCTCGATGAGAAATCGGGCGGCAGGAGCGGGCACTTCGTCCGCCCGGCCTGACGGATCATTTGTCGAACAGTAGAAGTTGGAAACAGACGCATGAATCAATTGACCAAGGATCGGGTAAAAGCTCCGGAACGTCTGCGCACGTTGTACCTGCCCATCCGGGGTGAACTCGATCAGGTCGAGGACGTGCTGCGCGAGGAGCTTTCCAGCAGCCATCCTTTTGTCGATCGGCTGGCAAAACACGGCTTCCGCCTCGGGGGAAAGCGGCTGCGTCCCGCGCTCGTTCTGCTGTCGGCCAAGGCCTGCGGCGATTGCAAGCCGGAGCACGTTCAACTGGCAGCCGCGGTTGAATTGATCCATACGGCCACGCTCATTCACGACGACGTGCTCGACGAGGCAACGCTGCGACGGCACCTCGACACGATCAACGCGCGATGGGACAACGAGACAAGCGTCTTGCTGGGCGATTTCCTTCTGACGCGGGCCATTTGCGTTGCCGGCGCCGTCGACGGGTCGTTCGCCTGCCGCACGATCGGCGAGGCCGGCCAGGCCATGTGTGAAGGCGAACTCCGCCAGATCGCCGGCCGCGGAAACTACGATCTCTCCGAGGAGGATTACCTCGGGATCATCACGGGCAAGACCGCCTCGCTGACCGCCTGCTCCTGCAAGCTCGGCTCCCGCTACGCCGACCCCGAAACTTCCAAGGCGCTCACCCGCTACGGCCTCGATCTCGGCATTGCCTTCCAGATCGTGGACGATCTGTTGGATTTGGTCGGCGACGAACACACCGTCGGGAAATCTCTGGGGACCGACCTGACCAAGCAGAAAGCGACCCTGCCGCTGATCCGGCTGCTGGAGGTGGCCGGCCACGAACAACGGGCCGATGTCATCGAGATTCTTTCGCACCCCGACAAACACCACGGTACGGCCCTGAGGCCCTGGCTGGATCGCTTTGATGCGATCTCCTACGCCCGCGAGAAGGCAATCTGCCATGCCCGGCGTGCGGCCGATCAGCTCGAATCGCTGCCGGAAAGCACGGCCAGGGAATCGCTCAAGGGCCTGACGGAATTCGTCGTCTCACGAGAGCAGTGAGCCGCCCACCCCCTGCGGGCAGGCCGCAACCACCCGTCTCCTTCGGATGAGATCTGCTTCCTGGGACGTAGGACAGGTTACAAGACTTCCGCCGCGGAGCCTTGTAGCTTTTCCGAGCGGCTGAGGTTAAACTAGAACGAATTCACGCCAGCAAGTCTGAAGGGAGTTGCCATGTCGATCATATCAAAATGCCCCAAGTGCCAGCGGGCCATCACGGTTCCCGACGGGATCGTGCCGGATGCGTCGGTTCGTTGTCCGATTTGCGAGGAGGAGTACCCGCTGAGCGAAGCTTTGGCGGAGGCCCCGCCCGCGTTGATCCCGGTCGGGGGCAGCGGCGATTCCGACGTGCTGGGGGCGGAGATGCCTGGAACCGCGGCGGCGAAGGTCGGGGCGGGAGACGCGGCGGATGGCGAAGCAGCGGCCGACCAGCAGTCGCCCGATCTCGGCTATGCCTTGAAGCGTTCCGCCGAAGGCGTGACCGAGGAACCCATCGATTTCGACCTCGACGGCGAGGAAACGGCCGAAGGCCAGGGCCCGGGAATGGGTATCGCTACTACTGTTGCCAGACCGGCCAAAAAGAAGAAAAAGAAGTCGAAGGGCGTGGTCCGCATCATGGCCGAGGTGATCATCGGCGGGTTCGGGGGAGTGTTTCTGATGTACTACGGACTAAATTTCTTCACCGGCAATAAGGACCACGACTTCTTGAATATCTATTTGCCCGGCGTTCCCCATACCTATGATCACTGGCCGGGGAGTGGCATACCGACGGAAGACGAATCGCAGGCCCCCGAGGAGAGCCCGGCGCCCGCTCCTACCAAAGTTGCCGTCAATACGGGTGTGTCCGAGCCGACTCCGCCGTCGGCAACACCGCGGACAACGCCGCCGGCAAAGCGGAAACCGAAAGGAGGAAGGCTGCGAGACGGGGGCCATCCGCTCAACAGGATCGACGCCAGCCACCGCACCATGGCGTCGCTGTTGGAAGAGCCGGACGATCTTCCTCCGCCGATGGAGGTTCCCAAGGGCTTGAAATTGGCCGACCGGGGTCCGCCGCCGTTGGCCGAAGACTATCTCGGCCCGGCCGATCCGCTGCCGGTCACCTCCAAGGAGTTGGGCGACGCCTTGAAGAAGGCCAACGAGTGGGTCATTGCCGAGGACACCGGACTGATGGACAACGACGCCTACGAGAAGTTCAGGCAGCTCGGCGAGCTGGTGACCTTCGTCCGGGGCTGGCCCGACGATACGAGCGTCGAAAGTCGCAAGCACGCCGTGGAGAAGGTCTTGGAGAAACTCGGCACCACGGCCGACCAGCCTGAAAAAATCGGCGAACTGGCCGACGCGTTCTTGAAGGGCGGGCCCGGCAACCAGGACGGAATCCTCCTGTCCGGCAAGGTCGGGCCTGTCGGCGAGAAGAGCGGCGTGTGCGCCGCCATGGTCTACATCACCGGGCAAGAATCGAAAATCTTCGTCATGAGCCACGAGAAATTGCCCTTCGATAAGGGAAACAACGTCGTTGTCCTCGGCACCATCGTCATGGACCCGGCCATCGACATTACCGGGCTCAGCGAGCCGCTCGAATGGGACAAGGGCATGGTCGTCTGGCTCGGCTCGGCGGCCAAACTCGACTAGCAGCGGAGCCGCCCAAATCAGAATCCCGAAATCCGGGAGACTCATGATAATGAAGAGAACAACCATCGCTACTTTGGGGCTGCTTCTCTTTTCCGTTCGTACGTTTGCAGCAGAGAAGCTGGAGTACGCCACGGAGAAGGACCTTCTGACAACGAACATCGTAACGCCCGTCAAAACGCCTCCCGACGATGCGCCCGACATGGCGACGGCCTATTTGGAGTGCGTTACCTGCGGTTATAGACTCGCGGTGGAAAGCAAGCCCTTCCATTTCCCGAATCGGCAGATTCGGGTTCGTGTGTGGGACAGCGTGATGAAGTCGTGGCCCGGTTCCCAGCCACAGATTATCCAGGTCATCAACGAGAAGTCCTCGGTCCTCAGTGCGAAAAAGGTTGGCGGTTCCCCCATGATGACCGATGGTTGGGTTGGCAAACACGAGGGCCGCCTCTTCGTGTATATCCATCGCATTCACAGAAACCGCGGTCTTGTGTCTGGGGTGTATGTGTACGAGATCGACAACAAGTATTCGATCGAAGAGAAAGCCATCTACCTGGCGAAAGAGGAACTCGAAAGGGAAGAGATACACTGGGAGAAGTTCAGAGAGAAATACGGAAAGGAACCGGAAGCCGCGAAAGGAAACGCCGGCTCGGACGCGGTGAAAGAAAAAGAGGGAAAAAAGAAAAAAGGGAGCCGGGACCCTTTTTGACATTTAGGCAACGTTCTGTTGCTATGTATTCCTTTTGGGCCGAACCTTTCGCGGGCATCCGCCGCCACGGTTCAAGACGTGGAAAACCATCCCGTCGGGAGCAACACGAATGGGCCTTGGCATACTGGTCCCGGCCCGGGCCAGGACCCTTTATTTTCTTCAAAAGTTTTTCCTGCGGTCATTCTCGGGTGGTCGGCGATGCGTAGGGGTTCTCGGGGTCGGGCGGGGCACCGAATTCGACGTCACCCGGTTGAAGCGGCGCAAAGGCTTGAGCAGACTCCGTTGCCGCTCCGATCGGCTGCTTGTAGACGGAGCTTAGGATCGTGACAAGCACCAGGACAAAAATGATGACGCCGACGTCGCCAAGGGCAAACCACAGCATTTCCTTTGGCGGATGACCGGTGATGACCACGTAAGCCGCGCCGGCGATGAATCCGACGACGAGGGCCATGGGCAGGGTGGCCAGCATGACGATGCCGATCACTCTGGCCGGCGTACCGGTCACCTCGGCCGTCTTGCCCACCTTGTACCTGTTGCGGACCACGATGACAATTCCATAGACTGTCAGCGCGATTTCGAATACCAGAAGCATTGGGCGTCCCTTTCTTGTTGGAAGATTTGAGTGTCTTGTCGGAAGATTCGAGTGGGAATCCGCGCTTACCCATAGAATAAGCAATAGGACGATTACTGTCCATACCCGCTTGGCCCCAGGCTGCAAGGAATCCAGAAACGTGGTACAATGAATCAAGCCGTAGCGGATGGCCCGCACGCGGCTGAACGCTATGTTATCCAGCCAGAAACGTGGAGCACGTTAAATGCCGAAGAAGGCCACGTTCGCGGCAGGGTGTTTTTGGGGCGTTGAGGCGGCGTTCCGCCGGCTTGACGGAGTCGAATCAACGCGAGTCGGCTATTCCGGAGGAACCGCGGAGAATCCGTCGTACGAAGACGTTTGCGCCGGTTCCACCGGACACGCGGAAGTCGTCGAGGTGGAATACGACCCCCTTCTTGTATCGTACGAGCAGTTGCTCGACGTCTTCTGGAACAATCACGACGGGAACACCGTCGAGCGGACCGAGCCCGCCGAGACGTGGCAGTACCGGTCGGTAGTCTATTTTCACGACGACGGACAATCGCAAGCGGCACGAGTCTCGCTACAGAAGCTGAAGGCGTCGGGCAACTACAAGAACAAAATCGAAACCGAGATTCTGCCGGCCGAAAAGTTCTGGGAAGCGGAGCAGCGCCATCAACAATATCTGGAGAAGACGGGTCGGACATCTTGCTCCGTTCCAAAAGGACCGGGCGCGGGCCGAGTGTAACCTTTCCCCCTCCGGCATCCACTATCCCGTCAGAACACCTGTTTTTCGCGGGATCGCGAGGGTTCGCGAGGCCGATGCGGAGCCCCTTGCCAAACACCAAGGAGATCGATTATGTTACGCACGAAAGGACTGGCATTTCTTGCCGCGGGCCTGATTCTGACGGTTGCGGTTGCCGCCGCTCCGTCGACGGATGCGGTTTTGAAGCTCGACGGGCATCCACTCGCCCATACGCCGTTGGGGAAGATGGTCTCGGGCCAGATCGGGCGGTTGATGGTCTTGCGGTCGGAATTGAACATAACCGACGAGCAACGCGCGCAGATCCGCGGAATGGTCGTCGAGCACAAGACCGACATCGCCAAGGCTGCCGAGAACGTCTGGGAGAAGCGAGTGGCGCTGCGCGAAGCCGTGCTGGCCGACGAGCCCGACGAGAAGGCAATCCGCAAAGCGGCGGACAGGCTGGGCGATGCGATCGGCGACGCGGCCGTACTGGCGTCGAAGATCGCCGGCGAAGCCAGGCCGGTGTTGACCGAGGACCAGCGGGACAAGATCGAGGCCACCCGCAAACAGTGCAAGGCGGCCACCGAAAAATTCTTTGAACAAGCGACCAAGCCGTGATCCCACCCACCATGCTCGCCTTCGCCATCACGGGAAGCCCTGCCTGCGCGGCGGCGGGGCTTCCACCGTGGACCGGCAAGCGGTTTGGCGTGCTGGTAATGTTTGCGGCCAAGGTCGCGCGAGGGGGGGCGACCGAGGAAAACGATGTGCCCGCCCCCGCTGCCGATCATCTCGACCGGCGCGACATCGAGGCATCGCTGGCTGGCGACGGAGAGGCATACGGGCGGCTGATCCGCCGCCACCAGGATGCCGTCGGGACATACCTGTGGCGTTTCACGCGGGATCGACGGCAGTGGGAAGAGTTGGTCCACGACGTGTTTGTCGAGGCGTATCTCTCGTTGCGAAGCTATCGCGGCCGCGGGCCGTGGCTCCATTGGCTGAGGAGAATCGCGACGCGGGCGGGCTATCGCTATTGGAAAGAGCGTACGCGGCAAAAGGCCCGCGAGCCCCTTTCGCTTGAATCATGGGACGCAGTGGCGACCGACGGTTCCCGCGAGCGCGCGGCCGCGGATGCCGCCGAGCGGGTCCACGCCGTGTTGACCCGGCTCGGTCCCCGCGATCGGCTCGTATTAACGTTGATGTACCTGGAAGAGTGCTCGGTGGCCGAGATCTCCGAACTCAGCGGTTGGAGCCGTTCGATGGTCAAGGTCCAGGCACACCGTGCCCGGAAACGATTGAAGACGCTCTTGGAGGAGGGGGAACATGCCTGATCTCGAAGATTTTGAGAGCTGGTCGCGGGGCGCCCGCGAGGAGCCGGTCCCGCCGATCGACGTTGCCGCCCGTGTGGTTCGCGATCTTCGCTACGCAAACGACCGGGCCGGTTTCGAGCGGTCGATGGCCGTCTGGGCGGGATTGTCGATGGCCGCCGCGTCGCTTGCCTGCGTATTGGCCTTCCATGCCTGGACATCGATCACCGATCCGATGTCCGGCTTGTTTGACTCCTTGACTATGGTGATGCGATGAGTACAACGAATCTGTCGGCGAGACCGCGGCGGCGGCGATGGCTGTCGTTGATGTTGGCGATTGTGATCTTCACATCGGGATTCGTCGCCGGCGGCGGGATCACCCTGGTCACGCTCCGCAATACGTTGCTGTACTGGGTCCACCATCCCGAGGAATTTCCTCCGCGGGCCGCCGCAAGACTCCGCTCGAAGCTGGACCTGACCGGCGAGCAAACCCGCCGGGTTGAAGCGATTCTCCGGCGGCGCCAGGCGGTTTTGCAGACCATCCGCCGCGAGGTCCAACCCCGCGTCATCGCCGAGCTGGATCTTGTCGAGCAAGAAATTGCGGAAGTTCTCACGCCCGAACAGCGAGAGCGGTGGCACGCGAGATTCACGGAATTGCGCGAGACGTGGACCCCGGCCATACCGCAAGAGAACCGAGGGTAAACGGGAACGCCGGAAGAAACCTCGCAGTTGCGTTTGGGGGAAACTCGAAGGGCATCCCCGACAGTGATCGTCAACGGGGCGTCCGATCCGAGCCGAATCCGATCTCCCACCCCACTGCAAAATATTCCGTCGGATCGGGCAAGAGGTGAGTTCGACTCACCATACTGCGGGGGTACGGCGTCTGACATAGGCGGGTTAGTTCCATGCCCGTTTCCCGAGTGTCCGGCGTCTTTTCAAGTGAACAACCGGGGGAGGCGGCCCGTATCCAAAATGCGTTATTTTGGCAAGCCGGTCTGTTTGCGGGAAAAGCACCCGATTTTGGTCGACCGGATCGCTGTTGTGTGGTAGAATATTACCTGGAACAGAGGGCCAGTGTTGGAGGGGGTAGCCATGAGGCGGAAAGAGGCAATTCTGAAACTGCGACAGGTTCTCATCAAACGTCGCGACGCTCTGCGCAAAGCGTTGGCGGGTGATCTGAGTTCGCTTCAGGAATTGCGTGACCAGTCGGGGGGCGATTCGGTCGATGCCGCACTCGACTTGGCGCATCACGAAATCAACTCGCAATTGGCGGAACACGAAAGCCGCGAGTTGGCCCAGATCGAGAATGCCCTGGAGAGAATGCAGAACGGCACCTACGGGATCTGCGAAGTAACCGGCAAGACCATCCCACTGGCGCGGCTACAGGTACTCCCCTACACCACGGTCTGCATCGAGGCCCAGCGCGAACTCGAGGAATCCGGTGAGGCGGACGACTTCGCACCCGATTGGGGACGCATCCTCGATACCAGCGCGGACGACGCCGCACGCATCAGCGAGACCGAATTGGGCTAGGACGACTCCGTCGGCAACGCCGGTTGACGTAGGGGGCGGAGACTGTACGCGGCCCCGGCAAGACCCCTCCACGGAAGGAGTGGCCCCGCGGACACCGCTTGACTTTCTCCCCCCGCACAGGGATGATGGATTCAGAGCAACTTGGCCCTCCCCTGCCCTCCTCTCTCAAGGCGAAAGCTATGATCCGTGAAGACGTTTTTGAAGCCAGCGTCAGTTACTTCCTCGACCCGATCCTTCCGCTGCTCGAGGATGAATCGGTGACGGAGATCATGGTGAACGGGTACGACACGGTCTTCGTCGAGCGTCGCGGGCAGCTTGAGCTGACGGGCGCCAAATTTCCGAGCGAAGACGCCCTGCTGTCGGCGATCCACAACGTGGCACAGTGGGTGGGGCGGGAGATTAACGAGGAGCACCCGGTGCTCGATGCGCGGCTGCCGAACGGTTCCCGCGTCCACGCCGTTATTCCCCCCAGCGCGAGGACGGGAACGTACCTGACGATCCGCAAGTTTTCCCGCGAGGCCCTCACGTTCGACGACCTGATCGAATTCGGGAGCCTTTCGGAAGAGGCCCGGGAGTTCATCACGATTTGCGTGCGTCTGCGGAAGAACATGCTCGTTTCGGGTGGGACGGGGACGGGCAAGACGGTCCTGTTGGGAGCGATCTCCCGAGTCATTCCCGAGGAAGAACGGATCGTTGTGATCGAGGATACGTCAGAGTTGCGGCTGATCCAGGACCATTGCCTTTACTTGGAGGCCCGGCACGCCGATCAGAAGGGCCGCGGCGGGCTCAATATCCGGGACTTGTTCGTCAATTCGTTGCGGATGCGGCCCGACCGAATCATCGTCGGCGAAGTCCGCGGCGGCGAGGCCCTGGACCTGATCCAGTCGATGATCAGCGGTCACGCGGGTTCGATCTCGACGATCCATGCGAACACCCCCCGCGACGCCCTGATCCGCCTGGAAACTCTCTCGTTGATGTCCGACGTCGAGATTCCCGTATACGTGGCACGGACCCAGGTGGCTGCCGCGATCGACTTGGTTCTCCAGATCGACCGGTTCACCGAAGACGGCTCCCGGAAAATCACCCAAATCACCGAAGCGACCGGGCTCGACAAGAACAATCAATACGAGGTGCGGCCGTTGTATCGTTCCCGACTCGAGGGGAGGATGCCCGACGGACGATTGATCGTCAACCTGGAGCGTACGGGCGAGAAGCCGACTTTCAGCGGGGAGCCCCGCGAAAAAGGGCTCCACAATCTGATCGACCTGACGAGGGACCTCTGGGACGAGTAGCCGGGGAAATGGGAGGGGCCACCCGCCCCCGGCTGAACAGGTTTCGGTCATGGTCCGGGGGCAGGTGCCCCCTGGTATGTCCCCAAAAGCTAATTGAATTTGAAAAAGGACCATCCGAGCGCTTCTATTGGAGGAATTTGCCTAACCTTCAATTAGGAGACACTCGGATGGTTACGAAATCCAGAAAACGG
>Ga0180432_10000374_pt1 | contig 72480 bp, 51 predicted proteins | sample SS_ome_10_FD_132414 | JGI IMG/M metagenome (GOLD analysis project Ga0180432, IMG submission 132414) | Hypersaline lake sediment archaeal communities from the Salton Sea, California, USA - SS_1_MS_2 metaG | ecosystem: Environmental > Aquatic > Non-marine Saline and Alkaline > Hypersaline >...
AGGATTAGAGCCTTCTCTTCCGCGGCGGGGTAATGGCGTTTCTTGCTCATGGGAATCTCCTTGGCTAGGTTCGATGCTAATTCAAACCACGGAGAATTCCAGTTCCAAGGGAATCAAAACACGGTGATTTGCCCTTCATCGTCAGGCCCACCAAAGCTCAAGACAATCGTCTGCGTGACTTCGTCGGCATCGAGCTTGATTTCTTCTTTAACACCAAGTTTCTTATCGTTGAAATCCTGCGTAAACGCAACGGAAGCCTGATCGCAGAGACACACTATTTGCTCTTCGGGTTTGGCTTCAATCAAGATGTCCGGCTCCGGCTTTTCGGCTCCGAAAGCTTGCGCAAGCGTCCAAAGACCGCTCAGCGCGCAGAGACCGAAGAAGACAACGAACGCGGAAAGTCGCTTGTTTTCTAACATAGGAACCGCCCCTCATGGTTTGTGGTGCGCGGGATCGCGAGCCACATCGAATGTCGGTTTCACACGACCGTGGCCCTCGACCTTATCGAGGAATACGCCCGCGATGGTGGTATTGAAACTGCCGCTCTTGTGCAGTTGAATCGTGTATCTGCCTTCGCGGATCAGGAAGCGCTGGTAGACGCCGCCACGAAAATCGTGGACCCTCGCCGTGGCAAGAGTTTTCAATTGCTCGAAGCGTTTTTCCCAACCCTCGGATTTGTGCTCCCACGGTTGAACGAGGGGCTTGACCGTGATGCGGTAATCGCGGAACCGGTTTTTGCTTTTGTGTCCATCTTTATTCATAAAATAAAGCGATAAGACGTAGATGTCGTCATGTCGGGAGTCGCACCCGTTGAGCGCCAGGTCGATGTAAATATGCGGGCCGGACCAGGTGTGGGGGTACGCCTCCGCATGGTCGTCCCATTCGGCATGGCGGCGGTTCTTGGGCTTGTTGGCGGAACGGTCCTTTGGCGGCAGCCGCAGCACTTTGGGGTTGTCCGTGTAGAGCCAGTGAAGCCAGTTGCGCAGGCTGTCGTCAACCGGTTCCGGCGGCGGCGGGGGCGGCTTCATTCCCTTGATCCTGGCGAGATATGTGCCGAAGTATTCGCCTTGTGTCACCTTGAATTTCTTGGTGTGTTCGCCGATATATGGGTCGCAGTCGATGCCGGCCCATATCGCGCTGCCGTGCTTGTCAAACGGACAATTCATAGCACACAGAACGTACGCCCAATTGCCGTAGTTGCCGATCCAGTCGCCGATGGTGACCCAGTCCTCGCCGAGGTAGATTGCCTGCGCGGCGTCTGGGGACACGAGAGGATTGCCGGGAGATTCGGGGTTGTCCGGGGGCGGCGGGGTCTTTGCGATCGTGGCAAGGCGGTTCTTGAACAGACGCGAGGCGGGCCTGGCAACGCCGGAAGCAAGCGGGGTGATCTTTTCCAACGGAATCTTCGGCGGCGGATCGTCTTGCGACGGGGCTTGAGGTTCCGTGTCGAGCGGCTCGCCCGGGACTCCCATCAGACCTCCGCCGTAACTCGACACCAAAACGCCGCCCGACGGGTCGGGCACCAGCCGATAGATAAAATCCTGTTTGACGTTTTTGACTTTCCTGAGCTTTTGTTTCTCGGTCTCAAGCACCCACAACCCCGAGCGCCACGTGCCCAGGTAGATATGGTCCGCATCCTTAGGGCAGACGGTCGTGATACGCCGGTCGGGCAGGATTTTGACGATCTCTTTCCGGTCGGCCAGCTTCGAGTCTTTGGGCACGAGCCACGTCGTGGATTGCCAGCGGCCCGGATCGAACACGGTGACGCCGCCGCGGCCGCAGAGCCACACCTTGCCGGCCCGGTTGAGGCAGAGATCGTTCAACTCGTCACTGACCAGCCGATATTTTGGTATGGGGCGGATCGCGCCCAAGGCGTCCATCCGGGCGGCGCCGCCGAGGTAGCCGGCAAACCAGATCCGGCCCTCGCGGTCCTCGGCCATCTTGACAATCTGGTTGAAAGGGAGGCCGTCGTCTTCGAGCAGCGTGCGGATCGTGCCATCCGGTTTGATCTGCGAGACGCCCACTTCCGTGCCAACCCATACGGAACCGTCGGAAGCGGCCAGGATCGAATAGACGTGCCAGCCGCCCAGGCCGCAAGAAGGATCGATCATGCGCCAGCCGGTTTCATCGCGGACCGCAACGCCGTGTCTGCCCGTGCCGACCCAGAGCCGGCCGTGGGCGTCCTCGGCCATGGCGTAGCAGTAGGCATCGGACGGGCCGGCGACGCGTTTCGCCCCGCCGGGACCGATCCGAAACAGCGAGTTTTCTTCATCGCCCGCCCATACCGAACCGTCTCGCCCGGCGATAACCGCGGTAACGAAGCCCTTGCCCAAAAACGGCTGTTTGGACCAGTCTATTTGTTCGGGCGTTTTCGCTGCCGGGCTCTTCTCGGGCAAATCCCGCTCGGCAGTCTGCTGATCTTGCGCTTGCGATGCTGATTGCGACAGAAGTACAAATAGCAGGCCGCCCGACAAGAGCGAGCGAAAAGGAATCATGAGAACACCCCTGGCTCAAGGTGAAACGCCAGACCGCTCTGGTATAGAACCAACGCCCTGCACCCGTTCACCGCCAATCATCCTACCAGTTCCCACCCTTGATAGCAACAGTCACCCCCATGCGAATGGGGGGCAATTGTCTTCTCGGTACTTGAAGCAACGGGGCAACGGGCGCAAAAAGATGGGGCCGAGCCCCAGGGGGGAGGGCCCGACCCCAGAGATAGATTGTTGCTTGCCCCGTCGTTTACTGCTCTTCCTTGTCGAACGAGGCGTCGAACGCCCGGCCGCTCGATTCGAAATCGACGCCCCGGACGAACTCGCAGGCCTCCTGGGCCCCGTGGTCGCGGTCCATGCCGCTGTCTTCCCATTCCACGGACAACGGGCCGGTGTAGCCGGCGTCGTTCAGGGCGCGGATGATCTCCTCGAAGTTCACCCCGCCGCGGCCCAGCGAGCGGAAGTCCCAACCGCGGCGCGGATCACCGAAGTTGAGGTAACTCGACAGGATGCCCGAACGCCCGTCGAGCGTCACGATCCCGTCCTTCATGTGGCAGTGGTAAATCCGGTCGGGAAATCTGCGGATAAACTCGACCGGATCGACGCCCTGCCAGATCAGGTGGCTCGGGTCGAAGTTGAAGCCGAACTCCTCGCGGCCGCCGAGCGCCTCGATGGCCCGCTCGGCGGTGTACAGGTCGAACGCGATCTCCGTCGGATGGACTTCCAAGGCGAACTTCACGCCGCACTCGCCGAAAACGTCGAGGATCGGGTTGAACCGCTCGGCCAGCAGCTTGAAGCCGTCGTCGATCATCTCGGGCGTGGTTGGTGGGAAGGAGTAAATCAGGTGCCAGATACTCGAGCCGGTAAACCCGTTGACGACGTCGACCCCCAGTTTCTGGGCGGCCCGGGCGGCGTTGGCCAGCTCGGTGGCGGCCCGGGCGTTCACGCCGGCCGGATCGCCGTCGCCCCAGACGTACTCCGGCAGGATCGACTGGTGCCGCTCGTCGATGATATCCAGCACAGCTTGTCCGACCAGGTGGGAACTGATCGCGAATACCTGCATGCCGTGCTTGTCGAGCAATTCGCGTTTCTTGTCGCAATAGTCGGCCTCGGCCAGGGCCTTGTCGACTTCAAAGTGATCGCCCCAGCAGGCCAACTCGAGTCCGTCGTAGCCAAAACCGCTGCACTTGTGCGCCAACTCTTCCAACGGCAGGTCCGCCCATTGGCCGGTGAACATCGTAACCGGTCGTGCCATGTCATTTCTCCTATAGTCTGATTCTCACTAACTCGGGCGGGGCTTCTCGCAAACCGGCCGAGAATCGTCCATTACTGAGACCTCGTTAGTCTACACGTTTTCCTGAAGTCGTTATTTTGACAGATTCGCAAGGCACTGCAAGCGGGGGCCCCAAAAGCCGACCTGTGCTCAAAGTTAGAGCCGCCCTGTCCTCAGGGCGGCAGATCCAACCGCAGTGCAAACCCATCCGCGGTGGGGACACCGCGGCTCAACATTTCCTGTTTCCTTAACGTAAAAGAGGGGCGTGCCCGCCTCCTGACCAGAATGGAAGGGCAAAAGAGTCCTTCCCACGCCCCCCGAGCGTGCTATAATATCCCCAGACGCCACCATTTCTTCCCGATAATGAGTCTCCCATGCGATCAGCACGTTTCCTTCTCCTGTCGGCGGCCGCGACTCTGCTCCTGATCGACACCCGGGCCGAGGCCGCCGGCACCGTTCAATTGGAACTGTTTGGCGACGGCAGCCTCGGCTCCAACATGCTCTACCAGCAATGGGGCCGGGTGCTGAGCCAGGCCGGGATCCGGAACGTCCGGATTCGCACTCGACGAACCACCGACAAATTGGAGGTTTCGGTCCGGGGAACCGACGCGAACCCGATCTACCTGGTCACCGGGCTGATCCGGTCGGAAAACGAGCTGGTCCTGCCGTCGGGCCGCTATCGCCGCACCGATATGGGCAAGCTGAAACGCTGGCTCGACGACCTGGCCAAGCTCGGCCCGACAGATCGCCGCGAGCCGAAGGCGGCCTTCGGCCTTACCGCATCGCAGTTCGAGGAACTCCTCAACAATGCCTCGCGCCCGGTCGGGTTCTCGACCCGGGGAATGAGCCGCTCTGCCGCAGTGGACCGGCTGGGCGGCCAATTGAAATCCCCGCTGCAATTCGATCCGGGCACGCGACAGGCCTTGGGCAACGACAAGATTGCCGAAGATTTGGGCACGCTCTCCAGCGGCACGGCCTTGGCCTACATCCTGCGGCCGATGGGCCTGTGCATGGTCCCCCGCCGGCTCGGCGCCCGACCTTCGTACCGCGTGATGAAGGCCAAGAAGGATTTGGAGATCTGGCCGGTCGGCTGGGAACCGGACAAACCCGCCCGGGACGTCCTGCCCGCTCTGTACGGATTCCACAACATCAATATCCAGAACATCCCGGCGTCGCGGGCAATCGAAGCGTTCGGGAAGCTGCTGAAAGTGCCGGTGCTGTTGGACCACAACGCCATGGCACGCCACGGCATCGATCCGGCCAAGACCATGGTGAATCATCCCGGCAGCCGCACCACGTACAGTCTCGGTCTGAAGAAAGTCCTTTTTCAGGCGGGCCTGAAGTTCGAGGTCCGCGAAGACGAAGCAGGGCAAGCATTTTTGTGGATTACGACGGTCAAGCCGGTGTAACTCATGCCCCACGAAGACATCCGCATCGGAACCCTGGTCAAGGCCGAACAGAACGCGGCCGAGTATATCCGGCAGATTCTGCCGCACGGGTTCGAGAGCTTTGAACTCGTGTTCTGGCGTCACGTGGGCGAGTTGGATCTTGGCCGGTTTGCCGACGAGGTGCTTGGCGTGCCGGCTGCCGCGGGCAACACGGCGGCGATCAGCTCGTTGGGAATCTACGGTAATCCGCTGACCGACGACGCGACGGCCGCCGACTTCGGGCGGTTGATCGATGCGGCCGGGCGGTTCGGGTGCGATCTGGTCTGCGGTTTCACCGGGCGGATTCCGAACCGCCCGGTACCCGACTCGCTGCCGCGGCTGAAAGAGGTTTTTGGACCACTGGTTAAACGGGCCGAAGGCCGCGGCGTCCGGCTGGCGTTCGAGAACTGCGACATGGGCGGAACCTGGGACTGGGGCGACTGGAACATCGCCCACGCCCCGACCGCCTGGGAAATGATCTTCAACGAGTTGCAAAGCGACGCCGTCGGGCTCGAGTGGGAACCGTGCCACCAGATGGTCAGCCTGGCCGAGCCGCTGCCGCAATTGCGCAAGTGGGCCGGCAAGGTGTTTCACGTCCACGGCAAGGACGCGACCGTGCTGCACGACGTGATCCGCTGCCAGGGCATCCGGAGCGGCGAGCCGTACGTCTATCACCGTCTGCCCGGCTTCGGCGATACCGATTGGACCGACATCATCTCGATCCTGCGGCAGGGCAATTTCCACGGCTCGATCGACATCGAGGGCTGGCACGACCCCGTCTACCGCGACCGGTTGGAGATGACCGGACAAGTCCGGGCGTTGAACTATCTGAAACAGTGCCGGGGCGGATCGTTCGTCGACAATCCGGTTGTGGACTAGCCGCCGGAGTACTGAGTACGGCGAAGACCTCGCCCGTGCTGAGGAATATCGAATTCCTCATTTCCCACTTCGTGATTCCCCCGTACTCATCACTCAACATTCGCCACTCGATATTCGACATTCCCGCCGGCCCGTTGCGAACGAACAGGGCAACACCAAACAGCAGCAAACCATTCCTGTCCTTGCCTACCATTTCCCTTCCGCCCCGACCGGCTTCAGCCACCCGTCGAGAGAGAGGGTTCCGGCGCCGCGGTCGAAGGCTTCGAGTTCGATCTCGTCGCCCTCCCGGAGTCGGCCATAGTTTTTCATAATTCGTTCTCTGTGATGCGGGCGTAGGCCGTTGAGGTTGAGCGTTATGACCTGCCCGACGGCCTTTTGGGGGTTCTCTGCTTTGTTGCCCTTCCACACCTTCATGATCTTAGAAACTTCGAAGACAAGCGAGGCGTCGCGTTTTTCGAGGAGCCGTCCGGTCATCATCCCTTGAAATCCCCTCATCTCGGCGCGAATACCTTCGCGCCGCTCGCCGTGCCTCGGCATTTCCCCGTGCTTCGGGCCCTCTCCGTGTTCCGGCTTTTCGGCGGATCGGATTCTCTCGATATCCACGACGCGCCTCCGCGCTTCCCAAAGCCACTTCACCCGCACCTCATCGCCGACGTTCACTTGAGCAATGGCGTGCAGGGCGCGCTTGTCGGGCCCCCCGCCCGCACTGGGCATTCCCCCGACCCAATTGGGAATATAGCGTTCCGTCGGGCCCTTTTCCGGCTTGAGGTCAATACTGTCCTTGTCCTTTGCCATGATTGTCCCTTGAATGACCCCGCCCTTTGTCGACGGAAGAACCACCTTGACACCCATGATCCGGCGTTCCTCCTCTTGCTGCTTCCAGGCAACTTGAACGAGGTTCGTGACGACAAGTTGCTTCATAGCTGCCAGCGCCATCGGGTCGGGGACTCCGCCTCGCGAGAACGGCAAGTAGCGTCTTGCTTCGCCTTCACCCTCGGCCTTGACTTTAATCCAGCCTTCGCCCTTGGCTACGAGAATTCCGGTAACGACGTTTCCCTGCCGCGGTGTTTTGCGCGACGGTCGAGGGGACCGCCTTGGCGGCGGCTGCGCATCCGCGGTCGCCAAGGCAAGCCACGACTGGCCGTTCGCCGTTGCGGCAATCGTCTCCTCCAGGTCCTTCAGCCGTTTTTCGATCTTGACCTTCGAGAGCCCCGTGATTCCCTTCGCTTGCGCCTTTTCGTAGCAGTCGGCCGCATGTCGCATCAACGGCGACTTCTCCTCGCCCTTCTTCTTTTCGGCGAGATCCCACCAGGCGTCGCCGATCCTAGCGAAATCAACTGCAGAAGGGGACGGCGTCTCCAATTCCCGCTTCGCCGCTTCCTTGAACTCGGCATCCGTACCCTCGACCAGGAAGAACAGACCGTCTTTCCAGTTGTTCTCGACCATGCAAAGCCAGCGTCCGACCGCAAGACTGGCGTCCTTGTCGGCCGGGTTGGCCTCGATGGCCGTCCGTGCCTTCTTATACTCCTGGTAGTTCTCGCCCAGTTTGCGGAGTTCGGTCCGGCCTTGGAGCAACTGTTTTCGATACTTCGATCCGCCGGGGCGCTGGGCGGCGGCGTAGAGCGCGTCGACCATTTGCAGCGCCAGGTCGTAGCGATGCACATCCATAATCTGCCGGAGCACCGTACCCGCGCCTTCCATCAACGACGCGATCTTCTCGGGCGTCTTGGCATTCCGGGCGAACCTCTGAAGCATCGTCACCTTGACGTCCATGGGCTTGATGTCAAACCGGCGTTCGATGGCGTCGATTGCCCGGAGCATCAAGCCGGCGTCCCCCCCGTCGCACGCCAATTCCATGGCCTTCCGCAGCAGGACGAATTCCTCGTTGGGTTTGCTTCTTGCCTCTTTGCTCAGATTATACAATTCCTTGGCCAGCGCGATCTGCTCTTCGGGCTTCTTGGCCGCCTCAAAATCAAATATCTCGCCCAGTTTCTTGGTGATCTCTGCCTGGACGGCGGGAGAGGGTACGGGCTGTTTCGACGTTGCCGACGGCAGTACGTCCTGTGCCGACACAACGCCGAACCATGCCGTACCCACAATCAGCAGCACCACGGTCCACGCGGTGAGTCTGCTGGCCGTGCGGCGAACGGCACCGCGTGTTGACGATGATTCGACAGCCGAAATCAACGGTTGTCGACGACTAGCTCTAAATGTGTTTGACATGATTGTTCTCCCGATTTTGTGCCTAATTGCTCAACACACCGGTTGAATCTGCCCGGGCAGAAAGGGCGCCGCCCGGCGCCCCGGTGTCAGTCCCTTGCCCCTGCCTTCTTCAACGATTCGTTGACGGACAGGACCGGATCGCCGCGGTCGAAGGCCTCGAGCTCTATCAGGTCGCCTTCCTTGAGCCCTCTATAGTTCCTCATGAGTCGCTCCCTGTGATGGGCGCCGATCCGGGTGAGGTTAAGGGTTATGGTTTGCCCGACGGCTCCTTGTGGATTCTCCGCCTTGTTGCCCTTCCATAGCCGCATGATTTTATCCACCCGGAATACGAGCAAGCCGTCGCCTTTCTTGACGAGTTTTCCTCGCATCATTCCTTGAAACCCATTGAGCCCGGCGGGAATGCCCTTTCGCGGCTTTTCGGACCGCTCGGGCGGATCGGTTTGACCGAAGCCCAGTTTCTCGTTTTTACCCTCCGCCTTCCTCAACCATTCGGTGACGGACAGGACCTCATCGCCGCGGTCGGAGGCCTCGAGTTCAATTTGGTCGCCTGGCCGGAGTCCCGCGTAGTGTTTCATGATTCGTTCCCTGTGATGGGCGGGAATTCGTTTGAGGTTGAGGGTAATGGTTTTTCCGACGGCCCTTTGAGGATTCTCGGCCTTATTGTCTTTCCATACCTTCCCGATCTGATCCACCCGGAATACGAGCGAGGCGTCGCCTTTCTTGACGAGCTTTCCCCGCATCATCCCCAGAAAACCCTTCAGCTCGTCGGGAATGCCCTTTTGCGGCTTCTCCGGCCGCTCGGGCGAATCGGCGGCGGACGTTTCCGCGCGGTGTTTGACCGCGACGTCCATCACGCGTTTTCCCTCCGGTATTTCCCACCTCAGCGCGACCCGGTCGCCGACTTTCGCGGCCGCGATTTTCTTGAGGATACCGCGGTCTAGGCCGCCACCCTGTGCCGGCATGCCGCCACGCCACGGCGGAATAAACCGCTGGGGCTTTCCTCCCTTGGGGGTGACCTCGATCCATTTCTCGCCCTTTGCGGTGACGATTCCCTCGACGGTCCCATGCCCGCTGATGTCTTGGATCCACTTCTTTCCCTCTTCCTCAATCCAGGCGACGTTTACCCGGTCGCCCGCGAGCAATTGGGAGACTTCCCGCACGACAAGCCTCTTGGCCTTCGGAGCGTGGAAGGTGACCTCTTTGTTGGGGCCGACTTTCAGCGTGAGCGTGAAGTCGGTCGTCGCAACGACGACGCCCTGGGTACCCGGCTTGTCACCGGCAAAGGCCCGGCTGGCGCCTTGCTCCAGGATAGCGGGGGAATCGCCCAGGTTGCACATAACCATACCGGACAAAACAGCAACCTTTACGAGCACCTTTCTGGTTTGATTGTTCATCACGTCTTCTCCTTCTTTTGAATGATTGGGATACTCGACAGTTGTGTCGAACTCCGTGCCCTTTACCTCAACCGGCCCAAGCGGCGTCAATACGGCAAACGCCCCTCGTTTCGGCCGAATCACACTGCGAACCCTGCCCTCGTGAAGCTCGACGGCCTCGTTGTGTGGTTCTCCCCTGAGGGTCACCTCGGCGCCGGGCTCGATTCCGAGTTCGCAATACCCTCCCAAGGTTACGCTCGCGCCGCCATCCCCGGCGATCAGCCGATCGCCCCGTTGAAGCGGCGACGACCGATCCGGCGGGCCTTCCGCACCGAGCACGCGGAAGTTGCCCCGGGCCTGCGGCCCCGGATAACTCCCCGGCGACAGCAGCCACCCGACGAGTGCGACCAACACGGCGGCGGCAGCGGCAACGGCGACGAACCTGTACCTCGTAGCACGCTTCGTCGGGGCGCGACCCGACACGGCTCTCTGCTTCCCTTGGAGCACTGCCTTGGCCAACAACCGTTCTCGCGACCGGACCATTACACCGGCATCCTTCGGCCGCAAGTGATCGAACAGGGCAGCCTCGAATTGCAGATAGGCCATTGCCTCATGACAGCCCGGCTCCTGCTCGAGCGACGTGATCAGACTTCTCACGTCGGCATCGCTCAGTTGCTCGCCGTCCAAGGCGAGATCGAGAATCGCAAGCCAGTCGCCGCTCATGAGACGACTCCTTTCGCCAATGCGGCCTCGACACACGCTTTGAGGTGTTGCCGGATTCGGAAGAGCTGTACGCGCGCGGTGGCCGCATTGAGGTTCTCGCGTTCGGCGATTTGAGTGATTTGAAGTCCCTCCTCGTACCTTGCCGCGACAAAACGGCGAGCAGCGGGGGCAAGTTTGCCCAGGCAGTGCTCCAACGCCGCCACGAGTTCGGCCATCGCAGCGGTTTCCGACACGTCGTCCGCCTCTGCGGCCAGTTCATGAAGCCGATCGGCCAAATCCTGTGGAAGCTTCTGCTTGTCGCGCCACCAGCCCCGAACCAGGTTGCGGACCACGCCCCGGAGCCACCTGCCGAGGTCACCGATCGGATGCTCTCCGTCGGCCAACCGATCGAAGGCCGCAAGGAAAGCCTGGTGCAGAATGTCTTCCCCGTCCGCCGATCCCCCGGTCAACAGCGAGACATACGACCAAAGCGCCTCGTAGTGCTGATTGACGATCTTCTGGAATGTCTTCTGTAACTTGGAAATGGCTTGGGCTCCCGTACACCGAGGTCACAGCCCTTATCAAGACCCGTGCTTATTATAATTGTGTGACGGCGCGGCAAAACGTTTCAAGATTCCCCCGTCCGACTCTCCGTGCCAAAGACAATCCGGCTAGAATCACCGAAAAGCAAGGTGCAGATGCCCTATACGAAGGGGGGGTCGATCACCCAAAGAACGGGTTGCGAGGAAAGAGCCCTTCTGTTTTCCGCCCATCAACCCGTTTCCGAAGGAGCAAGCGTACCGTCGACCGCACGGGGCAGATGCCCGACGATCATCGCGATTGCCCGGGCGGCCGGCACCATGCCGTACAAATTACAAACCGGCGGAGGTTACCCGGGTCATTCTGCATGAAGAGACCCGGCAACCTATAATTAAATAGGGCAGCCGAGTTGCTTTTCTGCGTTTTGCGCGAGGGTGCGGCGGGAAGTGTCATGTCCAGCCCTGCTGCATTGGGGTACGCCTTCAGGTGTTGGATTTGCGGTTGAAGGTACGCGCTACCCCCAACTCGGTTCGATAGGAGGATAGAGAGATGAGTGAGGGGACTATCCGAGGTCGAGTGCTGTTGGCCGAAGACGAGCCTGATATTCAGCGTCTAATCGAGCTGATCTTGAGCAAGGCCGGGCTCGAAGTCGATTTGGCCGATGATGGTAACGCCGCTTGCGAGATGGCACTGGCATCCCAAGCGGAAGGAAGGCCCTACGACCTGATCCTGATGAACATGCTGATGCCGGAACTCAACGGCTTCGAAGCCACGCGCCGGTTGCGGCAAAGCGGCTGGAAGGGGCCGATCATCGCGCTGACCGCCTACGCGATGCCCGACGACTGCGACAAGTGCCTCCAGGCAGGTTGCGACGATTACATCTCCAAGCCGGTTGATCACGAGGACCTGTTGGCTGCGGTCGCGCGGCACTTGGGATAGACCGCGGCTGTCGATATGTGTAAGCGGCGACCGAAGAATAGCTTTCCGATTTGGATTGAAAGTGGGGGGCACCCGCCCCCGGCACTTGGCTCGTTCGGCTATGAGCCGGGGGCAGGTGCCCCCCTCCTTATATTCTTGAATCCTTATCGAACGGTGCTAAGCGGGCCGTCTGACGTGGCCGAAATCGAGCCGGCCCCTACTTGTCCACCCCGTTCCCGTCTGCTATATTTCCGCCAAGCATGATCCGTGCAAGCTTGCGATCCTCCATGCGCAAGATGGCATTTACTCCTCGGGGGGAGGCGACCATGGCGGACGAATCGGCCTCCAACTTGCCGGAACAGGTCGAGGCTTTGCGGCGCCGGGTGGAAGAGAAGTCCGGCTTCCTCTGTGTCATCCATGAAATCCGCTCGCTCCTGACGGCGATTCTCGGGTATGCCGACTTGCCGGCGTCCTCGGATATCTCATCGGCCGAGCGAGATTCGTATTTGCAGGTCATCCAACACAGCTCGGAGAATCTGCTTGCCCTGATCGGCAACATCCTCGACTTTTCCAGGATCGAGACGGGTGGGATCGCCATCGAGAAATCAGATTGTTGTCCCTACCGCGTTCTCGACGAAGTAGTTTCACAACTGCGTCCGCGGGCAGCGGAGCAAGGGCTCGATTTCGAGGTCCAGCACGTTCCGCCGTTGCCAAAGACAATCCGCACCGATCCCGCCCGGTTGCGCCAAATCTTGGCAACACTGATCGGCGGCGCAGTCGATCACACCCGGCAGGGAAGTATCTGCGTCACCATTCGGTGCATTGCTGACGGCGATCTCCTCCGGATGCAGGTGGAGATTGCGAACACGGGTATCAGCCTCACGCCCGAGGAAAAGGCGGGCCTGTTCGAGCCTTTTCGCCGACCGGGTGCAACAACCTCGCATAGATTCGCCGGAATGGAATTGAGGCTGTACGTTTCGAAAAGGCTGGCCGAAATGCTCGGCGGCGACATCGAAGTGGAAAACCGGCCCGGTGAAGGGTGCCTCTTTACGCTGACCATCGATCCCGGGCCGCTCGAAGGGGTGGGAATGCTCCGGTCGCCGCCCGTGTTTCTGCCGCGCCGATGCCGGCCGGCGGAATCCGGCCGGGCTCCGATGCTGCACGGAACGATCTTGTTGGCCAAAGACGACCGAAACCTGCGAGGGCTGCTTCAAATGGTCTTGTCGAAGGCCGGGCTGGAGGTCGATCCGGCTGAGAACGGCCGCGTTGCCTACCAAAAGGCCTCGGCTTCCACAACGAAAGGAAACCCTTACGATCTGATCCTCATGGACATTCAGATGCCGGAGCTGGACGGGTACGAAACCGCGCGGCGGCTCCGCCGGGACGGTTGGCCCGGCCCGATCGTCGCCCTGACGGCCCACGTCCTGCCCGGCGACCGGCAGAAATGCCTCGACGCCGGCTGCAACGACTACATTCCCAAACCGGTCGATTGGACAACACTATTGAACACCATTGCCGGGCATCTGGGGCAAGAAGCTGTTTCGGCGGAACCGCCGGCATCCGAAGAAGAATTGCCCGGCGACGGCTCCAAGCCGCTGGGGAACGGTTTCATCAACGACGACACGATGGCCGATCTGCTCGACGCCTTTGCCGCCGAACTGCCGGATCGGGCAACCAGGATCGAGAATGCCTTGCGGGACGGGGATTTCCGGCACCTGGACCATTTCTCCCATCAACTCAAGGGCGCCGCCGCCGTGTACGGTTTCGACCGGATCGCGATGGCCGCCGATCGCGTTCACAAGTTGGCCGGATCGAGCAGCGACCACGAGCAACTCCCGGCCGCCGTCGACAAGCTGGTCGATCTGTGTAGGCGGGCCCAGCAAGGCTGTTAAGGGCCCTACGGCGTCGTCGATCGGGCGAAATCACGTAGCGCCAAGACGTTTGCCTCCGGCGTCTTGCGAGGGATTTCGCAGCCGGCGGCAACGATGTAAGGATCCCCCGCCCGGCAATGGCACTCGGCAATCGCCCCGGTGATCGACTCGGGTGTTCCATGGAGCAATACGGCAACCGGGTCGATGTTGCCGGCCAGCACCGGCCCGGAACCGATTTCCTCGCGTGCCTTCGACAGGGGAACCATCCAGTCGATATCGATCATGTCACAGCCGAGTTCTCCGATGCCGGACAGGATGGAAGTGATGTTTCCGCAGATGTGCAGCCGGATTTTGGCGCCCATCTCGTGCAACCCGTCGAACATTCTCTTTTCGTAGGGGAGGACAAACTCTTCGTAGAATTGTGGCCCGATTAACGAGGCGGCGGCGTCGCCAACCCCCATGATGTCAATACCCGCCTCGATTTGTGCCTTGGCGAATCGCAGTTCCATCTCCAGGATGAAATCGAACAGATCGCGGACGAACGCGGGATCGTCGAAGAAATCGAGCATGAGGGTGTTGATTCCCCGCAGGTCGGCCGCCTCGGCACAAGGACCTTCGATCCAGCCTTCTATGAGTTTCTCCCCACCGATCTCCTCTTTGAACAGGGCGGCCGCTTTAATGCGGTCGTGCATCCGGCCGCCGCCGAGGGGATCGGGAATCTTCAGTCCGGCCAGCGTCTTCTTGTCCGCCAGAAGTGCATTGCCCTCGTCCACGGCCGGCGGCTGATCGTCGAAGAACTTGATTGCCGCCCCGCAGTCGGCCGCCTCCCGTGTCGGATCGGAAATGCACGAGACGTAATCGAAATCGAACCGCTCGGCCGTCAGGATTTGGGCCTCGACCAGCGTGCGGTGGTCGCTCGCGTATTTCCCGTACTCTACCCCGAGCCGGTCGCCGGCAAACATCATCGTAATCGGCATCAGCGGCAGGCAATCCGGCGTTCGGCCTTCCAGCAGGGCCAGGCATCGCTCGCGGCCGTTCATATTGGTTTCCTTCCGATCGAGAGGATTTGTTGACGCTTTTTGGCGGAGGATTATACAGGTACCAGCGTTCCGGCACCAGTGTTGCCGTCAGTTGGCAGGACGATTGACTCGGATCAACCGACCGTGAAGGTCAGCGGTCGCCTCGACAGCGTCATGGATACTGGCCGCCTGTCTGGCAAATTGGCCGTCGACGGTGTAAGCGATGATCCCCGCATGATTCGGCTGCCGGCGATGAAGGCGGATGAAGTGTTTTCGGTTGAGGGTCAACACGGCTCGATCGTCGGCGACGGCGAGTTGAAGCACATCTTCGTCAGGCGTCCGCTGCTCAGCCTTGCCGGTTTCCTGAATCGTCACGACGTCATGCCCGAGACGGCGCAGCTCCTCCACGACGGGAACGGGAAAGTTCTCGTTGGCGTACAACCTGGCCATCCGCTACGCCTCCTCGTTCTCTCGTATCTGCTGCTGGATTTCGCTTCGGTGAACGCGCACGTAAGCCCAAGCGGCAGCCAGGTCCTCCGCCCGCAAAGTCGGGTAGCTCCGCAGGATATCGGCTTCACGAACTCCCTGCCGTCGCAACTGTTCCAGGACCCAAACGGGAATCCGGGTGCGCACGATGCAAGGCTCCCCGCCGCACACTCCAGGCGTGCTTTCCACACCGGGGAACGAGTCACCCAGGTCCTGGACGATCCGCTGTAGCAGACTCGCCTTCTCGGCTCGCGAGAGCGATTCCAGCTCCCTTTCAATATCCTCTAGCTTGGGCATATTGAGTTCTCCATCGTCCGTTTTGCGTGGGGTCTTATAGCGGTCAGTATAGGTTTTACCCCCCGGAAAGTCAAAGAGAATCTGCCGGGCTGCTAGCCGGCGGGTCACCCTCAGGCCGGTTTCTCGATCTTGCTCGCTTTCACGATGCTGTCGTTGAAGCTTGCCGCCACCTGATGCCCCGGCTGGACGACCAGGAAACGCTTTTCGTCCCACGGTCCGTCCACGAGGCTTTGCAGCAAGTCCATGTTCCCTCGGAGTTTTTCGAAAGTCCAATTGTGGTCAGCCGCTTCCACGCGAGCCTGTCGTTCGAACCGGTCGTCCGGTTCGATTCCCATCTCAATGAACGTCAACCCGCTGTAGTTGCGGGTCAAGTCGGACAACTGCTCGTGGAGGAACTTTGCGTTGCTTTCGCCGTACTTCTCGACGAGTTGCCGATAGGTCATGTTCATGCCGCTTTGATCTTGGATGGAACAGAACGGATGGGCGAGCTGAGCGAGTCCGTCGCCGCGTTCGATCCAGCCGCTCGTCTTGTAGTAGACCCCGGGATGGGTCTCGAAGTACTCAAGGTAGCGCTCTTTGCTGCCGAGGAAGAGCGTGATGCAATCGTGTGCGCGTGGCAGAACCAGGGGAATCGTCTCCGCCGTCAATCCTGCCACCCCGTTGCTGCACAGCCCATAGCCGAAGAGGATCGCATCGTACTGGGACTCGTCCACGGCATTCACCACGTCGCGCAAGCGCGCGGACATGCCGGCCTGACCGATGTCGTGCAGTCCCTTGGGCAGGAACTCGACGTCCACGCGGTTGACCGATCGTGAAACGGCCGCACAGATTTCGCGGTACAAGATTTCGCAGGCAATACACTTCAGTCGCACGTCTTAGCTTTCTTCGGGTGTGGAGACGAACCGGTAGCCGGCATCGCGGATCGTGAGGAAATGGCGGGGGTTGGCCGGGTCGGGCTCGAACGTCTTGCGGAGCCGGCGGATGAACTGGTCGGGCGCCCGGGTGTGTAAGTTGCCGGGCATACCCCATACGTTTTTGAGCAATTCGGTCCTCGGGATTACCCGTCCCTCGTTGCTCACGAAGTACTGTAGCAAGGTCATTTCCAACCGGGTCATCCGGGCGGGCTCGCCGGCGATTGTAACCTTGAACGTTTCGAAGTCGATTTTCGCTTCCCCGAATTCGTACGACTTCACTTTTTCGGTTACGTCCGAGCGTTGCTTCTCCGGGCCGTGGCGCCACTTCAGCAGGTTCTTCACCCGGGAGAGGAATTCGTCGAGATCGAACGGCTTGGTCATGTATTGATTTGCGCCGACATCGAAGCCGCGGGCGCGGTCTTCGCTAAGGGTTCGGGCACTGAGGATCAGTACCGGCAGATCCCTTTCGGCGGCGCGCAGCGCCTCGCAGACCGCATAGCCGCTCATACCCGGCAGCATCAGGTCGAGGATCACCAGATCGATATCGCCGGGGTTTGCCTCGATCAGTTTCATCGCCGACGGCCCGTCGCCGGCGATGGTCACCCGGTACCCCTCCGCATCGAGATTGTACTTAATCCCGGTAGCCAGGTGTTTCTCGTCTTCGACAACCAGGATATGCTCTCGATCGGCCATGGTCAGGCCCCTTACCCGACTGCCGCGGCGCCGGGGAGTTGGACTTCGAAAACGGTACCGGTTCCATTGTCTCCGTCACGGACTTTCACGCGGCCGTGGAGCCGGCGGACGAGTGTGTGGACTATGTGCAACCCCAATCCGGTTCCGGGTTTTTCGCGTTCGAGCTCGAGCCCCAGTCGGACGAACCGGCCGAAAATCTTCCGGCGCAACTTGGTGGGGATTCCGCGGCCGTTATCGCTGACTCGCGTGATGGTCTGTCCCTCGGCGGTTGGCCGGAGCATCACCTCGACCTCCGGTTCTGTGCCGGCATACTTGACCGCGTTGTCGATCAGGTTCCGGAAGATCATTTCAATATCCGCCCGCCGGGCTCGCACCGTACAGGGCTCCAAATCGAGACGCACAACCGACAGGGGCACGCGATAGCGCAGGCAAACCGTCTCGGCACACTCGCGCAGAAGATCAGGCATGGCCACCTCGACCACTTCTTCATCATCTTTGCCCACCGAGTCGAGCCTGCCGGCGTCGAGCATCTGGTTCGTCAAGTGGTCAAGCCTTTCTATGTCTTCGAGCATGAAGCGGTAGAACTCGCCCTGCTCCTGTTCCCCCACACGGCGGCGGTGGAGCGTTTGCAGATAGAGCTTCATCGACGCAATAGGTGATTTCAACTCGTGCGTAACACTGTCGATGAAGTTCGATTGCCGCCGGCTGAGGTTAATGGCCTTGATCGACAGGACCAAGTACAGCACCACGCCCACCAGGAGCAGGACGATAAACGTGGTTCCCACCGGGAGCAGCGTCCAATAGAAACCCGCGTACCTAGTCCCCCATGCCCCAAATACCGCCAGAAGCACCCACCCGACCGTCAACACGACCAGCAGGACGATCATCACAATCGCCAGGGTAATCGGCAATCCCAATGGGCGGCGTACGGGCATGGTAAGTCGGCTATCCGTCGGGCCGGAGCGAGAAGGTTCCTGATGTTCAATCGGTCAATGATAATAAGGATAACAAATTGCGGTGCGAACCGTCAAGGAGGGGGGGAACCCCTCCTGCCTCAAGGCGTATTTGCCTGCATTCTCCCCACAATCGTTACAGTTTCACTTTCGAAAGCAAGCAACAACTACAAATCTCGGGGGAGATGGGTGTCCGGCGTGCTCCGGGCTAATGCTGTCCGCAAAATCGGTCGATGCGTTATAGGGGGAATAGTCGTTACATTCCTAACCACCCGTCGAACCCTAATGATTGAGTAAATCCTAACCACCCTCTGAATCCTTACGGCCAATACAGCCGTTATAAGAGATACGGACTATGATCAAATACTCTCTCTGCACGGGTTTTCTCGCCGCTCTTGCTGTCTTCTCAGTTGGCGCGCGTGGGGCAACGGGGCTGCCGCCTCGGCAGCCCGGTGGTATAGATCTCTCGGGGGAGACGGCTTCGCTTGGGCGCGTATTCCAATTCCTCGACGTGTCGTCGCCGACCTTTCTGCAAAACTCCAGGTCGCCCAATCCCGGCCATGCTTGGACACCTCCGCCCGTGCAACGAATCGCCTCGCGGCAGGTGCCCAAAAAGGGACACAATGTGTTCCAAACGATCTTCCAACGGAAACCCCGCGGCAGGTCGATTGCTTTCCCATGGACAAACACCAATTCAAAGCCCGCCTTGCCCGGACTCCCCCAGGTTAAATTGACACCTCCTGTCGTGGAGTTCCAGCCCACCCCAGCGATGCTAGAACCACCCGCCGTGCGATCGGTCTATGTCGCCGCCAAACCGGAGCCTCCCGTCGAGCCGGAGCCCACTCCATCGGTGTTAGAACCACCGGCCATGCGATCGGTCTATGTTGCCGCCAAACCGGAGCCTCCTGTTGTGGAGTTGCAGCCCACTCCAGCGGTACTGGAACCACCCGCCATGCGATCAGTCTATGTTGCCAAACCGGAGCCGCCCATCGTCGAGCCGGAGCCGACGCTGCCCAATTCGGAACCGTCCATTGTCGAGCTGGAGCCGACTCCATCCGATTCGGAACCTCCCATCGTCGAACCGGAGCCGACGCTGCCCAATTCGGAGTCCCCCATTGTCGAGCCGGAGCCGACGCTGCCCAACTCGGAGCCCCCCATTGTCGAGCCGGAGCCGACGCTGCCCAATTCCGGGGGCGCCGAGTCAATCCCTGCTGCGGCCGACCCCGAACTCACCGCCAACGATAAAGACAATCCCGTCTGCAAACCCCAGACCGTTCCCACCCCTGCCGACCCGAAGTCGCGTGTGGCAATGTCCCAGCCCATGCCAGCGATGCCGTCGCCGGCGCCCACGCCAGTAGAAGATCCGCTTGGTGAGGACGAGAACCCGTTCAAGGCCGAGGACATTTCGGAGGACGACTACGAAGCTGCCAGTGAATCTGCACTCAAAGGTTTCCCGTGTTGCGGCCCTTGCGGAGACTGGTGGATTCGGGGCGACTATCTCCTTTGGTGGACGAGCGGAAACCGTCTGCCGCCGCTGGTGACCACGAGTCCGACCGCCGTGGATCCGCCCGGAAACCTGGGTGATCTGCGGACTACGATCCTATTCGGCAATGAAAGGGTGAACACGGAGGCCCGGTCGGGCGTCCGTACGCGGATGGGCCACTGGCTTGACGCCGATTACGAGTGGGGTGCGGAGGCCGAGTACTTCTACCTGGGCGGCAACACAACGGAATTCTTCGCCCAGTCGGTCGGCAGCCCCGTCCTCGCCCGGCCCTTCTTCAATGCTAACTTTCCTCCTCCTCCTACTCCTCCTCATATCCCTCCTCCGCCTGTCTCGCCTTACTATGCCTCGGTAACGGTGGCTTACCCTTTCCTGGGGAATAACATCATAAGCGGAGCAGGGGAAATCGACATACGCTCCGTCGAGGAACTCCACTCGGCGGGCGCCTGGGTGCGTCGCGGATTCTACGAGGGCGCCCCGCTATGGACGCCCATCGCGCGGTGTCCGTGGGACTGCCTCCGGTTGGATTGGACGGCCGGGTACCGCTACTTCAACCTCGGGGACAACCTCTCGATTCGTGAGACCGAAATATTCACGGATCCCAGGTTTCCGCTTCTGCTGGGAACGGTGTTCTTCCTCCAAGACTCGTTCCGTTGCCGAAACCAATTCCATGGAGGCGAGCTTGGACTGATTGCCTATCTCGAGCGCGGCCGGTGGTCGCTGGAGTTGACCGGCAAGGTAGCGATGGGGAGCAATCGCCAGGTCGTGATGATCAACGGGGCTACGATCGCCGCTCATCCGGGTTCCCCCACCGTTTACTTCCCCGCAGGAATTCTTGCCTTGCCGTCGAACATCGGCACCCACGTCAGCAACCGCTTCTCGGTCATTCCGCAGCTTTCGGCAGAAATCGGCCACCAGCTCTCGCCGCACGTCCGGACACATTTCGGCTACAATATCCTTTACTGGGGAAGCGTTGTACGGTCGGGTGATCAGATCGATTTGAACATCAATCCTGCACAGTTTCCTCCCGACACGGGCACTGATCCGCCGCCGTATGTCCCGTTCCGCCAATCGGGCTTCTGGGCCCACGGCTTCAACGCCGGTCTCGAAGTGCGGTACTGAATCGAGACGGTAAGAGCGGCCGGGCCCGCCCTCCCTTCTTATACGTCCGTCCACAGGCCGTCGAACTGGAACAGGAAATCGATCATCTCGACGTGCTTTGTGTCGTTTCCGCCCTTGGTGGAGGATGCCTCGACCCAATCGAAGCCGCCGATCGAGATATCGCTCAGGCCGAAGGACAACAGGGCCCAATCGTCGCTCGCGGTGAGATGGTCGTCTCCGAGCGAATCGAAGAGCCACGCCCGGTCCTCGCCTCCGCCGGAGGCATCGGCTTCGACAGAATCGAAGAACTTGGCCTGGTTGCAGTACGTGGCGCCGGACAACACGGCTTCGCCGAGCGAGCCGCGGAAGACGTCGTCCTCCTCCGAATCGAACAACTCGGCCACATCGTGGCCGCCGAGCGAGGCGTCGCCCCGAATCTCCTCGAACTGCCTGACCCGGTTGACGTAGCCGTCGCCCTGCATGCCTCCTTCGACGGGCGAGGCGTAGAAGGTGTCGTCGTTTTCGGAATCGAAGAGCATGGCAATGTCATAACCGCCGGCGGGTGCAAAGGCATGGACCTCTTCAAAATACCTCACCAGATTGGAGACGCCGTCGCCGGCCCCGTCCCGGTACAACGCGGTCTCGGTCGGCGTGGCCCGGAGAATATCGTCGCCGGGCGAATCGTAGATCCTCGCGGTGTCGTGACCGCCTGCCGTGGCAAAAGCGTTTATCGAATTGAAGGAGGTCGCCTTCACGGAGAAGCCGTCGCCGGTCAACCGGGCGTATCTTGGCGCGGTAACGAGCATATCGTCGCCGGGCGAGTCGTAGAGGTTGGCGGTATCGTTGCCGCCGCCCCCGTCTGCTTCGACCGACTCGACCGCCGCAAAGTTGACGGCCCAGCTCTCGCCGATGAGCACCCCCGCATTCGCCCACAGTTCGAGCGTCTCGTCGCCCGCGGAGCCGGTCAGGATCACCGTGTCTTCGCCACCCAGACCGTCGAACGAAAGGGTGCTGACGGACGGATCAACGGCCACGGCAACACCGTTGACCGTCAAGACCGAGCCGTCGAGGGTCTCTGCGGCGACGAACTCGAACCGATCGTTGCCTTCGGTGCCCTCGAACATCACGACGCCGCTTTCCGTGATGCCCTCCGGGGGAATCGGGCCTGGGGGAAGTGGAAAGGGATCCCAGCCGATCCCCGACATGAAAATCGTTTTCGAGAGCCACGCAGCCGCGTAGTCCGGGCCGCGGGCCGCATTGGCGGCAAGGATCGCGTCGATAGCGAAGTCGACGCCGGGAACAACAGGGTCAACGCCACCGGAGTTCATGAGCAACACGACGCTGTCGACCTGCGTGAAGTCCAATAGGGGGTCGATATTGGTGAAGTCAGTAAACGGGCGATATTCCGAGAATGGAACAGTGCCGTCCGAGTACTGGAATACCCTGTACGGCGGCGGCGTGACAGTTCTTGCCGCAGCATCGGTAACCGTGATTGTATACTCGATGCTGCCCACAAGCCCCGGACCGGGCGACGGGACTTGCATCCAGTCGAACTCAATCCGGAAACCTTGATTGCCCGCTAGAGTAACCAGGTCGTGGATCGCACCATCGTCATACGTCAATCTTGCCTGAGTACTATCAGCCCCTCCGAAAGTGTACAGACCGTCGCCGCTCGCCATCGTACCGATCGTCCCGGCAGCACGAACCGGAGAGACGGGATTGGTCACGTTAACCCATAATTCCCGGTCTGCGAATTCGTCCCCCGGATTCCATGACGGAAGCGTTAAGGGGTTGTCGCGGTAAAGAGGCGGGGGAGGGAGCGGAACGGGCGCAGGGGGCCAGTCTATGATCGCGTAAGAGTCGAATGGATTCGGCACGTCAAAATCGTCGATGAACAGCATCCCAGTCGTCACAACCACGCCATCAACCACGGTGAACGTGTCCGGATTGGCTCCGGCGGTAATGAACGCGCCGGGCGGAACTGCCTCAATGTAGTACGTGGTCCCGCCGCCGAGATCAACCAGCGGCGCGTCGCCCGGATCATCGGGGTACTGGTAGCTGCCGCCTACCAGGCTCATCGTATCCGCCGGGACCGTCAAAGCCGTGCCATACGGGGTACCGCCGTAGGTGCCTTGGTATATATTGATCGTAACCGGTTGCGCCTGGGGCGGCACCGTCCACGGCGGATCGCCGGTGATAATCCCATTGTAGTCCACATCCTCGTACACCATCCCGCTAATCGAGGCGAGCAGGTTTCGCTGCTCGCACCGCTCAAACCGAAGAAGCCGAGACTCTAAGGCCCGCACCCGGCTGCCGCGGCCGTGATCCTTGACCGAAAGACCCCGGAAAGGAGAAGTGGCGGAAGAGCAAAGTTGCCGAAATCGTCTGTGCATCATTGTTGTCGTCTCTGGAAGTTGTCACCATTCTCGGTCGGCGGAAGAGTTGCCAAGGGGGGCAAATCCGTGCCGCGGTCACTATTCCGCCGAGGCGGCATCGTGCCAAATCTCACCGCTTTCGCCGATAGAATCCGTACGCGGCAAAAACGGCGATTCCCAGCCCGAGCATCGCCAAGGTCGACGGCTCCGGCACGGCTGCTATCCGGTCCAACGCAAAGTCTACGTTGGGTATCCCGTCAGCATTGAAAAAGAAAAGTAAACTGTCTATTGCCCCAAAGTCCGCACTTCCCTGCTGCGTGAATTCGGTGAAGGCAACCGAAAGCGTCGTAGGAGTGGATGAATTGACTGCATAACCCCACCAACTGAGCGAGCCGCCGGTCGGACTGGTCGCGACAATCCCCACCTGTAAACCCCGCGGATCGACTCCGTCCGTGGAAGCGAAGTTCAACACGAGGCGATCGTTTCCGCCTGCGCGCAGGTTGAAGCCGGTATCCGGATCCCCATCGTTGTCCATATCCCTGGCATTGTTCACCTCCAACTGTATCGGATTGTAGACCGGGGGTCTCAGTTGCAGAGGATCGGGCGACATCGCGACGCCGTTGCCATCAACTTGACTGTCAAAATCAGATCCATCGTACTGCAACGTCAATCGCGACCCCGCACGGCCGGCCGTTGCGATCTGGAGCAGACTCTGACCCGAATAGTCGCTGCCGTACATGGATATAACGGACAGGGGCTCGGCCGTGCCGAGTGTCTCAACCCACATATCGCGTTCCCCAAGCGCGCCTGCGCCGGGTTGCGTGCGGAAAAACCTGTTGGGTGGGGTTGGGTCGCTGATATTCACGATCCACTGCATAGGGTTCGGGAGATCGAAATCATCAATGACAATGGCACCTTTTGCCCCCGGCGCACAGACCAACAACCACGCAACTGCGCAAAAAGCTACAACGCCCCTGGCTATTGGTCGAACGTGCATAAACTCACCCCAGGTTGCACAGCCCACTCAAAAACCGTGCACCCTCTGTCTCGCCCGGAGTCTAGATCTAAACTACCTTATATGATAGACAATATCACCGATTATTCAAGAACCAATTCCTACCAACCCCCTTGTTATACGATCCTCTCCACCGAGGGTATGGGAAAAACCCGGGAATACAGATGATGCCCCCCCATTGGGCTTACATGTTGCCGTTCGCATGCAGTATATCCCCGGCCTTCATACCCGCACCTATCGCACGACCCGCCAAATCCACAATCAAGGCCGATCATGCATGTTGATCGACCGCCTCATCGTCGGCCGGGCGGTGGATCAAGATAATCCCCAGAATCGTCAGCACCACGCCGAGAACGAGCCACAGGTTCATCGACTCCCTGAAAAATATCCACCCGCCGACGACGGCCATGGCGACCTGTGACGCGTTCAGCACATTGGCATGGACAACCGTGGTCATCTCCAAGCCCTTGGAGATCGCCAGAAAGGCGATGAGGTTGAAACTGCCCGCGGCGACCATCCACCCAAACTGCTCGGGCGGGGTGTTGACCAGTTTTTCGAGCCCCAGCCGATAGACACTCAACGGTCCCAGGCTCACCATGGCCATGCCCGTGATGACGAAAACAACGGCAGAAACGTGTGCAGTACGGGTGGCATGGCGGATGGCGGTGGTAAGCACGGCGTAGACGAACCCGGCAAAACAAGCGGCCGCGACTGCCAACACGGTCGTCACCGTCTCCGGTGGGGTTCTGCTGTGAGTTACCGATTCGCTTGCAACACCGGCGCTCATTGTCAGCAGGGGAATGGAAACGATCAGCAGCCCGATAGCTCCGGCCGAGCGGAGCGAGACGCGTTCGCGCAGAAACACCCGCCCCAACAGTGCTGAGGTAGTGAGCATGACGACGAAGATTGCGGGAATGGTGATCGAAAGGCCGATCACGCCCAGGGCCCATTGCACCCCCTGGTTTGCCCCAGCCTGGCACACCAGTCCAACAAGCATCAATGCGGCGATGATCCGGATCGCCGGCCATGTCGGCAACCGGCGAATCGCCCGAACCAACAGCCACGGCCCCACAACCACGACCGTAATCAGCTCCTTGTTGAATGTCGCCCAAGTCGGGTCGCAATCGTCTGCCAGTCGGCGCATGCAGAAGTTGGTGATCGTATAGCCCACAGCGGAGACCACACAACAGATCGTACCGGCAACGACGGTGCTGAAGCCAAACGGTCGGAGAGGGGCAGGGGGGGCGGCTCGATTCACGCCCGCTATTCTAAGCGCCGACGGCACGGAATAATAGGGGGAACCACCTTGCCAAACCACCCCCTGTCTTGCACAATATGGAGGGATATTACTCAAACTGCAAACGGATCGGAACGTTTTGCTTGAAAAACATCGTAGAGACAAGGGGCTGGGGATTGGGGGCTAGGGAAAAACTTTCGCCAAACAACAGCCCCCAGTCCCTGTTTTCCAGGGCGTATCACGTTTTCACAAACGCTGGCGTTTACAGCTTGAGATATTAGAAAAGGTGATCCGATGAACTCCCGCGAGCGAGTGCTGACCACTTTCGCCCATCAAGAACCGGACCGCGTGCCGTGCTGGTGCGGGGCCTCGGCCGAGTTCTGGGCAAAGTGCCGGCGGGAATTGAATCTCGACGACGAGGGGCTCCGGCTGCGGTTCGGCGACGACTTCCGCCGCGTCTTCTCGCGCTACACGGGCCCGGAGCGGCCGCTGCGGCCCGGGGCCACCTACATCACCCCCTTCGGAATCGAGCGCGAGGGAATCGGCTACGGGCAACCGATGGATCACCCCTTGGCCGAAGCCGCGCTCGACGAAATCCACGCCTATCCCTGGCCCGATCCCGGCCAGTGGGACGTGTCGCACATCCGGGGCGAAGCCGAAGCTTACGGCGGCGAGTATGCCATTCTCGGCGGCGAATGGTCGCCCTTCTGGCACGACCTGATCGACCTGATCGGCATGGAGAACATGTACCTGAAGATGTACGATGCACCCGAGATCATCGACGCGCTGATTGAGCACACGGTCGATTTCTACTTCGAGGTGACCCGGCGGATTTTCGACGCCGCCGCCGGTGCAATCGACATCTTCTTCATCGGCAACGATTTCGGGAGCCAAAACGGGCCGCTGCTGGGCGAGGACCTGTTCCGGCGGTTTATTCTGCCCGACCTGAAACGGCTCGTCGATCTGGGGCACGACTACGATCTGAAGGTCATGTTGCACTGTTGCGGCGGCTTCCGGGAGCTGATCCCGGCGATGATCGAGATCGGGCTCGACGGGCTCCACACCCTCCAGCCGTGCTGCCGCGGCATGGAGCTGCCGGCCCTGAAGGCCGATTTCGGCGACAAGATCGTGCTGAACGGCGCGATCGATTCGCAACACGTCCTGATCGACGGCACCCCGGAGTCCGTCCGCCGGCAAACCCGCGAGGTCCTGGACATCATGATGCCCGGCGGCGGCTACATCGCCGGCGCCAGTCATGACACGATCCTCGAAGAAACCCCCGTCGAGAACGTGCTGATGATGTTCGACACGATCCACGGGTACGGGGTGTACGGAGCTAGGGGACTAGGGGGCTAGGGATTGGGGGCTAGTACCTTGTGACAACTGAGATTGTGGGTTGTCGGGTGCCATGCCCACGCTTGTCGTGGGCATGTTTGCGGGCGTTGCAAAACATGCCCACGGCAAGCGTGGGCATGGCACCCACAATTTCAATGGTCGTACGGTACTAGGGAGTCGGGGCATAAAGCCGCGACCGGCGGTCGCGCCTTCGGACCCGCCGCTTGACACTGTTGTCATTGCCGACTTATGGCACACCGACATTTTGCTGGTCCTCGATGCCGCTGTTGTGATACAATGCGCCTATGGCCGACGCTAATCCCGAGACCATCGTCGAAAAGCCGTCCTTCTGGCAGTTCCAGTTCAACCTGCGGACGCTCTTCATCCTGACTGCCGTGTTTGCGCTGGGATTGGGGATGTGGGAGTGGCGCGGGCCGCTGGGGCTCTATTGGTTCGCCCTGGGGTCGGGGCTCGCGCTGGTCGTCGCCGGCGCGGCCCTGCGCAGAATCTGGTTGATCGTTTTGGGCATCCTCGTGCTCGTCGGGATCGAAGTCGGGTTGCGGTTCTCAATCGGGCAAACGAGAATCGCCTCGGGCAGCGGCTGGATCAACGTGGCGATTCCGTTTGAGGTGAGCGATGCCGCGACGGGCAAGCCGGTTGAAGACGCCTTTGTCCGCGTGGCGGCCGGCGCCCAATTTGCCGCCGTGACCGACGCCGACGGATCGGCCCGGGTCGATGCAGAGTTGGTCTTCATCAGCCAGGAGTACCAATCGCTTTTCGGACGCCTCGGCACGAGTTGGATCGGCTTCGACGGGATCACCGCCCAAGTCGACGCGGAAGGCTACCAACCGGTCAGGTTGCTGCTCGACGAGCAACTCGGCCGAAAACACGACATCCGCAAAGACACGCTACCGGCCGTCCGCATCGAGCTGAAGCGGGAGTGACCGCTGTGTGCGGTGCTTTGCAATCGGGCGGCAAATGAGGTACCATGCGAAAAAACCCCAGGAGTTGCCCAATGTCTCTCCCGCGATCAATTCCAGCCGTCTTCGCAGTTCTCTTCGCCGTCGGGTTGTCTTGCCCGGCGACGGCAATCGCCGACAACAAGAAGCCGAAAGAACAACCCAAGCCCGGCGAGTGGATCGAAATGTTCAACGGCAAGGACCTGACCGGCTGGGACGCCGCCGGGGGGACAAAGTACAAAGACGGCGGCGAGGAAAAGCCCGTCTGGACCGTCCGGGACGGCATGATCTGCTGTGCCGGCAAGGGCTACGGCTTCTTGACCTACGACAAGGAGCTGCGCGACTTCGTCATCCACGTCGAATACCGCATGTCGAAGGGCTGCAACAGCGGCCTGGGGATCCGCGGCAAGAAGTACAACGGCAAGCGCAACACCCGGGCGTCGACCTCCGGCTACGAGATGCAGATTATCGACGACGCGGGCCGCAAGCCGGGTAACCATTCGAGCGGCTCGCTCTACCGCTACGTCGCCCCGAAGGAGAACGCCACGCTCCCGGCCGGCGAGTGGAACGTCGTCGAGATCGAGTGCCGCGGCCCGAAAATCCGAATCACCATGAACGGCAAACTGATCCACGACGTCGACCAGTCCCAGAACGACAAGATCAAGAAGAAGCCCCTTCAAGGCTACTTCTCGATGCAGAACCACGGACGGAAGATCGAGTTCCGCAACCTGCGGCTGAAGGAACTGTAGGGTAGCCACGGTCGCCGGACCGTGGTTTGAGCGGCCCATCCACGGTCTGGCGACCGTGGCTACCACTCGCGCTCGTCGCCGGTGTCCAACAGGCGGCGGTAGACCGAATAGTCGATATCCTGGTTGATGAATCGCACGTTGCCGTTGCAGAGTGCAGCGTTCACGCCGCCGCTGTGGTAGCTTGACGGCCTGGCATATTTGATCTCCTGCGGCCGGTCGCCGGCATCCACACATCGGTTGATCCCGCTGCACGGGCCGGGCTCCTCGAACGCGACCATGCCGACGTCGGCAATCGTCGTGTCGGTCCAGCGGCCCGCCTGGATGTTCTCGGAGAGAAGCAAGGTGTTTGCCGCGCCGTCGTGATTCTCGACGTAATCCAAGGAGACTCCCTTGAATTTCATGCAGACGCCGTTATTGACGTCGCCCGACTCGTCCACCACGCCGCAGTTGACGACGTAAGCCAACGGGCCCGAGTCGCGGACCTCCGGCAGCGGGGGATCGGCCGGGCAGACCAGCGACGGCAAGTAAACCGCTTTTTCCTCGCCGCCTTGCCACGTTTTCCACAGGTCTTCCTTGTCGAGAAAGGGCAATAACACGACCACCCAACCGGCCTCCGCGAATTCCTCCCCCTCGCCGCTTCCAAGGCGATTGACGTAGCCGGGAAAACCGGGGTGGAACCCGTCGTACGCCTGCATGGCCTCGGCGAGCTGTTCCTGGTTGTGCAGACACACATTCCGCCGGGCCGCCTCCCTTCCGTTGAGGAGATACACGACCAGCACGGCCAGCCCGACAAGGGTGATCGCCGCGACGACCACCACCTCGACTCGCTTGACCCCGGAACGATTAGCGGCAGGCATGAGAGGTTCTCGTTTTTTTTACGGTTGGTTGATCGTTCGGCAAGAGCTGCAGCGCCTGTTTCTCCGCCCCGTGTTGCGGCTGTGATTTTTTGTAGGGTGGGACCAGGAGCAAAGCGACGCCGGCCCACCAACGCCAGAAAAAGGCGGCGAATATGGTGGGCCGGCGCGGCCTGAGGGCCGCTGGTCCCACCCTACGGCCTTCATTTCCCAAAAAATCATAACCTTGTTGCGGGCAGGCTATTGCGAGCTTTCGTCGGAGGAATCGGCCTCCTTGGAGGAGCCGGACGGCTTCTCTTGCTTCTCGCGGATCGGCGGCGGCCCGACCGGCTCGCCGGTGAGGGCTGTCCGAACCAGGGCAAAAAGGACGTCGTAGCGGTTAAGCAAGGTCTCATCGGGATCGGTCATCCACACCGCACCGTCGCCGTAATCGCCCATGCGGCCGTCGTGGAAGGCACCTGCGAAGCCGAGGGCCATGACTTGCCCGCCACTGTCAAACCGGACCCTGGCCCCGAAGACCTGCTTCTTTTCGCCCATCCACGCGATCGGTTCGCCGCCGGCGATTTCGTAGGCATATTCAACTTCCATCGTCGGCCAGCCTTCGCCGAGCGACAGGAATCCCTCCCACTGCATGTCGTGGACGACCGACAGGCCAAAGGGCGACAGGAGGCTGTTGGCCGTTGACGGGCCGCTCTCGGGCGAGTCGATCACCAGGAGTTTTCCGCCATCCTCCCTGACATACTTCACCAGGGCGTCGCGGAACTCGCAGGTAACCGGTTTCGTGGGGCAGACCACGACCACGGCGTCGCCAGAGAACGCCTCAAGGCCGGTGCGCCGTGCCGTATAGGACCCCCGAAGCTCCCCGTCTACGGGGATGTGTACCCGCGAAATCCACTGCTCGAACATGCCAAAGCCTTGCGGATTCTGAGCGTAGGCCCCCTTGCTCAAAGACACGTCGGACGTGGTTCGATCGATCACCACGCGCGTCATGGGCCGCTCGACTTTCGGCACGGGCATCCGCATCCGCCCCCATGCGATGACGGCTGCGCCGCCGAACACCCAGCCGAGCGTTGCGGCGGCCAGCAACAACAGCCAGGCGGCTTCGCGCCGACGCGCCAAGAACAGCCCTGCGATCAGAAGCACGCAACCGAGCGGAAGCAACACGAAGACCGGGTGGCGCAGCGTGCTGCGGTGGTTGAGCCACTCGATCATGCCGAGCATCAATTCGGCCTTGCCGGGCTGGTAGATGCAGAAGGTTGACAAGATGGTCGAGTCGGTGAAGGCCAAAACGCGCCCCTTACCGGGTCGGGTCGCCCAAAGCTGGATGAAAGCCCCGTAGCGCATTTCCGGAGCGTGCTGGGGAAAGGTATGATAATTGCTGCCAAGGTGGTAGGCGGGCGGAAGGCTCCAGAGGCCGGTTCCGATCATGGCGGCTTTTCCCCAGCTTCGGCCGGGATCGATCGAACACGAAACGGCAAAGTCGGTCGGCGGCAGGTGTTGCACCGCCGGATGCGAAACGCGAGGTTTCAAGTAGCGCTGGAGGTAGACCGGGTCGCTTTCCTGCTCGTTCCATCCGGCGCGGCCGGGCTTGATCTCGAACTGTTCGTTGCTGAACAGCAAATCGTGGCGGTACGTAAACCCGAAATGCCGGGTAATGTCGTTCAGGTACGTGTTCATGTTGAAGACGTTCGTATGATCACCGATCAATAGCAGCCCGCCGCCGTCTTCGACAAACTTGACGACCGCCCGGACTTCATCCTCGCTATAACGAGGTGAGGGGTATTTCTCGCCGTTCTCGTCGTAGGGAGGGTCTCTCGTCTCGCTCGGCGTCTTGATGACTAGAACATCGCAATCGGCAAGCGCCTCTGCGTCGATCTTCCGGTCTTCGGCAAGCTGCGACATCTCGTAGAACTGGCCGAGGTAGGCATAGATGGCGGCATAACTATAGCCGGAATCGTGCCCGAAGAAGTTGGTGTCGTAAGGTTTGTCGATCGGTTCCCAGGTCGAGTGTCGTGCGACAAACTTCACGCGGCCTTGCTTGCGAGTGCCGACGGGGTCCCACTTGTAGGCAAAGACAAGAACGGCCGCCGCAAGTGCCACGAGCACCGCAGCCAGGGGAAAGTGCCACGGCTGCGGTTCCCGCAGCAGGGATTCCTCGCCGGTCCATGTCGGCTCATCCGTCGGTATCCGCACAAAACGCCACGCCAACAGCACCGGTCCCGCAAGCATCAGCAACAACACCCAAGGCGAGAAAAAGTGGTTCATCGCGTGCAGCGGCATGTCGAACTGCCACCGCACGACGCGATCGAGATAAAAAGCCAGCATCAGAGCCGCGCGAACCGGCAACCAGGCCGCTACGAGAATCGTCAACGCCCGCAAACCGGCAATCCACGCGTTCCATCGCCGGCCTTCCGGCAAGCGCGACCAGACGACCAGGGCAAGGACGACCAACGAGCCGACATAGAAGCAAATCGTTGCGGGGTCGACAAGCGAGTCCCACGTGACCGCAAAGCGATGGGGCTGCCGGACGGTGTGCATGACGACTTCCGAGCCGTCGGCCGTCGCTTCGGTGCCCAGCAACCGCACCAAGCCGGCAAACAGACCCGCCACCGGCGCCGGCAAATCGTGCGAGCGGGCCGTGGTTTGGGTATAAAGCCACATCGCCAGTGCCTGGGTCAGCATGACCACCCCGGCAGCCACAGTCCCCCGCCCCAGCGGCACCGGCCAGCGGCGGGGAAGTGGTAACAACTCGAAGAGCAATCCCAACGCGATCAACAGCGGCGCCGCGCGAAGGGGCCAGGGAGCGAACCAGACTGCCGGCATAAGCAACACTGCGGCAATCGCCATATCCCGGCGCGAGGGCATCCGCTGTACGATACCCGAAAGCAGCGACGCCCCGGCCACCACGACCACCAGCCAAGCCACCGGACTGGCCGGGAAGTAGTATCCCCAGCCCAACAGCCAGGAAACCGCCAACAGTGCCACGCCGAGCCATGCCCGAATCATTCCGGCACCTCACCTTCCGTCGAACGGTCGCTCGGCTCCGGTTCGACAAGGCTATCGTCCGGCGGCTCCAACTCCGTCGGACTGTCGTCGGCCGGCTCCGGCTTCGGGGGAATCCAGACCTCGCCGCCGGAATCGGTCACACGGGAAAGAAACCATCGCCAGTACACCGTATTCTGCGGATACTGGCAGTGTTCCGACTCGAGGTTCCGGTTGGCTGCGAATAGGGTATCCCCGATGACCACGATCGATCCCTTTCCGGCCCTTGAGCGAATGATGATGCCGTCGCCGTCTTCGGAAAACTGGATCACATTCGAACCCTCGGCAAAGCAATCGATTTTCCAAGGGGAATCGAGGTGCATGGCAACACTGTAATCCCCCAAGTCGAGGTAGTTTATCAAGCCGCCATAGTGGTCCAGGCCGTAGGCGAGCGGTTCGGGTTCGAGGACGGCTTTCCCAGGCGGAACGGGCGAAGGCGGAACGTCGAAATCGAAATCGTCAAGCAACTCCTGACAAGGCCGAGACGCCTCCGAACCCGCCATAAGAATGAACGTTCCTCCGCCACGGACGAATTCCCCGATCGCACGGCGATCAGCCATCGTGAATCGCCCCGACGGACCGATCGAAATCAGCAGATCGGCCTGGGCAAGCCGCTGGCTCGTCAACTCGGGTAGAAGCAGCGGGAGGTACCCGTTGCGCATCAACGTCCGGGTCAAGCCCCCGACGCCCAGCCGGCCCCATGTGTTGCTGCTGTAGGCTTCCAGGTGGGAAGCGTCGATGTAGGCGAGTCTGCCGGTTGAGTCGGTCGGCTCGCCCGTGGGAAGGACCATCGCGGAACGGTGCACCGACGACAGGCAAAGGGCCAGCGATGCCGCGAACACGACCGCGGCAACCGCGATTCGCTCCGCCGCCGCTCGCCACGCCAGCAAGCCGACAAACCCGGCTATCGCGAGCAGCCCGAGCAACTGCCGCCACACGGCCTGCGGACTTCCCGGCTGATTGGCAAGGTATCCCAATAGCCGCCCGGTAAAGAGGTAAGCGCTGGGGAGAACGAAGTTGTGCAGCGGCGAACTGTCGCCGAGCACGACGATTCGTCCGTTGCCGAATCGCTGTTCGGCGGCCAGGACGAGGTCCCCCAATTGCTTGCCGGAATCGTAGTCTTTTTTTCCGGGATCGTATTCCCACTCGGCGATCGCCAAAGGATTTCTGAACGCTCGCGGCCCCTTCGTCCTCGCGTCGGGTTCCACGGCGTCGCTTCCCGGTTCACTGAAGGCGAATTGCCCCACTAGAAGCGGCCGGGCCGGCATCCGCGTTTCGATCGAAGCCGCCTGCACCAAACCGAACGGGTTGCGGCGGTCGTCCATACCGGCGGTTGCCGGATGGGCCAACACGGTACACACCTGTTCCCAGAGTCGGGTGGACGGGATCACCGTGTCGCACCGAACCTGCATGCCGGTCGGCTCGAGCACCTCATTAAATCTGCTCGACTTGTCTCCCTGCAATCTTTCCGGTTCCGCTGCCACCAGCAACGAACCGCCATCGCGGACGAACTGCCAGACCCGCTCGAGGCGATCTTTCGGCCAGGATTGGTTCGGGTGGATCAGCAACAATACGTCGGCCTCCGCCAGATCCTCCTCGGAAAGATCGGACGACGGGACGAACTCTCCTCGCAAGCTCTTGATAAACAGGGGCAAGATGCCGTAGGTGCCGGGGTCGGTTGTGTCGTGTTCCGGCTTCTTCCAGTCGACAAATCCCTGGTTGTACGCGACGATCCTCTTGCCCTTGAGGCTCGATCGGCCCTTTCCCAGCACGGTCAGCAAGGGAATCGCCACGGCCAGCAACATCGATCCGAGCCACAGCAGATCGGCGACGGTCAAAGCACGGCCTTCGCCGTCTTCGTCTTCATTCAACGGTTTTTCTTTGGCCGGCTCGATGACCGGTCGCCATGTTACCCAACGGAACATCAGCGCCGCGACGACCACTTGAATGATCCCGGCCAACAGCGGCAAATTCCACGGCAAGATCGAGCGAACGGCATTTCCCCATGTCCAGACACCCATGTGGCTGACATCGATCGGCGGCGGCATAACCACCTCCGGCAACGCCGAGACAAGACGGGGCGAAAACGACAATACGATCAGATAGACGAGTTGGCCCGCGAGAATCGCCACCGCCGCGTAGACCGCCCGACCAAGCCGCGGCGGGGTCGTGCAAATCAGCCAGCCGGTGAACAACGCCCCCATCAGGACCAGGAAATCGAGCCCCGCAAACGTCGCGCCGATCCGGAGCGGTTGGCCGGTGATGTTGCCCACAAGGGACCCCATCGCCCCGCCGATCGAATCGGCCACAAGCCATGCCGCCGGAACCGACGTACACGCCAACCGAAACAACGCCAGCACGGTTGCCGAGATTGCAACGAGCAACAGAATTCGGCCGGTCAGACCGGTCTGGACGTAGGACAGGGCCGCCAGGACCATGACCACGCCCAGGACGTTGAAGACCGGCAGGTTCGAGGCCGTCATGACGATTCCCACGACGGCCCCCCCGGCTACCGCCGCCCAGCGCATGGCCGATTCCCGCGGAGAGGAGGGGGACGAGCAAGGCCATCCGGCCACGATCGCCACACCCATTGCAATCCAGGTGAGCGCGTGCCGCAAGGGATGAGCGAGCAACCCCGTCGAGCCCGCGGCAATCCAAGCGGCCGACATCCCGGCGATCAAGATTACGATGGTCCGGGCGGGGACGGCTGCTGTGTTCTCATGCCGTACAGGGCTGGTCTCGTCGTATAAGGATGTGATCGGCATCTGGTGCAATCCTTGCAGAGTTAAACCCCATAGTATGGGCAACTTGCCGGCTTGCAACAATACCAGTCGCTTGGGGCTCGCTCGTCGGTGAAGAGACCTGCTAGTACCCCATGTCACTTGAAACTGTCAGTACGATGGCTCTCCGAAGCCGTCGACAAACCGCGTCGGCCTCGGAGGGCCAACGTACAAAATCAAATGCAATGGGGTACTAGAGCCGCAAGAACCCCAGGTCTACGCAATCGACAAACTTTGCCCGTTTAGCCCCTATGTCCGCGGGGGGACTTGCAGAAGGGGGTCCGTTTGCATTACAATCCCCCTTGCATGGTATCGGCGGGCAGGTCATCTTTGGGGTGGCGGCCCTCTCGCAACGGCTTCAGCACTCTTCGCACCGAGTAGCCCATGTCGGACCCTCCCGAGCCAGCCAATCCCCACAGGACTGCCCGCTCGATCATAGCAGCCGTCGTGTTGCGTGTCGTTTTGGCGGCGGTGTTCGCAGCGGTTCTGTTTGCCGTGTTCGGCGATATCGGGGCCGTGCTTCCCCAGCGGCCGGTTCGCCCGCCGAGCCCGGAAGCCGCGATGCCGGTCCATGTCGACAGGCCGGCCGACGCGGGTTGGCCCCATCGCCGCGGACCGCATTACAACGCCGTCTCCGACGAGACCGACCTGGCCGACGCCTGGCCGGCGGAAGGACCGCCCGTGCTCTGGACCCTCGATCTGGGCCGCGGCTATTCCGGCTTCACTGCCATGGGCAATCGCGTCTTTACGCAAACACAGACGCTTTCCGCCCAGTTCGTTCTTTGCCTCGACGCCGACACGGGCGAAGAGATTTGGCGGCGGCGCTACGACTGGCCGTACGATCCGTCGGGAATGTACCCCGGTCCCCGGGCAACGCCCACCTGGCACGCCGGTTGCATCTACTACGCCGGTCCGCGGGGGCGGGTCGGGTGCCTCACGGCCGACGACGGGCGGTTGATCTGGGAGGTGAACATCAACGAGGAGTTCGCCGGACGCGGGACCGATTTCGGCTATGCCTGCTCGCCGACCATCGAAGACGGCAAGGTGGTCATGCCCGTCGGCGGCAAAGGGGCCAGCGTCGTTGCCTTGGATGCACGCGACGGCTCGACCGTTTGGGCCTCGGGCGACGAACCGGCCAGCTACTGTTCGGCCCTGCCGATCACGTTCGCCGGTCACCGCTACATAGTCGCCTTCCTGCAAAACGCCCTGGCCCTGTTCGACTTGAAGACCGGCCGGCTCGTGTGGCAGGACAACTATTCCCAAGGCTACGACGAACACGCCGCCGCACCGCTCTATGAAGATCCGTATTTGATGATCGCCTGCCCGTTCAAGAGCGGGGCGGAATGTTACAAGCTGGAACTGGCCGACCAGGACGCCGCCGAAACGAGCCAAGATAAGCCCCCGAAACTGAACGTCACCAACGCCTGGTTCAGCCGGGAGATGTCGAACGATACGGCTTCGAGCGTGGTGGTTGACGGGCACGTCTACGGGTTCGATCTCCGCGACGTGCAGGCAAAAGCGCATCGCCCTTCGCGGGGGACGTTCAAGTGCATGGAGTTCACGACCGGCAAGGTCCTTTGGGAAAGCAACGAGCCCGGCCACGCCACGGTGCTGGTGGCCGACGGCAAGCTCTTTCTTTTCAACGACGAGGGCGAGCTAATCCTCGCCAGGGCAAATCCCGAACGCTATGAGGAGCTTGCCCGAACCCAGGTCTTTTCAGGCGAGACCTGCTGGACGGCCCCGTCGCTCTGCCGCGGCCGGCTCTACCTGCGCAGTCCCTCGAAGGCGGCCTGCGTCTACGTCGGCAAGCCGGAAAACCTCGAGCGGAAACAGACGCAACAGGCGGTCGCCGCCTCGGAGATTCCGCAGTCGAAACCGATGGATCTGGCAAAATTCCTCGGCGGCGAGCGGGAGTACGCCCAGGACCCGCCCGAGCTGCCCGAACTGTGGATGTCGTACCTGTTCGGCCTGCTCGGCGTGCTCGCCCCGGCGGGGGTGTTGGCCGTGCTGGTCGATCTGTTCGTGCGGATCAAGTGGCGCGAGGCGGCGTCGCCGTCCGGCCGGGCAACGCTTTGGATCGCCGCGTTCCTGCTGGGCGTCTTCGGCACCCCGATCTACAACCGGCTGGTCGACTACTTCGTGTTCACCTGGCCGATCTGCCTGGCGGTTGCCCACCAGGCGACGCTCAACGCGGTCGTCCGGTCGAACAAAGAGCCGAAACCCCGCTGGGCGAAGTGGCTGGCCCTGCTGGCAACGGCCTTCTTCATCGCCGTCTGTATCGCGTACTACTTGGCCTGCCGGCGGTTGAGCCTGCCTTTTCACTGGATTTTCCTGCTCGGCTTTTTCCCGTCTTGGCCGATCGCCGTCCCGGCCGCGTACAAGCTCCAACATCCGGGCCACCCGATCCGCGATTTCCTTTGGGCAGCAGCGTCCTTCACCCTTTTTTACTGGTCGGCCGCCTCAATCATCTGGGTGAAGACGACGGTGATGTGATTGGGGGTCCAGGGGGCAACATCGGGTTCGGATGTCCTTGTTCGGCGTTGTCTCATTCACGGTAACCGCTCGCGCCACTTGTCCGGATCCCGGGAGGTGTGGAACACGCAGTAGACTGTTACCGTCCCACCTGTGTACTCGTAGAAGATCACGTACGGAAATCGTCTGACCAATGCCCGCCGATAATCTTCGTGGACCTTGGCGGGCAGTTCGGGCGTGCGACAGATGCGTTGGATGGAGGCATCGACGCAAGTGAGAAACTCTTCTCCCAACCCGTGCCGGCGATCCTCGTACCAGGCATACGCATCGGCGATATCTTGTTCGGCTTCCGGCGCAAGGATAAGCTCAGCGGCCATATCGGCTCCTGATCCTTGCTTTGACCTCCTCCCAGGAAAGCCCCGAAGCTGGCTTGCTCATCAGGTTGGCCTTTCGACGAGCGAGTTCCTCTTTTTGCCAGTCGTGGATAGGAACCTCGGAGGGGGTAGCTGCCAGGTCGTCCCAGAGGTCCTCAACCAACTGGAGTTTCTCCGGCGGGGTCAAGTCGAATATGGAATCAGAATCCATGTTCCTCTATGCTCCTTGATGGAGTTCCAGACTTGCGTAGCCAATTAGCCATTCCAGTCGACAGACGATACCGTATAGGATAGCTCAATTTGGTGGTGCCGACAAGCGTTCGAGCCACACTTTTCCGGGAGAAACCTGCGCGGCCGCGAGAGAAGGCAAAAGAGCCATGCCGGTCACCGGCCGGCTACTCGGGGAAATCCTGGTCATAGTCATGCCGACGCGGCACCGGAAACGTTGTGTAGTAGACCTCCAAGGTCATGACATTGATTGCCGTCTGGAATATCCGCCCGCCGCCGGCTGCGTTTGGATCGTCCGGGCAAAACCAACTTCCGGCATAGATGCTTTCGCCTTGCGGAAGTTGGGCTTCGACTAGCCGGTCACGCAGGCTTCTGTTCCACCTCGTCCACGGTTCTTCGCCCCGGTGACGCATCACTTTTTGGCCAAAGTAGTTGTAGACCACGTCTTTCTCCGACGGGCCGGTCTCGCTCAAGTAGTCAATGCCACGATTCAGCGCCTCGTTGTCCCATTTCCATCCGAGGTACATCCGGCTTAGCAAGCCGGCGGCGGTCGCGGTATTGTCGGCGGTCTTTGGACTCGTCTTGCCGTATCGGGCCCCTTTGTCAACTTGAACGGTGTCGAAGTAAGTGGGCGCCTTCTTAATGTTAGCCCTCGGCACGCGAAGATAGGCCATGTAGGCACTCTTCATTGCCATGACCTGCCATGCGGTGACGGCGGTGGACGGCTTCTCGCCGCTGTTCGCCGCCCAACCGCCACTGGCGGGATCTTGCATGGCGCAACTGAAATCGATCGCGTATTGGGCCGGTTTTTGAAGTATCTTGTCGCGGCTCATGTCGTATGCTTCGCACAGCGCTATGGTAGCCATGGCGTGCCAGAGCATCTCGCCGCCTTCGCCCCGCAGGTCTCCGCCCTTGGGAGTGATCTTCATCTGCTTTATGAGAAAATTGAGCCCGTTGCGGACGGTTGCCTTATGCTTTCCTTCTGTGTGCGTTTGCCCGGCGCCGAGGAAGGGCAGCAGCACCAGGCCGGTAGCCCCCGTTTTCGACCGCCACTTGCCGGGGTTCGCGAAGTTGCCTTGAAAGCTCCAACTCCCGTCGGCGTTTTGTTGCTTCGCCAACCACTGGAGCCCCAGATCCACCGCCTTCTCGCTGGCGGGCGTTGAACCGGACGTGGGGCGCCGTTTTTCAATCGCGACAGAATCTGGGAAAGACGGCGCTAGACCGTGAGGCTCCAGTGGTGCGTTGGACGAATCCGACTGGCCCGATGCCGTCACGGCTATCGCACCGAGGATCATTGCCGCCAGAACACCGTCGAGAATACGCGTGGATTTCATGGCGTATCGCCTCCGTTTACGAATATAGGAATGGCCAATGAATAACTGTCGCCCGGCGTCCTGCTTTGTCGTGGAGCGTCGTCGCCGGAGTCATTCTTCGCAGGGGCCTGCTCGGCTGGTGGGGTCTCGGCGGCCGGCGCACCGAACGGATCGCCACCGCCAGCGGGCGCACCATCCGGTGCTGGTGGTGCATCGAACGGGTCTTTTCCGAACGGATCGCCCTGGGGTGGTTCGGGCGCGGGAGTCGGATCGGGAGATTCCTGCTCTTCTTCCTCTTCTTCCTTCTCCTGTTCCTCTTCCAGCATGAAGTCCCGAGAAATCGGCAAGTTGCGATGGTAGCTTTCGAGCGCCATGGTGTTGAGCGAGGTCTGGAAGAGCCGGCCCCCGCCAGTTGCACGGGGATCGTTCGGGTCGAACCAACTGCCCGCGTCGTCGCTGCCCGTGAGTTGGGCATTGGTGAGCCGCTTGCGCAAGGCACCGTTCCACTTCAACCACAGATCGCCCCCCTCGCCAAACGCCCCGTGAAAGAACACCCGGGTGGCAAAGTATGCGTAGAGGACATCGCTGCCGGCCGAGTCGGCTCGAATCAAGTGGGGGCCGGCTTTCCGTATCACTTCGTCGGCCTCCTCTCGGTCGTGCGAGCCGACATACATCCAGCAGAGCAGTCCGGCGGCCGTGGAGGTGTCGGTCGCATCCTTTGGGCTTGTTTCGCCGTACCGGGGACCCTTGTCGACTCGGACGGCGTCTAGAAAGGCCGATGCCTTTTGTGCGGTTGCATACGATTTTGTGAGATAGCAGATGTACCCGCTTTTCAGGGCCATGATCTGCCACACGGTAACGGTCATGGCCGGCTTTTCCCCTTTCTTCGGCGCCCAACCGCCGGTGGTCCGGTCCTGCCTGGCACGGATGAAACGGATCGCCTTTTTTGCGGGGTCTTCGAGCGACTTATCATGCGTCATGGCGTATGCTTCGCACAATACGAGCGTTGCCATGCCATGCCAGATCATCTCGCCGCCTTCGCCCCGCAGATCGCGGCCTCCGCACGAGTTCTTCATTTGTTTCAGAAGGAACTGAATTCCCTTGTCGACGGTGGTCTTGTACTTTCCTTGCTTGTGTGCTTGCCCGGCACCGAGGAAGGGCAGGAGTGCCATGGCGGTGGCCCCGGTTTTGGACTTCCACTTACCCGGGTTGGCGAAATTGCCGTCGAAGCTCCAGTTACCATCCGGGTTCTGTTGCCGGGCAAACCAATCGAGGCTGTCGCGGACAACACTCCGCGGAGCGGCAATCGGCGTGGTCTTCCGTAGCTTAAGGGTTGCTCTTTTACCTGGCGTCCTGGTTTGACGTGGAGCGTCGCCATCGCTGCGCTTCTTTGCTGGACTCGGCTCGGCGGCCAGGGGGATTGCTCCGCCAACGAACATGACCGCGGCGGCGCAGAGAATAGGCATTTTTGCCATCGAAGAGTCCTCCGCCCCGGTAGTTCGACAACCGGGGACGGGATTATTCCCGTACGGGAGGACATTAGCAATCACCGGCGCAGGGCGCGACCGACGGTCGCGGCTTTATAGGGGAAATACCATGTGTTTTGCGGCGGGGCCTTACTCGGCTGCGGCGGCGTCCATGGCCTCCATCTTTCGCAATTCCAATTGCTCGTATCGTTTCCGCAGCGTGCCGCGGAGGGGGCCGAAAATGACCACGGACAGGCCGCCTATCAACAGCAGCGGGTAGTAGACTGCGTACGGTTGCGATTGTGTTACGGCGACGACGCCGGCGGCCAGAGCAACGCAGCCGGACAGGGCAATCGCGGCCATGAGAAACATAACAAGCGAGCGGCCCTTGCCCAGCGATGCCAATAGGCCGATCAACCCGCCGAGGCAACCCAACAGCGTGCCGGCCACACCGCCGACCAGACCGCCGGTCGGATCATCCCACCACTGGCCCGGCGGCGTCGTGCTGCCGAGACCTTCCTGCAATTGAAGTGGGCCCAGGTAGACCGTGCCGCTGCCCTCAAAGACCATGTTGACGATCAACTTGTTGGGTCGCTCCGTGCCCGAGGTAATGTAAAACGGCAGGACAACGTCTCGCCACGGCGACGTGCCGGAAATCTTTTTCATGGGGCCGGAGTTGCCGAGCGTTCGGCTGAAAAACTTTCCGCCGTTTGGAAAATGGTTCCACATCTCCAGATAACCGTTGCCCTGTACGCCGTCGTAACGGATCTTTCCAACAATGGCGTACTGCGCTTCGGTGATGCCGGGGTTTTCGATCTCCAGCAATGTGATCGACCTCGGTTCGTTCGTGGGATTCTCGATTTTCAACTGGTCGGGCATCTCGGAGTCGTCGGGCAAGGCTTCTCCGGCGGCGAGTTGTCCCGCGTCGCGGAGCCCGGTCCATGAGATTTCCCGCAGTGTTTCAGCGGCCGGTGCGGCCGATGCCAATGCCAAAACGGCAACGAGCAGACTACTCGCGATCAGGCGTGTCATGATGACCCTCCATTTCTTGTTGATGGGCTGAGAGTAGCGATTTGAGCGTATCGATATCGATCTTACCTTCGGCGTACTTCGCACGGGCGAGACGCTCGAACGGGGATATGATCTGCTGATCGTCGTAGACCTTGATCTTCTCGATCAGCCGATCCAAACGCAGACGCACGGTCGGATACGTGATCCCGTACGCCTTAGCCATCGCTTTGAGCGATCCGGACGCCAGGACGAACCGCTTGACGAAGGCAAGATCCTCGTCCTGGAGCAGGTCGATCCAATTGTTGTCGCTAGGATTGGTATTCATGATGTTTCTGGCTCCAAGTACGTGGGAAGCCCAAATTTTGTTCATGTCTAATTGAATTATAACCTAAATAAAATAGAAGTCAATTGTGATTTTATTTATTTTGGGGAACAAGAACCCCTCTGATGGGTTGCTTGTTGCCGCGATGTGTAAACGCCCTGCGACGAAGGGTTCGGCCCAACGGAACCTCGGCACGCAGTGCCAGGGCTTTTGTTCTCGACTCTCAACTCTTGACTCTTGACTCGCGAATCTTGGCAGTCGCCATGCGAACCCGTGGAGATTCGAATTGCTCCAAGAACCATAGGGCGGCTTGAACTTGCCGCAGGTTGGACATATCCTGAGATGTCCGGCAGATTTTTTCTGCCCTCCCCCAATTATAAGTGTCTCTTGAAGACCGAGGAGTCAACGCCCGTGGCCAAGACCGCGAAGAAATCGAGCAAACCGACCCGTGCCGAGCCGACCAGTGGGGCCGACATCGCGATTCAGGTGTTGGTCAATCACGGTGTGGATACCATATTCGCACTTCCGGGCGGGGCCACCATCCCCTTGCACCAGGCGTTGACCCGGTTCCGGGACAGAGTGCGGGTCATCTTGCCGCGGCAGGAACAGGGCGGCGGATTCGCAGCACAAGGTTACGCCCGAACGACCGGGCGGGTCGGTGTCTGCATGACCACGAGCGGCCCGGGCGCCACAAACCTGGTTACTTCCATCGCCGATGCCAAGCTGGACAGCATTCCCATCATCGGGATCACGGGGCAGGTGGGCACGCCGGTGATCGGCAAGGATGCGTTCCAGGAAACGCCCATCATCGAGGTCTGCCGGAGTGTGACGAAGCATCATTACCTGGTCACGCGCGTCGAGGACGTTGCCCGAGTCGTCCGCGAGGCGTTTCACATTGCAACCACCGGCCGTCCGGGACCCGTATTGATCGATCTGCCGAAGGACGTGCAGATGACACAGACGGTGCCGGACTATGACGAACCGATGAATTTGCCGGGCTATATGGTCAATGAGCGGCTCGCCACTCCGGACGAAATCGCACAAGCGGCAGCGTGGATCCGCCAGGCGAAGCGGCCGGTGATCTACGCCGGGGGCGGGTTGATCGCTGCGGATGCGTGCGAAGAATTGGCCGAGCTGGTCCGCAAGACGGAGATCCCGGTCGCGACGACGCTGCTGTGCCAGGGCGGGTTTCCCAATGACCATCCCCTTTCGCTCGACATGCCCGGAATGCACGGAAGCATTTATGCCAACTACGCGCTCGACGCGGCCGATCTGCTGCTGGCGTTCGGCGTCCGGTTCGACGACCGGGTTACCGGCAACGTCTCGGAATTCGCCAAGGGGGCGAAGATCATCCATATCGAAATCGATCCTTCGGAGATCAACAAGATCAAGGAAGCGCACCTGCCGATCGTCAGCGACTTGAAGTACGCGTTGGCCGAACTGAACAAGATCGTCGAGCCTCCGGGGGACCTGACCGAATGGCACAAACAGGTCGCCAACTGGAAGAAGGAAGAGCCGTTCCGCTATGACGAGGATTTCGACGGAATCCTGCCGCAGCACGCCATCGCCGAGTTGTCGAAGCTGACGAAGGACCTCGATCCGATCATCACGACGGGCGTAGGGCAACACCAGATGTGGACGGCCCAGCACTTCCAGTTCCGCAAGCCGCGGCGGCATTTGACCAGCGGTGGCCTGGGAACGATGGGTTTCGGGTTGCCGTCGGCCATTGGGGCGAAGGCCGCCCATCCCGACAAGCTGGTCATCGATATCGACGGCGACGGGAGCCTGTTGATGAACATTCAGGAAATGGCCACCTCCTTCTGCGAAAAGCTGCCGGTGAAGGTGATGTTGCTGAACAACATGCACCTGGGGATGGTGGTGCAGTGGGAAGACCGGTTCCATGCGGCGAACCGCGCCCACACCTATCTCGGCCCGATCGACCACCCCGAAGCGACCGGCCGGGGTAACGGCATCACGCCGGATGAGCGGTACCCCGATTTCGTGGCGATCGCGGCGGGTTTTGGCTGGCGGGGCCGCCACGTCTCGAAGAAAGCGGAACTGACCGCGGGGATCCGGGAAATGATCGACTCGGAGCAGTCGTACGTCCTTGACGTCCAGGTACCTTATCAAGAGCACGTCCTGCCGATGATCCCGTCCGGGGCAACGGTCCGCGACCTGATCAAAGAGTAGGTCGCGGGCGCCGTGGCGAATCCTTTCACTCGATGGCAGAGTTCACCTCAATTCTCCGCCCCGCGTTGCGGGCCGGCTATTGGAGAAACTCTTTCCACTTCCCACTTCGCTCTACCCGCTTGCAGTCTATCGCTCTTCCCGGTATGCTTAAGCCGCTGCCCAACTCGAATACCAGCAACCGAGAGTCTTCGTGAGCGAGCCGACCGCACAGCCGATGGAAACATCCCCCGCAATGAAAATTCTCCGGCGATGCCTTCGGCCGTCGCTGATCTTCTTCGTCCTTGCCGCTGCAACGGCGATTGTCGTCGGCCGATACGGCTCGCCCACCTGGACCGTCGATCCGGTCCCACTCAAGGTGAAAACGGACGAAGACGGCGCCGACTACTACAGCGACGATGGGAAACGGGTCGTCGTCAACAAGTGGATTCCGATAGAACAAGCTTATCTTTCGAGAAAAAATATCGACAAACTAAATGCCGGGGGCAACCCACCCGAGACCCTGGAAGAACACGTAGTCGATACCCGTGTGGGCGACGAAAAACCCTTGTACTTCAAGTTGGTCGCCAAGCAGAATTGGAGGTTTTGGTCGCTCTTGCCGGCGCTGGTGGCGATCGGGCTTTGCTGGGCGACGCGCGAGCCTGTAATCTCGTTGTTTGGCGGGATCGTTGTCGGGGCATTCCTGCTGGGGAAATACAACCTTGCCGGGGATGTCCTGGTCGCCAATCTCGCCACGAAGGATGCGGCCGCCATCTTGATCCTCTATCTCTGGTTGCTCGGCGGGTTGCTCGGCATCTGGTCGAGAACGGGGGCCGCCCAGGCCTTCGCCAACCTGATGACCCGAAAGTTCGTCCGCGGCCCCAGAACCGCCAAACTCGTCGCGTGGTTTCTCGGAATCATCTTCTTCCAGGGCGGAACGGTCAGCACGGTGCTCGTCGGCACGACGGTCAAACCCCTGGCCGACAAGGAACGCGTCAGCCACGAGGAGCTTTCGTATATCGTCGATTCGACCGCCTCGCCGATCGCCTCGCAACTGGCGTTCAACGCATGGCCGGGATACATCCAGGCGTTCATTTTCGTTCCCGGCGTTGCATGGCTGGCAACGGAATCCGACCGCATCCGGTTCTTCTTCTGTAGCGTTCCGTTTTGCTTCTACGCGATCTTCGCAGTCACCTTCACGTTTCTGCTGAGCATCGGCCGGTCGCCGTTCCTGGGCCGAAGGATGCGAGCGGCAATCCGCCGGGCACGCGAGACGGGGCAACTCGATCGCCCCGACGCCGAACCGCTCAGCTCCAAAGAGCTTCAGGGGGCAAACGTGCCCGAGGGGTACAGCCCACACGTGCTCGAGTTCTTCCTGCCGCTGGGTACACTGATCGGAACCGCCATCGGCACGTTCATCCTCTACGGTTCCCCGAAGGTTCAATGGGCGTTCGGTGCGGCCCTGCTGCTGGCCATGGCGATGGCCTTGTTCCGCGGAATGCGGCTGAAAGACTTGATGGAGGGGCTCAGCGACGGGTTCAAGGGCGTGGTCGTCGGTTCCGTCATTCTCCTGTTGGCAATGACAATCGGCCATGTCAGCCGCGACGCCGGCGGCGGTATCTATCTCGTCGAACTGCTCGGCGATAAGATTCCCTATTGGGCCTTGCCCGTCATGCTCCAAATCATGACGGTCATCATCTCCTTCTCGACCGGCACAAGCTGGGGGACCTACGCGGTGGCGTTTCCGCTTGCGATGCCATTGAGTTGGGCGGTGGCCCAGTCGCAGGGCGTCAGCCATCCGATGTTTTTCATGACGCTATGTTTTGCCGCCGTGATGGACGGCAGCGTTTCCGGCGATCAGTGCTCGCCGATCTCCGACACGACGGTCCTTAGCTCGATGTGTACCGGTTGCGACCTGATGGACCACGTGAAGACCCAAATCCCCCAGGCATCGGTCGCCGCGTTGCTGGCGGGAATCTGCTGGACGATCGTGACGGTGGCGTTCTGCCAACCGGCATAAAACCGCGCCCGTCGGTCGCGCGCCAGCATCATTTCAGATACCGGGGATCACTGCTGCTGTTGATTCTCCTCAAGCTCAGGCGACGTAACGTGAAAGGATGCCAAGAGCCACTCGCCCCGGACCTTCTCAAACTTCGCTTCGATCGTGGCGGGCCCCTTGTCGAACTGCGCGTCGTAGACGGCGTCGGCAGAGATTTGCTTGATGTTGATATGCGACAGCTTCTTGGAACGCAGCGCCCCCCACCGGGCCTTGATCGTTCGGCCAAGCTGACCGTATTGCTCCCGTGTCGTCGTTTCCCGAAACCCGGGCGTCGTCTGTGTGGAATAGGTTTCGGCAAAGGTCCCGCGGTCGATGGCCCCAAACAGGGCGTCGACCTTCGCCGACAGTGTGGCATCCACTTTCCGCAACACAGCAAGAAAGCCCCCCGCACACAGCATCAAGCAAAGGATCGCCACGCCCCCAACGCCAATCCCGACAACGACGAACACTCGGTTGGTTCTCATCAAAACCACCCTTCTGGGGAGGAATCGTGCGGCGGTCGGACGCGTCGGTCCAGCTCCAGTATCAACCAAATCCATTATCGGAGAAACCCGCCGCAACGACAATCGTCGTGTCCGGCTCGCTCGCATCCGGCTTGCGTCCTCTCGTAATGGACGCAAACCACTGCCAGGCAAGGGCTTACAGAAGGAGGAGGGAGTGTGTGTCACGGGCAGCCGTCTGAGGACGAACATAGCCCGATCGTGGGGGGGTTGACCTTGACCACAATCCACCCTGCGACTATGCTTTTCGCTCCCCGCTCTCCCCGCTTGGGTTGTGCGCCGGCAATATCCCCTCCATGGAAGGTGCCTTCGGCGAAAAGATGGAATCGGTCTGGTTGGTTGCTTATCTGGTTTTCGTTTTCCTGGCGATCGTCCAGTCGCTGTTGCTGGGGCTTCAGACCTGGGAACACCGCCGTTATGCGCGGAGTTGTATGGGGCGATTGGGCCGTCATCGTCCGACGGGGCGCGCGGCGCTCTTTGCACCGTGCAAGGGGCTCGACATCGGCCTGGAAAGCAATATTCACACGCTGTTTCACCAAGACTATGACGACTACGAGTTGGTGTTCATCGTGGAAAGCGAGGAAGACCCGGCTTGCGAGGCGATTCGGCGTGTCATGGCAGGGCATCCGTCGGTTCCCTCGCGATTGGTGGCGGCGGGCCGCGCAACGGACACGGGCCAAAAGATTCACAATCTTCGAATGGCCACCGCCGATTTGCCCCGGGAAGTGGAATACCTGGCATTCGTTGATTCCGACGCGGGGCCTCGACCCGAGTGGCTGCGATTGCTCGTCGCTGCTTTGCAGCAAGAACGACGGGGCGCCGTTACGGGCTATCGCTGGTTCGTGCCCGTACGGCAATCGATCAGCAACTATCTTCTGTACAGCATGAACTGCGACGTGATGGCGCTTTTGGGCCGCAGCAGCCACTACCTGATCTGGGGCGGCTCGTGGGGAATTCGCCGGGACGTGTTCGATTCGATCGGCCTGCGCGACGCGTGGAAAGGAACCCTCAGCGACGACTTGATCGCAAGCCGGACACTCCAGCAGGCGCGCCGTCCCGTTCGATTTGAACCGGCCTGTGTCGTCAGATCGCCGCTCGACTATTCCCCACGGGAAATGTTCTATTTCATGCGCCGCCAGTATCTGGTAACCCGGTTTTACACGCCGAGGTGGTGGACGTTCGCATTGGTAGCAGCCACGTTTTCCAACCTGGTCCGGGTAGGGAACCTCGCGGCATTGGCGGCCGGATTGGCCTATGGGATTCCACCGGTGTGGCTCGTGGTCTGTGCGTCGCTCGTGCTGTACCTGCTTTCGGCAATACGTCGCACTTTTCGGCAGGACCTTGTCCGCACCTATTTCCCGGAACGGCTTGCCAGGTTGCGGGCGGCCCGGCGATTTGACATTTGGGCAAGCCCCATCACGGGGCTGGTCAACTGGGTGGGGATTATCGGTTCGCTCTTTGGGAAACACATCCGTTGGCGAGGGATTCGCTACCGGATTTCGAGCGGCGGCAAGGTTGGGGCAATCCATCGCGAGGACAGCCAGCCGATACGGGCATCCTGCAACGCCGACGTGCTCCCAATTTCTAATGTCGTTGAGGCGAATATCCCCAAGCCGCAACTCGCGTGTTACCGGAAGGCAGGTTGAGGATCCGTCGATGCGCGTTATATTGTGGGATACGCGGAAGCTGGGCGCCTCGAAGGATTTTGCCGGAGGTTTCGGAATCGGGCTGTATCCGGGGACGGGTGGGCTCCGGGACCACATTATCCGTTATCACTACACGCGCGACCGGCGACCGGCGGCCTTGTTGTTCGCCCACCTTGCGAGTATCTTCCGCATACTGGGGCATCGGGTGGAATACGCCGAAGACCGCATCCCCCGCGGGGCCGACCTCTACGTCTTCTGCCCTTCGCTGGTGACGCTGCACTTGGAACGCCGGGCAATCCGCCGGGCCGTCGCCGACAACCCGGCTGCCCGGGTGCTCGTCGTGGGGTTGGTCGCCTCCGTAATGCCCAAAGTGTTCGACGGGCTGGACGTGACGGTCGTCAAAGGGGAAGCGGAACAACTGCTCTGGCGTCTGGACGAGGTGCTTGCGCGGCCGGGTGTTCCGGTGCAGTTGGGGACGCTCGAGAACCTTGACCTGCTGCCGCTACCCGATTGGTCGCTGTTTCGGCCGCGGAAGTTCCGCATCGGCTACGATTTCTGGCGGTTCCCGACCGCTTTGGTCCAGGCGAGCCGCGGCTGCACGTTTCAGTGCAACTACTGTCCTTATATTATCCTTGAGAACTCCACTCGGTTCCGCGATTCGGAAGCGGTCGTCGACGAAATCCGCCACGGAATGCGGCGCTGGGGATTCCGGTCGTTCAAGTTCCGCGACCCGCTCTTCGGGCTCAGCCGCAAGCAGGTCTTCCGCCTGGCCGAAGGGATCGGGCGGCTGCCGCAGAAGATCCAGTTCTCGATTGAAACGCGCATCGAGCTGATGCCGCCGGAGGTGCTCCGCGTGCTGCGGCGCGCCGGCCTGACGAGCATCACCGTAGGAATCGAGACGCCCGACGAGGAAACACTCAAGCGGTATCGTCGCGACCCGGTTCGGGAGGACCGCCAGCACGCATTCATCGACGCGTGTCGCCGCCTGGGAATCCGCACGGTGGCCGGGTTCATGATCGGTTTCCCGGAGGATGACGAGGAGTCGATCCGCCGGGTGATGTGGTATGCCCAACAAGTCAATCCCACGTTTGCCAACTTCAACATCGTTACGCCCTATCCCGGCACCGAGTTCTTCGAGCAGATCAAAGGCCGGATTGCGGATTTCGACTACAGCCATTACACGGTCTACACCCCCGTCTTGAAGTACGAGCACCTGACGGCGGATCGGCTGGCGTGGTTGCACGCGAAGTGTTTCCACCGGTTTTACTTCCGCTGGGAGTACCTGCGGGAGAATGCCCATCTCCTCTGGCCGGGCTTGCAGAAGTTCGGTTTCGGTGATAAACAGAGGGAAACACCCGGCGCCGAGCCGGCCCACGACGGGGTGCCCAAGCCGCTCAGCTCTGCCGAATCGATCAATCTCTTGCGCCGCAAGGGCCTCCGCCGCGACGACCCTCACCAGCGCGGGCCTTCCGCCGACGCCGAACGGCGTTCAACGCAGTAGAGCCGTTCATTGCAGGCGTTTGGCAACAGCGAGCAAGTCCGTGGCAAGTTTCTGAAGATAGGGGCACTTGTTGATGGCAACTTGCGGATCGACGTACGGAAAGATCTTCTTCGCGTACACGGTCTTCATGTATCGTCCGCGAAGGATTCCGTTCAGGAACTTCGCCGGAGGTTCGTTGAAATCGACCGTCTCGGGCTTCTCTATTTTTCCGATCTGACCTTGAACGTCGGCGGGGAACTTCTTGGGATACGCAAGAAGCCACGCCTCGACTTCATGGACCGCGAAATGCTGAAAGAAGCGCTTTCCGAGGTGGTTCGGTATTAAGTTGCGAATCTGCTCCCTGGCCGTGGAGACCTTTTCGGCAACTGTCGACGCGTTCGAGAAGTCAATGCGGTCCGGCAAGCCATAGAGGTCCAGCAAACCGAAAACGAAGTCCGCCCCATCCTTCGTCAGGTGAGACTCGACCTTCTGCGCCAGATCGCCCAAATAGTTGCTGACGCCCTTGAATTTCACCGGCCTGATCCCCACCTTCTGCTCAAGCTTTGGATCGAGCCAGTGATGGAAGAACGCGGGAAGGGCCGTTTCCGTGTCGCCTTCGACAAACAGGGCGATCTGCCGGGACCTCTGCCTAGTCATGAGGAGTACCTGCCGGACTCGGAGGGGGTGTACTCTCGGGCGGGAGGTCTGCAAACCGTTTTTCCCTGTCGTCGGGTTCCGCCGCGTCCGCCGCGGCCAGGATGTCCAGCTCGCCGCTGATGAACATCTGCCCCAGACGGTACTTATCGAGCCACTCCTTCAGGCGAGCCGCCGGAAGCGGCAGCAGATGCGATCGGCCCTCTTCCCAATGGCAGATCGTCACGCTCGGCTCGTGTTCCGTGAAGGCGTCGAGGAACTCGGCCGAATGGCTCGTTATGACGACTTGTGTCCGTTCGGCGGCAGCAACGGCGTATTCCGCAATGATCGGAAACATGCTCGGGTGCAACCCGATTTCCGGCTCCTCAATCGCGATAAGCGCGGGGGGATCGGGATCGGCGAGTATTGTCAGCAGCAGCAGGAATCGCAACGTCCCGTCCGAAAGGCTCTGCCCGGCGTGCGGTTCCTTGCTCGAATGCCACTGAACCGCCAATTGAATTCGCTGGGCCGCCGCCGGCTGAAACACCAGCTCCTCGAATTCCTCCCCGAACCCCGCTTTCATCCCGTCGTTGATGTCCTGCTTGAAGTCGCGATTACTCGTGTAGAGCGTGTGCAACACGGCGGGGAGATTGCTTCCGTCAAGGTCCAGCCCGGTGACGTGCTGCGTGATGGCGGGCGACCGGACGGCGGAACGGTCGCCAACCTTCACATCGCGGTAGACGCGCCAAGATGCAAGTATGTGCCTTGTCTCCGAAACCACCGGCTTTGAGGTAGGCCCGGCCACTTGGGTGAGGAGCAACTCGTTTCGATCCCATGACTTGTCCGCAGGGAGGAAACCGAATTCAAATCCACACCAGTGTTGGTGTCCTGGGGCATGTCCCATGATCGCGAAACGGTTGCCGACTGGATGATACCCGTCAGCGTTCTCTGCATGTCCTGGCGTGATCCAGAGCAGTTCTTCTCTCACGCGATAGCTGCTACCCGTACCCACCTGCTCAAGAGCAAGAGTAACATTGAGTGGAATCTCGGAGAACTCGCCTATGGGAGCCACGGGATCGAGCGTCAATGTCCATCCGAGCAAGTTTGCCTGTTGGTTCCACAATAATGGTACCATCCCGCCCGACTGGTTGATCGTTTCGAGCAACTTCCCTTTCGCCGTGTTGGAAATCAACTCCAGCAGTTGCAGCAGGTTTGTCTTCCCCGATCCGTTAGGGCCGACCAGGAGGTTAAGCCTTCCCGGTTCCCAGACGGCCTTCTCGAACGATTTGTAACCGTGGATTTCCAGCTTCCGAATGGCCATGTGACGACTCCTGTGCAACGCCCGGACCGATCGGAGGATCGGGGAACGGCATTGGTAACCCCACTCTTCAGCAGTATACCCGCGCCGGCCGGAATTGCCAATGGCCCTTCGCGGCGGCAAGCGGGCCTCACGTCGCTGTTTCATCATCGCCGTCCGGCGCCGGCCGATCTCGCTCATCCTCGATTTGCGTCGTATCACGCAAATGGCCGCTCCGCAGGTCCTCGCCGGGATAGATGAGCACGCGGCCGCACTTGCACCGGACCTCGTGGCCGAACTGGAAGAGCGTCACGTCGTAGCCGGCGCTGCATTGGGGGCAGATGATAGCCATGGGAATTGTCCTCTGGGAACTGGGATGACTTCATTGTGCTGGGATCGTCAGTGCGAAGCCGCAAGCGGCTAGTCGATTAACAATACAATCAATCGTTTCGGGCCGTGGACGCCGAGGATCAGGATTTTTTCGATGTCGGCCGTTCGGCTGGGGCCGGTGATGATGACGAACTCGCCGCGGCGGCCCGGCTCGGCGGCACTGGCGCGGACTTCGTCCCAGGCCGCCGGCAGATGCTCGACCAACTGCTCGACCCACGCCGCCACGATGCAGTTCGACGGCAGGTAGCACATCAGCCGCTGTTCGGGTGTGTCGCACGAGACCAGGCAACTGCCCGTGTCGGCAAGCAGCTTTCCGGCCGTGACCAAGCCGACCGGCAACTGCGCCATTTGTTTCGGGTCCGGATTCTCCCGTTCCCATGCCACGCGCTCTTCCGGCAACCCCGAGAGCAGCTCCCGGCAGATCGGCCGCTCGACCGCGCCAATCGTGTTCCAGTCGTTTTCGTCGAGCAACGTCGCCAGCTTTTCCCGGGCGTCTTCGAAGGAAGTGCAACGGATGACCTCGCCCTGGACCGCCTCGATCTCGCTGATGAAACGCTCGATCATCTCATCGGTCGAAGGGTTCGTCCGCGGCCAGACCTCGGGCACCGGCGGCCGCTCGACCTCGGCCATGGTCGATGTTTCGGTGCGAATGCGCCCCAGAATGTTCTCGCGGCTGCTCATCACGGATGTTCTTTCTTCTTGCGTTTCCACCGAGTTCGAAACGCCGGGCCGGGGATCTTGGGCAACTCGCGGCCTCGGGTCCAGGCACGCAGCTTGTCGACGTGCAACGCCCGGGGCACAAGCCCCGCGATGCGAACGCCCATCCGTACGGCCCACATTGCCAGCCGGTATCGTTTCGGCCCGGACATCCCCCAGGCCCACATCTTCCAGGTGATCCGGTCGATCAGCGATCGGGCGGGCGACCGCTCGCGGACGGCCCGGTGCCGCAGGTGGACCAACTGGTGCGGGATGTCGATCTTCACCGGACAGACTTCGCTGCACGCCCCACACAACGAGGAGGCAAACGGCAGCGTGCCGGCCTCCTTCAACCCGCACAGGTGCGGCGAGATGATCGAACCGATCGGGCCGGGGTAGACCCAACCGTAGGCCCAGCCGCCCGCTCGGCGATAGACCGGGCAGACGTTCAGGCACATGCCGCAACGGATGCACGACAGGGCCCGACGCGCCGCCGGGTCCTGGAGGATTTTGGTCCGCCCGTTGTCCAACAGGATAATATAGAGCTTCCGGCCGGGCGTTGCCCCGTGGATCAAGTGGGTGTAGGTGGTCAGTTTCTGCCCGGTGCCGACGCAGGCCAGCAATTGCAGAAACACCGGCAGGTAGTCGATCGAGGGAATGACCTTCTCGATGCCGATCAGGGCGACATGGATTGGCGGCGTCGAGGTTGAGAGCCCCACGTTGCCCTCGTTCTCGACGATGGCCAGTGTGCCCGTGTCGGCGATCGCGAAGTTGCAGCCCGACATGCCCATGTCGGCGGCGAGAAATTCCTCGCGAAGGTGCCTTCGGGCGATGTGCGTCAGGGCTTCGTGTTCGGCGGTGTACGGCTCGTCGAGCTTCTCGTGGAAGAGCTTCCCGACCCCTTCGGCCGAGAGGTGCAGCGCGGGCGTGACGATGTGCGTCGGCCGCTGGCCGGAAAGCTGGACAATATATTCGCCCAGATCGGTCTCCAGCGCCCGGATGCCGGCCGCCTCGAACGTGTGGTTCAGCTCCATCTCCTCGCTGACCATCGACTTGCCTTTGACCACCGCCTTGACATTGTGTTCCCGGGCGATGTCAAGGACATGCTTATTGGCTTCTTTGGCCGTTTCGGCCCAGAGGACGGTGGCCCCGCGGGCGGAGATGTTGCGCTCGAACTCGACCAAGAGCTTATCGAGATTGGCGACCGTGTAGCCTTTGATCGCCTGGGCGGCGTCGCGCCAGTCTTGCCAGTATTCGATGGCGTCGGTAACCGTCCGGTTGTTCTTGGTCGAGCGCTCGGCGGCCGAGCCGGTCGCTTCCGAACCGGCCGGTTCGTAGAGCCCCTTGGTTTGTTCCTTGAGAAACGGGGCGCCTTCGAGATGGAGGTTTTCTTGGGCCATGGTGCTTCTATTCGTGCGAAGCCGCAAGCGGCATAGTTACTCAACTCCCGCTATCAACAGTTCGGCGATGTGTTTGATTTCAATATGCTTTGCTTCCGGCGTCCGACGCATGATGCCGCCGACGTGCATCAGGCAACTGATGTCGGGCGTGGCGACGACCTCGGCCCCGCTTCTGACGATATTCTCAACCTTGCTCTTGCCCATCGAAAGCGACAGCCCGGCCATCTTCACACTGAACGTGCCGCCGAAGCCGCAGCAGTCTTCCGCGTCGGGCAGTTCGCAGTAGTCCAACTCGCGAATACTCTTTAGCAGCGTCATCGGCTGGTCGACTACGCCCAACTCGCGGCGGGTGTGGCAGCCGACGTGCATGGTTACCTTACGGGAATAGGTCGCCCCGGTGTCGGTCACCCCGAGCATGTCGACGAGAAACTCGGTCAACTCGAACACCCGCCGGCCGATACCGACGACTCGCTCGTCCGGATCGACGTGCCCAAAAAACACCCGGCACATCGCCGCGCAGGACCCCGACGGCGTGACGATCCAGCGGTGCTCCTCGAAGGCGTCGCAGAACTGGCGAATGACCTTTCCGGCCTCCTCCCAATAGCCGGAGTTAAACGCCGGCTGGCCGCAGCAGGTCTGCTTCTCGGGGTAGACGACCGGGACGTCGTATTTTTTCAACAGCTTCGCAGTCGCCTCGCCGATCTCCGGATAGAACTGGTCGATATAGCAAGGAACAAACAACGCAACCGGCTCCCCCTTCTGATACGGCGGGTCGTCTTGCCGCGGGGCCGGAGTGTTAGCGGGTTTTGTCATCGCAGTACCGTCATGCGGGGGGGAACTACAAACGTCCGTGTTATAACGCCTTACGGTCTGTTTGACCAGTGGTGTCGTCGCTAGTAACCCGTCTCTTTGGCATGCAAGCTTGTGTCATAAAGCCGCGACCGTTGGTCGCGCCGGGCGACGCTGGTAACGCCTTCTGACAACGCGGCGCGACCAACGGTCGCGGCTTTATGGGCGGCTGGGTGCCTGCCGCACTTCAATCCAACCCCGGGGCGAAGCCGTGGCGCATGGTGTTTTCGGTGCAGCTTCTCGGCTCGACGAAGTGGAGCAGATAGTCGGCGCCGCCGGCCTTGGTGCCGGTGCCCGAGAGGCCGAACCCGCCGAACGGCTGGCGGCCGACCAGGGCCCCGGTGATGCCGCGGTTGAGATAGAGATTGCCGACGCGGAACTCCCGCCGGGCCAACTCCAGGTGCAACGGCTTCCGGCTGAAGCCCCCGCCGGTCAGCTTGTACGTCGTGCCGTTGGCCACTTCGAGGGCCTCCTCGAAAGTCGCGACGTGCATCACCGACAGCACCGGACCAAAAATCTCTTCCTGGGCCAGGCGATGGTGCGGCTCGATTTCCGAGAAGATGTGTGGGGCGATGTATGGCTTGCCGACTTGTTCTTCCAGCCCGGCGGGGACCTCGCACGCCAGCTCGAGCTTTCCTTCGCCCTTGCCGGTTTCGATGTACTCGCGGATCTTCGCGGCGGCCGTCTCGTCGATGACCGGCCCGACGTCCGTGGCCGGTTCGAGCGGATTGCCGATCACGAGCGTCCGGGTCGATTCGACGATGCGCCGCAGGAAGGTCTCGTAGACATCGCCGACGACGATCGCACGGCTGCACGCCGAACACTTCTGGCCGCTGTAGCCGAAGGCCGATTGGCGCACACCGAGGACTGCTTCGTCCAGGTCGGCCGAGGCGTCGATGATCAGGGCGTTCTTGCCGCCCATCTCGCAGACGACCTTCTTGACGAACCCTTGTCCGTCGTGTACTTCGCCGGCCGCGCGTAGGATGTCGAGCCCGACCTCCTTCGAACCGGTAAACGCGATCAGCGGCACACGCAGATCGCGGACCAGCACGGAGCCGACGGCACTGCCTGAGCCGGGCAAAAAGTGGAGCACGTCTTCGGGCACGCCCGACTGCCAGAGGATCTCGCATATCGCCCGGGCAATGCCGCGGGTCTGCGACGACGGTTTGACCACGACCGTATTGCCGACGACCAGCGCGGCGGTGGTCATGCCCGCACAGATTGCCAGCGGGAAGTTCCACGGGCTGATGACCGCCGCCACGCCGCGGGGCTGATGCCACACATGGTTCAGCTCGCCGACGAACTGGCCGAGCCGCTGCGGTTCAAAAAGCCCAATGGCACTTCGGGCGTAGAACTCGCAGAAGTCGATCGCCTCGCACGTGTCGGCGTCGGCCTCGCGCCAGGGCTTGCCGGCCTCGCGGATCATGATGCCGGACAGCTCGTCGCGGCGGCGGCGCATTTCGGCGGCCGCCTCGATTAGTGCCGTCGAGCGGGCCATCGGATCGGCATCCCGCCATGCGGGGAACGCGGCGGCGGCCCGGACGATTGCTTCTTCCGCCTGATCGGCCGTTGCGCTCTCGCCGCCGGAGGGTACGTCGGCCGAACTGACGGCCCGGCCAAACGCTTCCCGCTGATCGTGCTGCGAGAAGTCCCGCACCGGCTCGTTCGTCATCGCCCGCCCGTCGCCGAGGCCCTCGACGGCCGGGCTCAACTCGTGTCGCTCGGCGGCTTCGGCGATGTGCCGCTCGCCCGCATCGTGGGAACCGTCATCGGCGACGTGCGGCGACGCCAGAAGCTCCTCCTCAGACGCATCCTCTGAAAATCCCATCCGAAGCCACGACTGGTTTGAGGTATTTTCCAACAACCGTCGCACGAGGTACGCCATGCCGGGAATAAGCTGCCCGACCGGCACGTACTCCCGCGTCCGCAGGTTGCGTGCCTTGGCGGCCGACTTGAGCTGATCGGCCATGCCGTAGAGCATTTGCAGCTCGACCGCCGATTCCGGCAGGCCGTGTTTCTTGAGCAAGGCCAACGTGTGGGCAATCGAACGCATGTTGTGCGAGCCCAGCGCCAGCTTCACACCCGGCTCGTCCGCGTTTCGCGGCATCTCGGCGACCAGCCGCCCGGCCATCCGCTCGAAGCAGGCGTCGGTCTCGCGTTTCTCGGTCCAGACGGGCACCGGCCAGCCGAATTGCTCGGCGTGGATCACTTCGTAGTCCCAATACGCCCCCTTGATCAGCCGCACGGTGACCCGGCGTCCGGCCTGCTTCGCCCAGGCGATGATTCGCTCGACGTCTTCGTCGCCGCTTCGCAGGTACGACTGCACGGCGAGCCCGGCCGCGAAGTCGACCTGCTCGCAACATCGCTCGAAGAGCATCAGCGTCAGGTCTTTCATCGCCGATTGTTCCATGTCGAAGTTGACGAACACATTGCGGGCTCTGGCCGCTTCGAGGATCGGCAGCAGGGCCGCGGTTAATCGTTCGAGGGAGCCGTCGAAATCAATCGGATCGGTCCGGGCGCAGAGCGAGCTGATCTTGATCGAGACGTTCGTGCGCGGAATCGGCCCAAGGTAATCGGATTCGAGCAGCTCGCTGTCGCCCCACCGCTCCACTTCGTCCGGCAGCGTCTCGATCAGATCGAGATAGCGCCGCCGATACGCGCGTGCTTCCTCGTCGCTGACGCAGGCCTCACCGAGCAGATCGACGCTGAAGGCAACGCCTTCCTTCCAGAGCTTTCGCAACTTGGGCACGGCCGAGGCGGCGTCGGTCCCGGCGATGAAGTTGGCCGCCATGGCCGTAATCCGGTTGGCGATTGTCTTCGACATGATGCCCTTGGCCAGCGAGCCGGCCTTCAGCCCGAGGTCCATCCCCGGCGGCAGCGTCACGCCCGGTTGGCTCAGATAGTCGCTCAGGCAGTCGTGGACCTGCCGCGACGTGGTCAACATGGGAAAGACGTCGACGAAGCGGAACAACTGGAGCTTGAATCCGGGGTCCTTCATCGCCCAGTTCATCAACTGGTCGGACCAGAATTTGGCGGAAAAGACCCCCGCGCGATGCCGCCGGGCGTGCGCGAGAAGATCGCGGCCGATCTCCTGAGTGCTCTGCTCGATCTCGGACAAATCTTCGGACAGATTGCGACCCGTCGCTGGAGGAGTGGGTTTGGTGTCTCGTTTCTTTCGACCGGGCCAGTGCATAAGCGCCTCCTTGAAAAGACCGCGTGTCAACCTTATGGCATCTTGCTTCGAACGCGAAGCAGCCACTGCTTCATCTTCGGGGTGACCTTACCGCCGACCTCCTCCCGGGTCCTGTAGTCCCAGTCGGCGGTCGTGTGGTACAGCAGGCTCTCCTGGAAGTCCTTGACTTTGGCAGCATCCTTACCGGGATAAGGATTCTTTCCGAAAAGATGGGCGCTTCTTAGAGTGCTATCCCACAGGGTCTTGGATTCTTTCTGCAACCTTTCGATACGGGCAGTTAGGTTCGCAATCTCCCGGCTCTTTTCCCGTTCAATCCGTTTCTTCTCGTCCTCAACTGCCTTTTGGGCGGCGGTGCGTGCCGCTTCTGCCTTCTTGTAATCGTTTCCAGCCCGGCCTCGCTCCTCGAACTGCTTTTTCCTCATCTGCAGGGCCCTCTCTTTCGCCGAGCGAGATTCGTGCAGCTTGGAATATTCCGGATGCGATTTTCTCAGCCTCGCGGTAAGGGCGCTGAGATCTTCCCGGAGTCGCCTATGCCGTTCTTCCATCCTTTTCCGCCCGGCATGAGCATTGATTTCGTTTCTGAGGGTTTCGTGAAACAACCTGTCAAGCCGTCGGTGCGCGACGTCGGCCTTCCACCACCCGGGGTCGGACAACCTCCTGGCGTGCAGCAGGTGGTTGTACTTGTCCAGAAGCTGCCTTTTCTTCCGGCTGTCCTTTTCCTGCCGGTGCAGTTCGATCGCTTTCTGGAGTTCCGGGAGCTGCCTAATCCGCTCTTCCGCTTTCCGTCTTTCTTCATTGGCCGCACCGGCCTGCGCCGCCATCGCGGCGAGCCGGGGACTCTCACGCACTTCCTTCTCCATCTCGCTGCACCGTTTCCGGCAGGCTTGGATCTCCTCGTCGAGCTTCACGCACTCGCTGTTTTCCCTGATCCGCCGCGTGATATCGTCAATTTTCTTACGCAACTCCTTGATTTCCTGCTCGGTCTTGGCGTTTTCCGGAAGGGCTCTGAAGTCGTCGTGAATCTTCCGGTCGAGAGCGGATTTCTCTCTATCGGCTTCCTTAGCGCGCGTCTCAAGCTCGTCGAGTCGTGTTGTCTTGCGCAGAGCCGCTTTCTGCTGCTCGAGCTGCTTTGTCTCGTCCTGTATCTGCCCGTACTTGCCTGCTTTGAGTTCGGCTTCCTTTGCTCTTCGTCTCGCTTCCCATGCATCGGCCCGCTGTTGGTCTTTCTCGGACCACTCCTGGAGCTGTACCATCGCAAACGGCACCGGGCTGAGCGCGTCGAAATCGTCGTGAACCTTGCGATAAATGCGGAAGTGATCCATTCGGCCCTTGAAGAACTCGTCCTTGTTGCGGCCGCAAGCGATGAAGTTTCCCTCGGGGCGGTCTCCGATGAAAACCGTGTTTGGTCTGAACGGAAAGCCGTTCTTGGCGGCCCGCTTTCCGTCGATATAGATCGAAGCCGCGGAGCCGTCCATTTCGACGCGCACACGGGCCCACTTGTCTGCCGGAATGCCTTCCGACGCGGCAACACTGCAGTTTTTGCCGTTGTGTCGCGCGGTAAGGACCGGCTTGCCGCTTCTGCCCTCGATCGCCAGGTAGAAGCATTCCTGCTCGCCCGTGCCGAAATCAAACAGACGCCCACCCTTGCCGCCGGAGCGGTTGACCAGCATGTCAACGGTCAGCTCGCCGAAATCGGCCACCGACGGCGGCGCTTCGGCGTACTGGTTCTTTCCGTTGAAGGCGATGCACCGGTGTTCGCCGTCTTCTGCAAATTTCGGGACGCCGTACAGGATCCCATTGTTGTTGACGTAGGAATCTTCGAGCAGAAAGGTTTTCGGCTGATTGAATTGCCAGTTGGCGTAGAGGGCCCCGGAATCCGTTCCTTCGCCGAGCCCCTGCCGCCCGTGGATCCTTCCACAGTCGAACACACCGCTTTCGAGATTGGCGATGCCGGGAACGAGTTCGCTATAGCCGACGCTGCCCGAACAGCCGGGCGTGTAGTCCATGACCAGGCCGCCGGTGAGTATCTGGCCCTTGGCGCGGCAGAGTCTCAAGATGTGTTCCCCCTTGATCACCGCGTTGCCGGTGATCTTTCCCCGGCCTTCGGGATACGTCGCGCGGGCGCGCCCGATGGTGGTGACCGTGGCCGATTCCAGGATGCGGGCATTGCCGCCGACGGTGATGTCCCCAAACACCCACGCCTTGCCGCCGATCTTGGCGTTTCCACGAACGACGGTTTTGGGGCCGCACACAACGGCGTATTCATGGATGCAGGCATTGTCTTCCACGCGTGCGCCGTCGAGCACCATGGCGTTGGGGCCGACATAGGCGCCGGCGGCGACGCGGGCACTGTCGGCCACAAAACCGCCGCCGTTGGGATGGAAATGTCCCTTTGCGTTACGCTGAAGAAACTTGATTCTCCTTGTCAACTCTTCTGTAATTTCAAGTTTGCCTTTTACCCACCAGTCGCTCTTATCGTACTCGCCCGATTCGATCTTCGCGCTCAGGGTGTCGCCCGAGAGCGTGATGCGGCGGAGCATGTCGGCCAGCTTCTCCTGGGCCAGTTTGCCGTTCTTGTCCGAGAGCGGGATGGGCACTTCGCTTTTTACGGGGTAGCCCATGTACTTGTTGCCGTTGTTCATGGCATAGAGTTCGTCGAAATTGATCACATCGCCCTGCCTGCGGTGGGGCGAGCCGGGCTTGCACCCGGCCAGCGCCACTTCCCACGGATAACGCGGGGCATGAACGCCGGCCAACCAGATACTGCACTGCTCACGACTACGTTGAGCGTCCGGGGCTTCCGGGTCCGAGAGAGGCAGGGCCCACGGCGTGGCGGCGACCGTAAGCCAGAGATGTTTGTCTTCATTGCGCAGAGCGAAGTCCATCTTGCCCTTGTTCCACAGGGGGCTGTAGCGTGCCCGCCCCTCTCCATCCACGGCCACGATGCAGGCGCGCCAGTCGCTGTGGGTCTCCGGGGCGTCGAACCCGCGGAAATCGACCGAGATGGCCGGGGCGTCTTCCTCCGGAACCAGCCGGACAAGGTTGAATCCGTATGTTCGCGGGGCTTCGCTGTTGGGTACACGCCACCGGTCCGGACATCCGTACACCGGTTGCAGAAAGGTCATCTCCGGCATCCCGTACTTCGAGCGGACCGGGTATTGCATCACAAAGTCACAGGTAGCCATTCGGGCCGCGTACTGGCCGAAAAAATCCCCAAGTCCCTTGATGCCGTTTTTCCAGAGGCCCCTTTGCTGGCCGAGCCGGGCAATGGTGTGGTACGGCGTCGGTTCAACGGCCGCAGCCAGGCAGCCGGCAACGGATATGATCCCGTAGCCCCAGTCGGGACTGTCGCCAAGGGCGAAGAAACAAAGAGACGACTGGTACTGCGTGCAGTTAGCGTTGCGCCAGGGATAGCAGAAATTGTGGCTGAACATCAGCACTTCTCCGGGAATATTGAAGTGCCGTCCTCCATGACACAGCAATTCCGCGAAATAGCCCGCAGACCAGCCGCCCCCCGGGTTGCCGTGGTAGAATTCATGGGAGAGGCCCAGGTTTCGCGGTCCGCCCGTGGCGTCGCGAAGATCGCAGGCGCCGTAGCCGCCTCCCGCGTATCCGCCATCAATAGCCAGCCTGATCAGCACGTTATATTTCTTCCAAGGTCCGGTTCTGCGCCAGTAGGGCATCGAGGTTCCGGCGGCTTCAATATGGGTCCACATGTTCTCGGCAAACTCCAGCGTTCCTTTGCGGTAGGCGCTCTGCTTTTCCGGTTCATGCGGCCGCATCCACCACAGGGTTTTGTATTGGGTTTCCGGGTCCGACACGAAAGTGTAATGTTTCGTTTCCAGTATCAGAGAGTCCGGTTTCACACGATAAGTGCTTGATACGTATTCCTCCTGTGACTGGGTGGCCTGGAGTTTCTTCCATTCCTTCTCCCAGATTTTGTAAATGAAATCGTGGTCCTCCCGGCTGACCATCATGCTGTAAGGCGGGTATGCAAGAACGGCCCTTCGCTCGCCGTTTTCCATGCGCAGCACAGCCGCGGGTGTAAGGACGTAATTGAACCGCGGGTCTGCTGTCTTTATGCCGAATCCCCGAAACCCGATCAGGTGCGCCTTGAAAGTACCGCTGTCCGACGTGGTCCAGTTTCTACAGACGCCGGCCAAGGCTTCGGGATCACCCTTGCCCTTGTTCCGCGTCCAGGTCCGCAACGGCACGCCTTCGGGAACATCCACGATGTCCTGCCCCTTGCGCGGCCACCACTGTACCGTGCGGCGCCGGTAGCCGACGGCGTTCGGTCCGCCTTCCTGCTCCACCTTGTCCCGGCCCACGCCGGGCACGAGTTCTTTCGGGTAGCGCAGGTTCCTGTAGTAATCATGTTCCTCGGCAATCGTACTTGTACATGCGCAAACAGCCGCAACTGCCGTCAGTATCAATCTTGTTTTCATCGAACAGCCTCCGGCTCCTTCACAGGAAAGACGAGCGTGGGTTACTCGCTCGCCTGAGCCCCGTCAGCAGTATCAATTGCTCTTCCCAGTACAACACGGAATCCCAGGATGGCGTAGAAGTTCACGCCCACGCGCCGCTGGTAGCCTGCGGCAAGAGGACCGCCCGCCTGCTCTACCTCATACAGGTCAACGCCCGGCGCCTTGACCGGGCCCGGGTATCCGGCCCGGCCAAAGAAATCGTAGTCGTCGGCCGCGGCCACATTGCACAGTAATAATGCCGTCACTGCCAGGGCTAGTAGTCGTTTCATGCAGCTACCCGTCCCCGGCACTTGGTATGTGTTGGTTACGGGCCGGGGTGCCCCCTTCTTTATTCTTGAATCCGTGAAGTCATTTATCGGCCGCCTTAGTTCTTGCTGCCACCGTGGCTACCGTAGATGCCGAGGTAGGGGGAGTTGGCGTCGATCCAGGTTGTGATCCTTATGAACTCCTCGTTGGTGAGATTCGCGTTGCAGGGGGCATTGCGGATCCGCTCGACCAGCTTGCTGAGGTGCGATCCGAAGCTCAGCGGCGGCTCGGGCCGGTAACCGGACCTGCCGTAGCGACAGTCCCTGTAGCTGACCAGGCCCTTGCCGACAAGATTCTCGTAGGAGCGGTTCCACTCCGACGTCGTCTCGCCGGTAAGGTCGAGGCGGCCCTTGGGGTTGCTGCCACTGTGACAACCAACGCAATGCTTGTCCAGGATCGGCTGAACATACTCGGCGTAGTGGATCATGCGCGGCCCCGTTTCGCCCGGCTGCGGCGAAAGCGCCTGGATGGGATGGTGCATGGCCAGCGGCGAGACGCCCGCCACGCTCGGCGCCTTGCTGCGATGCTCGTGGCACCCGATGCAAGAACGGTTCTCACCCGGCCTCAGGTTGATGAATGTGGGCATGTGCTGCAACTGCATGTAATTCTCATCCAGAGCCTGGAAGAGGATATTTTCTTCCGCCGGCACGGTAAAGCAAGCCGATCCGTCTTCGTGGACTTTCGCAACGCCATAGACCTTCTTGCGATGGACATTTCCTCCCATGCCGACTCGAAAAATGCCTTCCTCGCTCCAGGGCCACGGAAGAGCCGCCATCACCCGTAAATACTTGACTCTCCCGCGCTCGATGCCCGTCATCCCCTCGTACACGTCTTGCACAAACACGGTACCCGTCCTTTCCTGCTTCTCGTCGACCTTCTCGATCGAGGCAATCCCCGTGGGCTTGCGGCGCGGCCGAAGCGGTACGGGCTGGTAACAGGATAGCTCCGGGGTTCCGTAGAGCTTCGCCCGGTTGCCCCACGCGTCTAACACGTATATCCCGTACTGGGGCTTCTTCTGGTCCTTGCCTTTAACAGCGGAGCCCTTGACGCCGGGTATGTGCGAGATAAGGAAAAACTTCTCCGAAAACGGGTACGGCTCCCGGAAAAAGCCGCGATCGTATCTGGCCTGGTGCATGCACGGATAGGCGATCTCGGGCGTAATGCAGGTCATGGCTTCGGGATCGCGCCTTGTGACGCGGTGGTCGACCAGGATGACGGGGCCTCCCAACCGGCCGCCACAGTGCGGTGCCCCGACGGTCACCAGCCGCCGGCTGCCCGGAATACTGCGGGCGTTGAGCATCTGGGCCGGCCGGATGATGCTGTTCTTATAGATGTGGTCCACGCCGCTGCCGTCCGGATGCACCGCCCAGAGACTCTGCCCGTTGCCCAGCCCCTTGTCCACGTACTCCCATCGCGTGTAAACGACCCTGCCGTCGTCCAGCAGGCACGGGTCCATTTCGCTGAGCGGGCCGCCTGAGAGACATCGCATATTCTTGCCGTCGCCGTCCATTATGTGCAGGGTGGCGACGATCGAAGGATGACAGAAGACCGTCCGCTGCGAGCGCGTAGAAGAAAACATGATCTTGCCGTTGGGCAGATAGCACGGATCCATATCGTCATAGCCGTGCTTGGCGGCGGCCCGTTTCTTGCCATATAGCTCAATTGCCCTGGTCTCCTCGTCACCGCCGAAGGTCAACTGCCGCAGACTGCCCGGCACCATCACTCCCTTTGCCGGGTCGATGTCAATCTCGTAGATACGGAAGGGTTTGTCTTTCCTCTTGTAACCGAATACGACTTTCTTTGCGTCGAACGACAGGTCGAACCGGGTAAAAATCCCGCCGTCGAGTTCCGGCACGAGGCTGGTGACTTTGCCGTCCGCGGCGACCGGCGAAAGCACACAGAGGCTGCCGCCTTCGTCGTTGGCCTGATTGTCCTGGTAGGTGTTGAATCTGAAAGGTTTTCGTTTGAAGAACAGGAGTTTTTCGAACTTCAAGGCCGGATGGGCCAGCATGGCTTCGCGCCGCAGCGACGCCAATTCGGCTTCCATGGTCCTCTTTTCCTCCGGCACTCCCTCCTCAGACACCCAGGTTCTGACCGTCAACATGTCCCTGCCGCCCGGCGTGGTGGAAATCACGCTCTTTTCCTTCTCAAACTCAGACAACCGCTTCAGATACTCCGGGCCGTTGGGATATTGCGGGCCAAGGGTCTTGATCATATCTTCAATGGCCAGCCGCAGGGCCGCTACGTTCACACTCTCCGGCGGCAGAAATGCGGTGCGATCTTTGACCGGAACGCTGTTGAGGTGCGGTATGTTGCGGGCGGGTTGTTTCCAGTCCTTCGGGACAGGTGTCAATGATTCCAGATGCAACTCCACGAGGTGAGGAAGCGGTCCGCTGCGGGTAAACTTCAGCGTGTGTTTCCCCTCGGTGATCGATATTCTGCGAGGGATTCCCCACTCGTTAAGCGATTCCATCTTCTTCCGCGCGCTGCTGCTGTCCCACGAGAATCTCACGGGGATCTCGAAGGGCGCCGACCCGTAGGTGATGTCATAGCAACACTTGCCCAGGCTCTTGCCGTCGAGAAAGATTTCGACCGGCCGCGGTTCGGCCGCCGCGTATTTGACTTTCAGGGTGTACTCGCCCGTTACGGGGAAGTCGATGTCGAACTCGATCACGCCCGCCCCGGTGTGCTGCGGGTCGTTGCCTACGATCGGTCCGGCATCGGCAAACTGCTGCGGGTTGGCGTAGATCCGGACGTTGCCGCGATCGAATGTCCAGGCGGGGATCACGAAGGATTTGCCCCTTTTGACCGGGGGCGAGTTCGTCCAGAAGGCCACGACGTCACGCCGCAGCAATCCCAACGCGTCTTCGTTCGGGTTTTTCTCCAGCTCGGCGACTTGCTTGAGGTGTTGCGGACCCTCGGGATAGCGCGGACCGAACAGCCGGATCATTCTCTTGATTTCCTGCCCCAGGAACGCGATGTTGGCGTTCAGGGGAGGCTCGAAGAGTTTGCGGGATTCGGCCGGGATGCTGCCGATGTCCCGAACTTTGTATTGGGGAGGCTTCCAACCTTCCGGGAACTCCGCCTTCGTGGCCACGCGCAAGGCCACCAGGTGTGGCAACGGGCCGCGGCGGGTCAACTTGATTGTATGCACACCCTTGGTGAGCTTCCGGGGGATAAGCCTTCCCCATTGGTTCTTGACGCCTTCCCACTTCGCGCCGCTGCTGTTCCACGCGAATTTGTCAGGCTGTCCGGAGGACGCCGGATCAAGGGTCACGCCTTCGCAGGCCTTGGTCAGGTTCCAGTTGTCCACAAAGACCTGGACCGGCCGCGGTTCCGCCGCCGCGTAACAGATCTGAAGTGTATAATCGCCGTCGACAGGAAGGTCGATGTCGTATTCGACTGTCCAGCCCCAGGGCCGACGGGGGCCGCTGCCCACCACGGGCCCGGCATCGGCATATTCGTCCGGACCGGCATAGATCCGGGCATTGCCGCGAGCGAACGACCAGGCGGGAATCACCAACGATCCGGCCTCGGCCCGGACCGGCGGGAACACGACGCTGCCGGCGGCAACACACGCAACGGCGAGCACCAACGCCAATGGGCGACGCCGCCACGGGGACAATTCCATTCTCATCGCAAGTCTTCCCGCAAAAAAACGATCCTTTCCTCTGATCCGATCCCCTTAGGGCGACGTTCATTATAGCAATTCCGGACACAGGATCAAACACACACCCCGTCAAACAGCAATTCCAGCCCACTCGAACCGCCTGACAACGCCTTACATTGACCAGACGCTATGCTTTTCCATTTTTACGATCCGGGAAGAGGCCGTCACGACGCTTCCATGAGCACGATGTAGCCGCAGCCGGTCCACAGGAGGACGTCGGCCTTGCCGTTGCCGTCGAGATCGGGCCGCTGCGGGCCCGCGGACTCGACGCCCAGCGGCATTGCGCCGATCCCGGCGATAGCGTATACGCGCTGGCCCGCGCCGGTCCAGACCTCCCAGCCGCCGCTGACGGCGAGACTGGGCATGATCTCCGGCCTCCCGTCGCCGTCCCAGTTGCCACAGGTCACCCAGCCCGCAGGGATGTCCCTGCGCCAGGCGGGCCCGCCCGCGTCGCTCCACATGATCAGTCCGCCCAAGCCCCGTCGCTTGCCGACGGCCGCCAGCTCCAGCCCCGGCCGCAACGGGTCGAAGTCCCCCAGCGTCGCCCTCTGGAGGTGGTCCTTACCCGGCCGGGCGTATTTCCACTGCCACACCAGCTTGCCCGTCCGCCCGTCGACACAGACGATGGGCCCGCGCTTGGCTGTGCAACCATCGCGATCGTAAACGATCTCGCGATTGCCGTCGTCATCCACATCGCCGCAGAGGATGAAGTCGCTGTGGTTGCGACATTTCGCGTCGGCCCAGCGCAGCTTGCCGTCGCCGCCGATGGCCAGAAACTTGCCGCCCAGCGACACGTATGCCTCATCCAACCCGTCACCATCGGCATCGTAGCAAGTCATCTCGTGCCCATAGAGATCCTTGTTGTCGATGCGATACGTCCAGGCCTTCTTGCCGGCCGCGTCGTAGCAGGTCACGTCGCGGTACACGCGGCATACCACGGCGAGACGCTTGCGATCGATGAAGTGTCCCACGACCGAGGCTTGGTAATTGTCGCGGCACTCGGGCAAGTCGATTTTCCACTTTGTCTTGCCGGTGTCCGCATCCAGGCACCAGAGTTGTCGGTGGACATTGAAAATGACTTCATACCTCCCATCGTTGTCCAGGTCCTCGACGGCCATACCGCTCTCGTGACCCAGCCCGGTGTTGACTTGCTCACTGCTCCATATCCGCTGTCCGTCCTGTTCGTAGCGGACGATGCGGCGGTTGCCATTCACTTCAACCCCGGCAATTAGGTCGATCTTCCCGTCGCCGTCCACGTCGCGGGCGTTGGCCAGCCATGAGAAGTTCCTGCCGTGGAGGTTCCAGGCGATCTTGACACCCGGCACGGCCGTGAGATCCGCCGCCGACTCGACCTTCTCCATATCGACGCGATAGACCGTCCCCAACTCGTCGTCGGCGACGGAGAAGGCCCGGCCGCCCTCGGCCGCGCCGGCGGGCGCGACCGAAGCCACCGACGCGGTCAGGCAGGCCGCCCACCAGGCCGCCCGCACCATCACTCCGTCTCGTCTGGGCATGATATCTCCTCGAAGACCACGGTGTCCTTCCCGACCTGACATCAGCATAAGCGATTTTTCAAGCCCGGGAAGATTCAATTCTGGGAATGTTGTGCCCATCTTGGAAAGATGAATGATGTTGTTGCCGACCCTTTTATGTTGCTGCCGTTGCTGCCGCCGCTTGCAAAGTGCCGGAGTCGTAGTATATGTGGCGGCGGCTGTTGCGTCTGGTGGCCTACTTCGCAACCAAACACCGGCGCTAAAGACGGGGGACACCCCCCCCGGCCACACTGAAAGAACTCTGGATTTCCGGTTGACCCATCGAAACCTATCCTCCACAACGGGGTTTACTGTCTGGAGAGCCACTTACCGCTCTATCGACCAGCCATGTTTGGAGGTCCCCTCCCGTTTTTCACACAAGGAGTCAGCGATGAAGTATGGTATTGGAGTTCTTGCAGTGTTGGGCTTCGGTTTTATGGCCGCCGCGATGGCCTCGGCCCAAGGCCCGGGACGGCCTGACGGCGATCGGGGTCGCCCGGGTGGCCCCAATCGCGAAGAGATCCTCAAGCGGTTCGACGCCGACGGCGATGGGCAACTCAGCCCGGAGGAAAAGCAGAAGGCCAAGGAAGCCATGATGCGACGCCGCGGCGGCCCCGGCCAGGGACCGGGCCAGGGTGGGCCGGGAGGGCCGGGCCAGAGACATTTCGGCCCGGAAGGGCCGGGCAGAGAGGGGCATCAACCGGGGCAACTCCTGATGGAGGCATTCAAACGCTCCGACCGCGACGGCGACAGGAAGCTCGCCCCTGAGGAGTTCAGACTCGCCATCCAGATGATTATGCGGCACATTGTCGGGGGCGGCCCCGGACAAGGCGGTCCGGGTGGACCCGGCCGTCCCGGCGGTCCGGGCTTTGGCGGACCCGGTGGGCAAGGTCCTGGGGGCCCCGGTTTTGGCGGACCCGGCGGACCGGGCGGACGTTTTGACCGCCCCCAACACGGTCCCCGGGACTTCGACCGTCCCGGACATAGTCGCGGCCCCGGTCGGCGGGATGTGGATCGCCCCCGACCCGATCGTTCCGACGTGGATCGCCCGCGGCGTGATCGCCCGCATCGCCCCGACGCGGAGCGTCCCGTGGACCCGGACCGGAAGGACGCACCGGCCGATTGATTCACCGAACAACAAGAACAAGGGTCAGGGCAGCTCTTGGTATTTGGCCGCTTGCCGTTTCGCAGGAAGAGCTTGCGAAGCTGCAAGCGGTTTTTTTGTTATGACCCCGGCTATTGCGTCCCGTCTCGCGTTGCCGTCCGGCGGCTTGCCAACTTCCCCGGCGACGGCTACAATGCGCGATTCCCTCAACTGGAAGAGAGACTATGTCCACAATTCTCACGGTCGTCGTTATCTACTTCATTATTTCCCTTGGAATCGGTTTCTGGGTTGCCCGAAAGGAGCAGAACCGCGCCGACGACTACTTCCTGGCCGGGCGGAAGCTGCCGTGGTATGCCGTTTCGCTTTCGATGACCGGGTCGAACATCGGGACGGAGCATTTTATCGGGATGGTGGGCACGGCCTGGGCGTTCGGCCTTGCGCCGGCGACGTACGAATGGGGAAACTTCATCCCGTACTCGATCTTGCTTTGGGTGTTCTTGCCTTTCTTTTTCCGCAAAAAGCTCTACACGATCCCCGAGTTTCTCGAACAGCGCTACAACCATGCAACACGAACGAGCTTTGCCGCGTTGACACTGTTTCACATGGTCCTGGCCGTGTTGGTCCCCGCGCTGTATGCGGGCGGGCTCATCTTGTTCAAGATGGGGGCGTCGGCCACTCTCACGGAATTCCATTGGGGATTCGTCGCTTGCGTCGGGATCATCTCCGCAGTGACCGCCGCGTACTGCATCTACGGCGGGTTGCTCTCCGTCGTTTGGACCGACGTGCTCCAGGTGACGATCCTGGTAATCGGTGGTCTGCTGCTGGTGGTGGTCGGATTGCAGCATGAAAAGGTCGGCGGACTGAGCAAAGTGATCGAGAAAAACGCCAACACGGTAGTGCGGCCGCTGGGCGACGGAACCACGGAATCGAAGCTCGCTAAAGATGTGCCGAAGGAGGATAAGTCGAATTACTACAGCCGAACGAGCCTGTTGTTGCCGATGGATCATCCCGTCTCGCCGTGGACGGGTGTGGCCACATTCTGGTTCACGCTTTCGCTGTGGTACGTCGGAACGAACCAGTTCTACATCCAGCGATGCCTTGGCGCCCGGAGCGAATGGGACGCCAAAATGGGCGTCATCGGCTGCGGAATGCTGAAGTTGTTCTTGCCGGTTATCATCGTCTTTCCCGGCATGATCGCCTTTGTGGCGTTCGCAAACTCGACCGATTCGTTGACGTGCGACGACGTCTACGTCGAAATGATCAAATGGTTCTTTGCCGAAGGCTGGTTTGGGCTGCTCGCACAGGGTATCCTGCTCTCGGCGCTGTTGGCGGCGATCATGAGTACCGTTTCCAGTGTGCTCAATTCGTCGTCGACCATCTGGTCGATCGACGTCTATCAGCGGACCATCAATTCGTCGGCCTCCGAAGCGGATTTGGTCAGCATGGGGCGTTGGGCAACCTTCTTCATCATCTTGCTCGGAACAGCTCTGGCGCCCCTTCTGATCTGGTTCAAGGATGGAATCTTCATTTACATCCAGGGTATGGCTGCGCTTTTTGCGCCGCCGATTGTGATAATCTTCCTCGCTGCGTTCTTCTGGAGCCGCGCGCACGGCCGCGCGGCAGTGTTTACGCTGTGGTTCGGCATTCTTTTCGGGCTGTTTCTGTGGTTCTTCACCTCGCTGCCATGGATGTTTCAGAAGATCGATTTCGAAGATTCCAACGTGCAGAATCGGCTCGCCGTTATCCTCCGCGAGGAACTGCCCGACGGCTCGAAGCTGCGCGAACAGATCGACAAACACCCCGTCATCGAGAAACGCCGCAAGGCCGTCATCGAAACCCTGGCACACGATTCGGCCGTGCAGGAACGGCTGACGAAGGATTCGGGGGTGCGGTTGGACCTGCTGAACGATCAAACGATCCGGCAACGCCGCACGACCTTTCTCGAAGAGTTCATCCGGGACCCGGCCGCAAAGAAAACCGTGGACGAGATTCTCGAAGGTCTTCCTTTCGACGCCCGCGTCCGGCAACAACTCGCCGAGAGCGGCGCGTTCCGCGCGAACATCCTCAGGGATAAAGAGATCCGGCCGAAAATCGCCGCCCATCCGGCGTTTCTCAAGCAGCTCTTCCGCGATAAGGAAGTCCGCGAGCGGATCGCCGCGAACAGCCGTTTTCGGAAACTGCTGGCCAAGGATCCCGTGGTGATGGAGCGGTTGGCCAAAGACTCGGCTGCCCTGAAGCAGTTGGCCGATAACGACGATCTCAAAAAACGGTTGTCGGGCGATGCCGACATTCGACGGCGGCTCGCCGAGCGCCGCGCCGGCGCCTGGCTCCCGTTCCTAGGCGAAGGAATCGTCGCCCAGGTCGTCTTCTGGATCGGCCAAGCGAAGCCGTTGTTGAACCGCGCGGCTATTACCTGGGTGATCTGCCTGATCGCCATGGTCCTTTCGACCTTTATCCTCCGCGCCGATCCGAGCGACCGCTACGATCCGGACGCCATTTGGAGTTTCTCCTGGGCCCGGCTCCCGGCCGAAGAACGCAACCTCAACCGGTTCCCCCGAAACCTGATGTTCTGGTGGCTGGTGATGGTTACGGCGTCCGGGACGCTGTTCGTGATCTTCCGCTGAGGAGAAGAGACGTTTCCACCCTGGACGAACCGTGTAGTAGGGGCTATTCTTCTATAAGTAGGCCTTTTCAATCAGTTCTCTTTGGGGGGGCACCAAAGGGGGGGTTGAAATGTGACTCCCCAGCCCGTAACAATTAAAATGGGTGTAACCGGCCTTCCGCTCATCCGCAAGCCCTTGTTTTCAAGGCATTTGCGGCTGCGGCGATGAGGCCGAGGGGTAGTGTTTTGCAAACCATTGTCCCAGTGTTTTTGATGGATGA
>Ga0180432_10000377_pt1 | contig 72412 bp, 68 predicted proteins | sample SS_ome_10_FD_132414 | JGI IMG/M metagenome (GOLD analysis project Ga0180432, IMG submission 132414) | Hypersaline lake sediment archaeal communities from the Salton Sea, California, USA - SS_1_MS_2 metaG | ecosystem: Environmental > Aquatic > Non-marine Saline and Alkaline > Hypersaline >...
AAAGTGACGTCTACTGCTCCTTTTTGAAGCCAGGTGAGACATTTGCAGGGTGCTGGTACCACGACCCCGTCCTGGAGCCGGATCCCCTCACACCCTCCGACCCGATAACGTCAAAGGGCGTCATAATCCGCGCCTGGGGAGACTACAAAAAGGTTTTTGAGAAGAGCGCCTGCGCACCTCCCGTCGGCCCTCCGCGAGCGCCTCTCAAGCCGCCCTTTCGATCTCCGCCAAAACATGCCTCCCCGCAGTCTTCGCCGCCACGGGGCGGAGCCCCCCAAGTGGGGCCTCCGCAGGCTGGAGCACCTCGTGCCATACCGCCCCAGTCCAGGGCCCCACAGGTGGGAGGGCCTGGCGTACCGGCTCCTCACGTCGGGGCGCCGCGGGCAGGAGCGCCTCGTAGCTCACCGCCTCATGCCAGAGCGCCACAGACGGGGCCGCCACAGTCGGGCGCACCTCGTTCTGGATCACCAGGGCCGAGAGCACCGGGGACCGCGGCACCATTCGCTGCTCCCTCGTCGGGTTGCTCCTGCAACCCGCAGCTCTGGCTGGAAAAGGCGAGGACTCCGCGAGGCATCAGTCCAGCCACCCTCCCCAACTCGCAGCAGACCCTCCTACATCAGGATTTCTTTGCGCCTTACGACGAACCCACTGCTCCGCGCAAGCACGCGGTTCCCGCCAGGGATCTCAAGAAGACCATCCACAGTTGGACAATCGATCTCCTGCAATGTTGTTGCGCGCCCGGGCACACGACCTGCCAGGACAAGGACGGCGGTGTCTACTCTCACTACCGGCGGTGCACATTTCAATTCTATCCCGACCGGGTCAAGGAGAACACCTCCAAGAACACGGGCGTACCGGTTTTCCTGGCCTTTGGCTGGGACGCTATGCTCCCTGCGCCAGAGATGTGGGAGGATGAGGAACAGAAGCCAAATCCAGCGGGCAAGGGAACAAAGCTTCAGATCACTTCTGGGTTCTATCCTTTTGTCTCGGCGGCCAAGTACCCTGGCTGGACCACCGATGGAGGCCACCGCAACACCGCTGATGTGATCCGCCTCGTGCCTGACCTGATGGACAGGGGCTGGGTTTGTGTGTACCTCTATGGATTTCCGTGCTGTGACACAGGTGGCATCTGCCAAGGCGGGGGCATGCCTCTCGACTGGGCGTTTGCGGCGAATGCCCCCTTCTACTACAACAACAACAACCGATACAAGAACTCGCCTGACGAGTGCTACCTCAAGGCCCTCTTTGACCTTGCTTCAGAGGATGCGCTTTACTACCATCTCATGGCCAACGTCCCAGGTTACACCACGACGGACTTCATGGAAGGCGTGAGTGCCGCTGGCTACAGCTCAGCCGCTTCCATGGTGTCGCGCCTCGTGGAGGAGCAACGCAAGGCCGCCGTCGCCGGCGGAAGCCTGTGTTATCCCCGAGTGCGTGCAGCCATCCTAGACTCGGGGGCGTCCTGGGTCTGCTACAACGCCAATTCGTCCACGCCTGCGGACGTCGCCGCACCCAATCCAGTTTGCGGCACGCCCCTGCACGGCACCGACTGCGCACCCGTCTCGGAGGGAGGAAGGGGTTACTTTGAAAAAGACTTGCCTTTCCTCACGCAGTGCAATGCTTTCGCGCAGGCTCAAGACTGGAGGGACTACGTCGGGTGGAGTTACGGGCCGCCCCAGGACCACCTGAGCTTCTGCGGGCAAGCGACCCCCATTGGGTCTTGCCCCGCGTGGGTCACGGAGCCTGCCTGGATGTCCGAAAACGACGCCACGTGGCAGCAGTGCCACCCTGCGTGCTTGCTGCAGACCATAAGTCACGACTACAACGCGGACCAGTGGGGCGCTTTCTTCTACGCGTGGGAGCTCCACAAGCGGGGGGTGCCGACCTTCGTCGTAGAGTCTCCTGGAGTGGGCCACGGCGTGCTATACGCCGATGTGACACGGGTGCTCATCCTTGACGTTTACTTCCTGGACTATTACGGCCGCACCTCCGCATACAGAGACCAAATATCTGAGGCCGAATTGGCAAAGGTGCGCGCGGGATCGGCTTGGCCTAACACCTCCGATGCATGCGACGCAAACTTCAAAGATCCAAGCAAGTGGTACGCTCCCTGCGTGCGCACCAAAGGAGGCGTGCCAGATTACTCCCAGCCCATCGTCGACCCAGACACCTGTGCGGAGATGCTGTGCTGCTGGCAAGACGAAATGAATCCAAAGTGCGGGGCATGGCTGACTCCGGTGATCCCAGAGGAGGAAGGTGGCCGAGGCCCCCACCTTCAGCCCAACCCTCACCAGCCTCCACCACCTGCTGCGACGTCTGGGGGCCGAAGTTAAGCACCCCAAAAAGGTGCGACACGCCACGAGCACCGGAAGCATCGAGGTCAGGAAGCTACCGACGGTAGCAGCGTCGTGATCGCATAGGCGGCCAGGGCCACGGAACTTCCTTGGAGGATCATCGTGAGTCTGCCCCGGCTTTTGTTCGCGTTCTCCGCGACAGACCGGGCGAGGCCTAGCACCGCCAGGACAAAGGCGGCGGAGGCGCAGCCCACGCCTGACTCGATGACCCCCAGCACGTCCATGCAGCCGCCTCTGGCCGTGCAGACGCACCCGCAGGCGAGGAGCGGCAGTCCCCCACAGAAGAGGAAAGACACTGCCAAGACAGTAGAGTCGGTCAGGGCTACCCTGTCCGTTCCACAGATGAACTCACCCTCCACGGGGATAAGGCTCAACTCGTGTAGCACCATGTGCTGCATCCAGAAGTCGGGGTACTGGCTCAGCGTGTTGGCCACGAGCCAGGCGTCCTCCTGCGAGAGCTGCCCCTTCTGCACATAGAGTGCCACCATCTCGGCACGTTCGCCATCTGGGTGGTTCCCTATTTCCCACGCCTCTCGTTCCATCTCTGTCAGGACGGCGCGCCTCTCGGCACTGGTCGCGAGGAAGTCACCCATGCACATAGACAGGGCGCCAACCACGATCTGTGCGCAGCCAAGGAGTAGGAGCGTGGCCACGCGGAGACGGCCACCCCAGGCAGCCGCCATCACGGCAACCACTGTGCAGACCCCATCAAGGCCGCCGAAGACGACCGCCTTTATGCTATCTGTCCCTGTAGGAGGCGGTTCGGAGTGCTGCAGGCAGTGGCAGGGGCTGTCGTGCAATCGGCGTGACGCCTCGACATCGAGGTCCCTGTGCGCTGCAGAGAGCAGGCGGGCGTGCAAGGCTTGGTTCATGCGGCCGACACGTAGCGCGATCGCACGAGCTTTACTGACGTGGCGCAGCGCATCGTTTTCTGGTCTGTTCCGGCTCCGCGGTACCAGTAGTGGACGCGTCAAGTGCGGCCCTGCTGGGCGACCCCGATCGGCGCTGGTCGCAATGGAGGCGGCGCGCGAGGCCGCTGGGCCAGGCGCGTAGAAACGCGTCCACCTGCCGCCTCTCCTCCTTCGAGAGTGAGGTTTTTCCTGTGCGGACGAGGCGCCGCACGAGCAGGTTACCGCGGCCGCTTCCCCCGCGAATCCTTTCCAGCCGTTCGCTCCCGCGTTTCCCAAACCCGTCGCAAAGTGGGCAGAACTCCTCCAGGAGCAGGCCCGTGTCTTCGCAAACAGGACACAGCCGACTTGCACCCTTGGGTTTCATCGCCGCCTCCATCACAGGATGCATTCCTTTGCCCAGATGAAACGTTGGCCCCGAGTTTGCAGCTAACGCGGCGCGCCCTGCAGCCATCATGCGGACCCCTCGGGAAGCGCTGGTGCCGCGAGGGCTCGGCGCTTCCTGCGCGACCGGGCTACCTTGGGAGGGGCAAGGCGCCCCCACTCGCGAACTGTCAGGTTCTCGCCGAGGAGACGGACCATTTCCATGACAACCTTCCGCTTGGGCGCTTCTTGCCAATGCAGGGCCGGAGCGCTCAGCTCACGACACTCGTCAACGACGGCGCACGCCGCCCCCGTTCTCTGGAAAGTGTGTTCGAATGCTGCACACAGCCCCTCAAGGTGACGCACGTCGGCCGCCTCGTGGAGGCACTGGTTTTCCGCGAGGCGTCGGGCCTCCGCCTTCACGATGGCAGCTCCCGCTTCGTGGACCCCCCCTTTCGCCCCCGTCCGCAGGGCTGGGGGGAGAAGATTGAGCAGCTCCCGCGCAGAGGGCACACCTGACGGCAGCTTTTGTTCCGCGAGGCGCTGCAGCCGCAGAGCCCTCACGCCTCGCACAGCGTCCCGAAAGCTGGAGGCAGGGAGTCTTGCGCCGCTCCCTTCCATGCGTCGCCTCAGCTCGTCCGGTGACAGCTGCGCATCCTCCTCCAGGGCCTCATTCACACGCGTAGCGAGAGCGGCTTCACCGTCTGGAGCTTCTCCGGGCAGCGCCGCGGATTCTGCGGCACCGCCACTTTCCTCCTCTGCAGCGACTAGAGCTTCATCCGCCGCTTTTGGGTCTCGGCCCGTCCGGTGCTGTGCTCCCACTTGCGGAAGGAGCACGACGACAAGCAGGGGCGCGCGCTCCTTTCCCCTTCGCATCTGCTCCACGTCATCGTGCAGCTGCACCGAGAGAAGCGAGCTGTGGGGCAGGAGGGCGGTGGGGGCGTGGCCCCCCCGGAGGGAATCCCAGTGCACCTCCGGCAGAAGGAGCAGAACGTCCGCGTCGCGTACGGCGAAGGCTTCGTCCTCCGGAAAGGCAATGTACCCTTCTGGGCCTGCCGGGGTCGGTGCGGACATCGAGGAGAGCCGTACTGTGGGGATGTCCAGAGCTTCCAGGCGCACGAGCACCACCGCTACCTCCTCGCGGTGGAGGATCTTTTTGAACGCAGCGGCAAGAGCCGCGCAGAACCGCTGCTGCACAGCTCGCGCCCCGGAGAGCTGTCGGCTCGCGACATAGACGAGAATTCGCCAGACCGTGCGCTTTCGCTCGGCCACGGGCAGCGGCTCCCCATCTTCGACCACCTCCGGCGCGAGCACCTCATGCGCGCCAGCCTCATCCAAAGCACTCGACATTTACTTTCGCTTTCGCGCTCACGATTCAGGTGTCCTCGGGGACGAGCGCTGCCTCGCGGCTCCGCTTCCTGGCGCCCCCGGCGCATCGTCCTCCGAGAGAGCGCAAGCACTCTAGCCACGCACTCACCAGAGGGATGGAGCGAGGTGCGGCCGCCGCATACACCTCCCGTAAATCTGCAGACACAGGTGCGGGTACCCCGTTCTGCGCGAGAATCTCGGCATCCGCCTCCAGAAGACCGGGCAACGCAAGGACTTCCTCGCTGCTCACATCGGACACCCCGTTCCTCGCGTCCGTGCGGAAGCCGAAGCGGAGGAATCGAGACGACGCTTCCCCACCGTGGTAGTCGGAGATGCGCCTCATAGCAAGCTGCACTAGAGCTGCGAGCGAGAGCACTGGCGCATCATTTACCTGCGTGACGACACGCAAGTCGTCGTTGGCGTCGATCCCCTCGTTCACAGCATGGCGTAGCACCCGGAGAAGGATCACTACCTCCTGGTCCTCAGTCTGCTGCCAGCGCTGCACCTCGCTTAGGATCATGCTCGACTTAGCAAGACCCAGGCCTTCCTCGCTGGTAGTGAGCTCATGGAAGAGGGGCATTGACAGACGAGTGAAGACGAGGCCACCAAAGATAGCAAACGACGGAAAGGCGTCCACGCAGCCGTACCGCGGGAGCAGCGGGCACACTGTGCCAGAGGTCACCCGCACCTTCTGCTGTGTGCCGCTCCGCAGGATAGACAGCTCCATGATTGTTCCTCTGGGCTTAGAAGTGAAGCAGTGGTCCAACGGCAGCTGGACGTTGGCGCCTTCCTCGCTCGACTTTGGCGCCATTGAGACTGTGCCGTCGGAATTAACCGTGGCCCCGTCCACAGCGAGGAGAACGTCTCCGCGGACTAGGCGGCCTTGCATGGGACCAAAAGGGGCGATAGAAGTGAGGAGCACCCCGACGTCTCCGCGGACTCCGACGTAGTCCCGAAGGGCCTCGCTCTCCATGGTGCGAAACGCAAAGCCGAGCTCACAGGTTCCCCCCCACGTCGCCGTCCGCGCGAATTCTCTGATGAACAGGATGGCGAGGCAGGCGGGAACGATGTACCCAATATTCTGCGCTCGGTCCAGGCCCGAGGACGCGACGCCGATGACCTCCCCACTGGGCGCCATAGCGGGCCCGCCCGAATTGCCCGCGTTGATCGCGGCATCGATCTGCAAGATGAGCAGCTTCCCTGGTGCACCAGCGGTCAGTGACGAGAATCCCTTGCTCTGCATGTGGGCGTAGAGCTGCGCGTCCACGCGTGACACGACGCCCTTTGTGACGCAAATGGTGTTGCCGCCCTCGGGGAAGCCGAGGGCGTGCACACTGCTGAAGAGCTCCGGCAGCTCTCCTGCTAGGCGTAGAGGTTGGCCCGCTTCCCCGCGCGCGTCGAGGACGCGCAGCAGAGCCAGATCGAGGTCGGGCGCCACACAGACGACCTTCGCCTTGCGCTTGCTGGCGTCGCGCTGTCCGGAGATGCGCACGAGGAAGGCGTTCTCGACCACGTGGGCATTCGTCAGCACCAAGGCTTCGCCGTTCTCCACGGAAACGAAGAAGCCGCTCCCTGTCCAAGCTTCTTGCTCTTCAATCTGCCAGGGGAGCGTGTAGCAAGGAGCAGCGCCTTCGCAGTGGACCTTGACCACACTGCGAAAGCAGCCTGCCTCAGCCATCTGCCGCGGAGCCGGCGTCTTCCACGACAAGGGAGCTCTACGACAAAGGGAACCGGAATGGAGATAGCTCTCGGCCCGCGCCAGGACGGCCTGAAGAGCCGAGGACTCAGCACGGTCTGCGTGCTCGTCTTGCTTCTGGTCCTTGCATGCGCGTGCAGGTTCGGTCCCTCCATGCTTGGCATGCGCATGCGCCGAGGCGGCACGGGAGCCCAGGGGGCCCGCCGGGATCGCGAGCACCGCATCGCACTCGTCCTCGTCGGCCCCCATCCTCTGGCCGCAGACGCCCGCATTGCGGCTTTCCTTCGCCTCTGCCGTTGGCCAGCCAGTGTCATCTGCTTCGCGCAGTGCGAAGCCGGCGCGCTCGGCTCTGCCTCTAATCCCGTCTGGACCGTGGATCTCCTCGCCACCTCCCGATGTACCGTTGGCGTTATGGTCCCCTGGGACATCGACCTCGCTACCGAATGGGACTGCCTGGCGACACGAGCTCTGTCAGAAGGAGGCTCGCCGAGTGCTCTGTGGTCATTCTATGTCCCAGGCTCTCGTCGCATCGAGCGCAGACGAGATTCCAGTCGAGAAGCATCGCCACCACCTGAGGTCGTATTTCCTGCTGATAGAGTCTCCCTGCCAGTTCCCGACTTTCGCTGCGCGATAGGACGACCGTGCTCCCTGGCGAAGCTCGCCTCGAACTGGTTCCCGAGCTTCTTTGCAGGCCTCCTGGCTTACCCGCTGACGACGGAGCACCTGGCGCAGGAAGGCGGGACATTAGCCGCGGACCCCGTTCCCGGTACGGGGGTCGACGATTGGCAGCCTTTGACGGAGACGGACGCGACGACGCTCACGGCCCTCGCAGTGACCGGGACAGAGGGGACTGCTGTCCTCGACTCCTTCATATGGCGACTTCTGCTCAGGAAGCCGGCGCCTTACGTCCGGCTTCCGGCAGCCCGAACCCTCCTGGCGTAAGAGCTCGCAACGTCCGCGCCTGGCCTTCTGCCAGTTCGCGAGAATGCTGAGAAATTGCGGACCTCTGCTCTGCGTCCTTGAAGCAAAAAGCTGCAGCAAACTCGGTACGAAGACTCGTCCCGAGCGACGCGCGCGACATAGCGACGTCCTCTTCGACTGCCACCTCAGCTAGGAGGAGACGTATCCAGACAGGATGCGTTTCCGGCGACAGTCTCAGCATCGAAGCACGCGCGCTCCCCGCGCTCGTAATATAAACTCCGCAAGATGAGCGCCGCAGCATCCACGGACGAAGCACCGCAGTGGGTGCTCGTGGGGAGAGGGCGCGTGCACCGACACATCTTGACAGCTGCTCTGCAGGTGTGGAAGCAGCCGCACGTAGTCTTATCATCGCGGTGTCCCAGCGAAGAGGCGCTACCGCTGTGCTCGGGGGCACGCGTCGTCTCTCTCGGAATGGCATGCCGGACCGGGGAGGACCTGCAGTTGCACGTGCAGTGGATACGGAGTTTGCAGGCATCCTGCAGACACCTCGTCATAGTCTACTGGGCCAGCATGGCGGAGCCTGTCGGCATGCCTTCTCGGGTCGCTTACGGTCGGCTCAAAACACAGGCTTTCGCAACTATCTGGAAAGAAACGCGTCTCTTCAGGGGGCTGTGGTGTATTGTGCCAGCCTACCAGAGTGACTCGCCAGAGGGCGCGACGCTTGCGCGCCTCCTAGCCTGCGACTTGGAAAAACATCTGCGCGAGGGAGGGGTCACTGTCTGCGCTCTCCCGAGTTGCACTACGCACACGCACCAAGGGTGGCTGGACTTGTGCCGCCGATGGAGACGCGCGCAGATGAATTGCGCCTTAATCTTGGGTGGAAGTCTTCTGGTGGCGTGGGCCGCGATGGCCGCGGGGCCAAGAGCCCCCAAAGCTGCCTGCGCAGCAGGGGCAGCGGCACTCGTGGCACTCTGGTGGTTTGGGACCCTTTTAGGGAGTGACGTCGTGCAGCAGGAGACCCTTCCAGAAGACGCCACAGAGTTCCACGGCACGGACTGCGAGAACGTCCTGGAAATGGCGACGCTCTCGGGTGTCCTTGAGCTGCAGGTTTGCAAAGGTTTCTTCTCCCCCGCGGAATGTCGCACAATAGCCCAGCTAGTCCTCGCTCATCCCGAGTCCGCCCTCCGGCATCGCCTCCCGAAAGAGGGGCTCGCCATTCTTTCCTCAGACCGTTGCCGGCAGGTGCTTAGCAAGTGGCTCCACCCTGACGACCCCATCGGCTCAGAAATCATACACTGCCCAGGCGTCTGCGAGCCGCATGTGCTCTACTACAGGCCCGACGTCGCCTCCTGGGAGGGCATGCACAAGGACATAAGGGTGTTCAAGAGTCAGGTACGGATTGTCATCAATCTGGAGGACACCTCGGACTTCAAGCTGAGCTACGTGGGGGCAGACAAAGTGAGGCTCGACATGCGATCCGACGCCGGGGATGCTGTGGCAATCGGCCAGCAGCTGTTGCACTCCACCCACTCGATCTCCACCGGTCGGAGGGTCGTGCTCGTGGCCGACTTCCGCGCAGCCTGCGACTGCTTCTCTGCTTGTCCGCTGAAGGCCTTGCGCACAGGCGCCACTCAGTGGCTGAAGTCGAAGCGCCTCTCCCTCCGCTGACCACCGCGGCGCTCTGTGGCTGCTGGCCCTCAGTGGTGCCCGTTCCTCGGCTCAAGCGCCCGCCACCATCGCTGGAGCGTGTCGACCTTGAAGTTCATGGATATGCCATGGCACCACTCCCCTTTCCTGTGGCGCGATTGTGAGCGCACAGCGTGCACGCTGCCACTTTAGCTAGGGGGAGACGCAACCGGCGCGGGTGCTGGCGCCGCCTGTGCCTCGGCGCGTCCCTCGAGGGACCGGATGTCTCCCAGCGAGCGTCGGATGCCTTTCCCCTTGGCCATCGCGTAGAGCACGAAGATGACCACAATGCCCACAGTTCCAAACACGCTAAGGATCAGCTGGGGCTTGAACATCCGCTGCCACACATTGATTTGCTTCTGCAGGTGGGCCGTAGTGGCGTCTATGTTGGACACGAGGTCTTTTGTGCGGTTGCTTAGCTGCTTCGCGTCTTTGTCCAGGCTGTTCGCCATCTGGAACATCTGCTCGGCCTTGTGCTCCATCCAGCGGGCGCGGTTGCAGAGGGTCATGGCGCTGCTGTATTCCTCCTCTGGGCTCTGGTCTGGAGATTCCAGAAGCGCGTTCATAACGAGCGCTCCTCCTGCCGTCATCGTCAGGGAGTCTCCGATGCCATTCATCATCAGGACCCACGGCGCGGCCTCAGCCAGGTCGAAAATGAAGAACCCCACCAGCGAGAATATCATGACGCGCTTTATTGGGAGGGATCTTGGGCGTCCTGGGGGCACGAAACCTCAGAAGACTAGAGGCAGTCCGTCCTGCCACCCTTCGTGTTCGTCGCAAGGATCACGGTTATGCTCCAGTTCCGGCCGTGCAGCTCATACAGCTGGTGCCATGGGTTGAGGATCCGGAGATGGAGAGAGGACACCACCGACACTCCCGTGCCGATGGCCTGGATCGGCGTCATGCGCATCTCCTTGAACGGCGGGTATAATACAATTTTTCCAAAAAACTGGGAGAGCACGCTGTTCCCGCAGCGGTGCGTGATCGTTGCGCTCACGTGCTGCAGGCCGAGGTCAAGGAGCACGTAGGGCGGCGCGTCCAGATTCCACTGCCACGGCGCCACCAGCGCGGGCTCCCTCCAGAGCGTCGCGCCGCTAGGAAATCCAAAGATCTCCGCCAGGCGGCTCCAACAGTGCGCTTGCGCCCGAGGAAAGTACAGGTTCACAGCCCCCCCGTTGAGGGGCACCGCGTTCGCCCGCCAGGCTGTGGTGATGCCCGTTGCCGGCACCGGGGACAGGAGCTGCACGTAGGTGGCGTTTTGCGCGGAACTGTTGCAGACGACGACGCCGAACCGAGCCGTGGCGGCACTGTAGTTCCCTCCGTCGTACAGTAGGACGGCGACCTCGAGGGGCAGAGAGCCCAGGGGAATGCGCACGACATCCTCACCGGGGCCCAGATTGGCCACCACTGGGATGCCCTCGACTGGAAAAGGGCTCCCAGGCACCAGCTTGGGCCGCGCGGTGAAGACGAAGCGCTTCGTTGAGGCCACTTGCGTGAGCTCGTGGGTGAGAGGGAGGTGCACCACGGTGGGGCTTGGCAGGTAGTTGAGTTTCTCCCCAATGATTTCCGTGGCAAACGTGACGCTTTCGTCTATGCGGAGGCGGAAGGGGAGCATCTGCGATCCTTCGCCCTGGGGCCAGGTGATCCGAAAGATTGTCCCTGGCACAGCGGGCCGCACCACGAATCGGTCGTCCTCGTAGGTCCAGCGGAGTTTGGTGGCAGCGGCGTCGAAGGCTTCACTCAGCTTGGCAGCGATGGGCGCGGGATGGAAGGAGACGATGGGCCCCGCAGTGGCCACTTCGACTGTGTCTGGGGGGCTCGATGGCCCGCCCCATGTGCTGATGACGATGAGGGTGGCCGCAGGCCCTCCGGTGGGCACGGGAATTTCCAGAAATGCCCGATTGTTCATGCGATGTTCGGTCACCTTCTGGAGGTGTCCCCACTCGTAGTTTCCAGGCGGTATCTGCACACACTGCGTGCATAGACCCAACTCCGAGCATGGAGGCCCCGCAGCCTCCGTGCAGGTAGGCGGCAGCGTGCTCACGTCGTACTTGATGCACACGGGACGAGCAGGCAGCCCGCGCGCGACGATGGGACTGGGAGCCCGACAGCTGCTCTGTTGAGGAAAATTGCTGGCACTGAGGCTCGCCGGGAGCACGTATCGCGCCAAGTACGGCAGGTTGAAGCCGAGGGAGACAAGTAGGTTGTCGCTGTTCTCGAGATTCAGCACGAGTGGCTCCGTGTCCTCCGGGTCACGCGGGCCGCATGCAGGGCCGCGCAAGGTGGAAGTGACGTCGAGCGTCAGTTCCACATCTTCCCGACTGTACTGGAAGCTCAGCCGTCGCAACGACTCCAGACCAGGGAATGGCTGGGAGCAAAAGGCTTGGAGGCACTCTGCAAGTGCCGCCGGGCTCTCGAAGGTGCGCGTGTTGGCGGATGCCACGACCAGGACGCCATCCATCGATGCTCCTGCGGGAGGCGGCACGTCCACCTCCACCTGTGTCGGGGATATGACCTTAGCGACGCGGAGGACCGGAAAAGGTGGCTGCCCAGGAGGTGGGAGCGCGGCAGGGACGAGGACGATCCGCACCGCATCCTCCCGGAAGCAGGAGAGGCTTCCAAAACCAAGACCATGGGCAACGGGGTCCCCCCGCGCATCTCTTCCTTCGTACACTCGAGAGGTCACGCTCAAACGCCGGACTGCCAGGAAGGGGGCTGGGAGGAAGACGACGTCTTTCAGTGGAGGCTGCACGAAGGTCAAGGTTCTCGACGCAAATGAGGGAAAGGAAAGGCCGACATCAAAACAGAAGTGGCTCCAGGGTTCCTCGACAGTCCACTGATTGAAGGGGAACTCGAAGGACCCCAGCACCATCATCTGGAGGTCGTACCTGTCCATGAGGTCGAGCTTAAAGTCGTTGGGCTCGGGATACGCTTGGACATCTCGGTTGAAACTGTTGAGGCAGAGCGCGAACTCCGTGCCCTTCTGTCCAGCCGCCATCTCTGGGATCTATTAAGGCTTTCTAGGACTTGGCCGCACGCGGAGCGGCAGCGGAACGCGGAGAGCGACGTGCGGCGAGACGCACAGGTGCGCTCCGCGTCGTCTTCTCTGCGCTGACAAAACTCTGCGGCGCGGAAAGTGCCTCTGTGCCTCTCGGTGAAAAGTTGCGGCCCGTGTGCCTCTATCCCTAGAAGTCGGCGGAGAAACCCTTCCGGCTCAGTACAGCATGGTTGCGAGAGTATTGAGTCCTGGCGGCGCCACCCGCCTTCTCGCGGCGCATGCGCGTGCCCAGCGCGCAACCAAAGGACGCGAGCGCGGTGAGGAGCACCGCGGCGATCTCGTCAACTCTCTGGATCCAGACGATCAGCGCGCGCTCAACAGATTCCGCGAGTACGTGCGCATACCCAGCATCTCGCAAGAAGGACTTTCCAACGGTCCCTACGAGGCGTGCGTGCAGTTCCTCGCCTCCTACTGCAGCGCGATTCCAGGGTGTACGACCGAGCGTCTTTACCTGCAACACAAGAAGCCAGTCTTACTTGCCACTCTCGCTGGCCAAGATTCCACGCTCCCCTGCATCCTGCTGAACTCGCACTACGACGTCGTCCCCGTCACGGGGCAGCGCTGGTGCTGCGATCCGTTTGGCGCGGAAATCCGTCAAGGTTACGACTGTGGAGCAGCAGGGTCCGAAGACTGCGTCTATGGGCGCGGCACACAGGATGTGAAGTCTGTAAGTTGCCAGTACTTGGAGGCGCTTCTACGGCTGCGCACTGAAGGATGGAAACCCCTGCGCACAATCCATCTCACCTTCGTCCCCGACGAGGAGATTGGCGGACGAGACGGTATGGAGTCCTTCTCGCGTTCCAAAGCGTTCACGAAGCTTGGCCCCATCGCCTTCGCCCTCGACGAAGGCCTTGCCAGCCCTGGCGAAAAATTTGTCTGCTTTTACGGCGAGCGCATCGCCTAGTGGATCATCGTCCATGCGCAAGGTCCCGGGGGGCATGCCTCTCGCTTTGTTCCTGGCGCTGCTGTCTCCAAACTGGCCCGCGCGGTGGAACGAGCGTTGGCTTTCCGCCAGACGCAGGAGAGAGCGATACGGGCTGGGAAAGACCTCGGCGAAGTCACCACCCTCAATGTGACCATGCTCGCCGGGGGGGGGGGGGTTCCGAGGACGGGAGGAAAACGTTCGTCTTGAATGTCGTACCCGCGAAAGCAAAAGCTGGTCTAGACGTCCGCATCGGTCCAGGCCTGCCCACCGCCCAGTTCCGGAAGATGCTTGATGCCTGGTGCGCCGAGGAGGGCCTCCACTGGGAATTCGCGCCAGACACGACCCCGTTGCACGAGCACCGATTGACCGAGATAGACAGGACGAAGAATCCATTTTTTGGCGCCTTCGAACAGGCGTGCACAGGCTCTGGAAGAGAGTTGGAGAAGAGGATCTTCCCCGCCGCTTTGGACAGTCGGTTTCTGCGCGCGCTCGGCGTGCCGGCCGTGGGGTTCTCGCCCATGGCGCACACGCCCGTCCTGCTCCACGCTGCAAACGAAGCGCTCTCGGTCTCAACCTTTCTCCATGGAATCGACACATACAAGCGCATCATCAGCGCAGTAGCCGACGTGCCGCGCGACTGACCGCGTCGTCGGTCCCCACGCGCACCAGGCGCCTCTGTTCAAGATTTCGGTCCCTCAAACAGAGCCCTCGTGCGTTCTGGGGGGCTCTGTTCAACCGTCGCGGCCAGCACCCACGGTGGCGGAAACACTTCCCTTGTGTCGGCAGTCGGACGCGGGAGACGAGTCTCAGACCGCACTTCACAGGGGAGGAGGGAGCCGACACGGCCTCCTCTGGCCCAGACGGCAACGCGCCCGTAGCAGTGTCAACGGATGACGGAGCAGGAGAAGATCAAGGGGCGGCTGACCCAACGCTGGTCGACGCCGCCGCTCAGGCCATAGCAGACCAACCTGCCAAAACGAAAAAGACGAAGGACGCGACTGGCGCGGAGCCGTCGCAGCATTCAGTCGACTGGAGCAGCCGCGCAGGACGGAGGCTCTGAGGAGGTTGCAGCACCTCAGGCCCAGATGCAGGAAGACGAAGCATAGGGCGCACGGGCACGCGCACGAGCGAGACCTCTGGGCACATATGCCGGGAGAGAGTCAGGTGGGCTCCCAGGCAACCTTCGGTGTCCATAAAGCGGATGTCACGCAATACCGAAGCGTTGCGCGAGTTGTTTCGGCGGAGCGCAGATGTGGGTTCCATCGCACAGAACGTGCAGCACCTCTCGGCGGAAGCAGACCGAATGCCCGCCAGGCATCGCGACGCTCTCCCCTGGTGGCTGTCCGGCGGAAAGAGGCACGCGGAAGCTCCTAGGTACACAGTGCCACGGGACGAGGATCCTCCGTCCCGGAGGCGACGTCCGGCGCCGACTGGGGGGAGCGCTTAGCCGACCTCCAAGACTACTCGCAGGAGGTGGGGCTCCTGAAGCGGCGGCGGCGATGAGGCAGAGGCTGTCCATTCTCAGAGAGCATCTCGAGGCGCAGCGCACAGGACTCGAAGAGCACCTGGGAGCGCTGGATGCGCGGGCCGCCGATGCGGTGCAGCGCACCTCGGAGCAGAGGCGCCCCGGCATTGAGCTGCCGGGCGTGAAGTGGTGCACTAGGCTTGCCGTGCCTGGGCACTCCGAAGGGTCACACGAGGAGACACACACTTGGTACGCCTCCTGCTCGGGAGGCGACAGGTGTCCCTCTGACACGAGGGCTGTGCCGCACGCGACCAGGTGTCCCTGTGCCACTACGGGGCGGCTCATCAGCGAGGGCATGCTTTGTCCTGCCCGCGCCTCCGCGGGAAGGTAGCGACGGCTGGTCGTACCAAGAGGCCTTCTTCCATAATCCGCCTCTGCAGACAAAGGCTATGAGCGAGCTGCCCGCTGCCTTGCAGGATGCCTGCGAAAAGGACGCGCAGCGCCCAGGAACGTGCCTGTGTGGAAACTGCGCGGATGACGCGGTGCTGGGCACCTGCCTGCGCTATTCCAAGGGGAGCGGAGGTGCTTGGGTTCTCGCCAGCTGTCTTCCGGGCAAGGACTGTGCGGCGAAATTCCCCCTGGGCTCTTCGCGCCGCAAGGGCGACGTCATCGTCTCGTGCCCGTGCAAGGACCGCGCCCCTGTCCCCCACTGTGCACCCGTGGCTCCTCCGCGGCGAGCGTGTCCCCCACCGCCTCCGCCGCCGCACGGGTTCCTCCACCTGCTCCAAGAAGGCGTGTTCTGGTGGGGCATAGTCTCCCTGCTCGCGCTTCTGGGGTGGGGCGTGAAAAAGTTGCTCGACCACCGAAAATGGGCAATCCCTGCCTCATTATTGCCCCCCAAAGCATTTCCTGGCCCCACCACGAGGCTCCCCCCGCTCCCGCCCGACGACATGCCTCCTCCAGGTGAGCCGTCGGCACCGCCTGAGGGCGCTGGCTATTAACTGGAGAAGACCGGCAAGGTGGTGGCTTCCTGCGCGTCCAGGTCTGTCGTGTTTTCGCCGTCGCAGTCCTGGTCTTCGTGCGGGTCTACGCCTGAGCGCGCGGACGGGTTGCCTTCGCGGGTGCCCTGAGCAGTGGGCTCTTCTCCTAGGGTCTCGTCCTCGTCACCGATGTTTTCTGCGCTGTCCGCCGCCGGAGGCTCGGTGGCCTTCTTTCGGAGCCTGCGACGGCGCGCAGCCTTAGGAGCAGGCAGCAGGGCGGTGGCCAGCGAGCCTTTCTCTGGGAAGGGCACGAGGAGACGCCCCCCTCGATTCTGGACGAGCAGTTTTTGGAAGAGGACTGAGTCTGACGTCAGCTTGCGCTCGAGCTTCTCTTCGAGCTCTTCAATGGACCAGTACTCGTGCTCGTACAGCTTGCTGGCCGCCTGGCATGCGTGCAGGCAGACGAGCTCCGTCGGGGGTAAGGGGAGGCCGCGCCACGAGAGGGCATCCGCGGCGTAGGCACAGGCCGCGTAGAAGGTCTGTGGGCTTTTGAAATCCAGCTGCCGCATCCAGTCAGCGACGAGCCCCGCCACTTCGCCGCCCACCTCGGGATCTTCATGCACGAGGCGCGGCAACGGGGGGGCATCTGACGGCGGCGCCGAGAGTCCCTGTGTTCTGAATGGGGGTGAGGCGAGTGCCGCGGCCGCCGAACATCGTTTCGTCGGGTCTTCGTCGAGCATCTGAGAGATCACCGACGAGTGCGGCTCGCCCTGGGACTCTGCGCAGCACTTTCGCAGCTGTTTGCGGGCAGTTCTGTCAGTCTGCGCGGTTAGGCGCGCATTCTGAACAAGTTCCACTGCTATTACTCCAGTAGCCCAGATGTCCACCGGGGGTCCATGAGGCGTTCCATGGCGGAGCATCTCTGGGGCGCTGTAGGTTCGCGTGGAGCGCTGGTTGGACCCCTGGCTCGCGGGGCCGGTCTCGTACGGAGGGCCGTCCTTCGTGAACCTCATGAAGCCAAAGTCCGTGAGGTACGCCTTCCCAGTCGGATCCCGCAAGACATTCTCAGGCTTGAGGTCCCTGTGCATGATGGGCGGCCGGCAGGCGTGCAGGTAGTTCAGGGCCTCCAGGATGTCCTTCAGTACTGGGCGTGCCGTGTTCCACGACCCAAACTCTTCCTCCTCGATGCCTTCAGCCAGGTCGTCCTCCATGAGGGGCATGAGCATACTTATCTCCGCCCCGATTCCCGAAAAGACCTCCAGCAACGGAACGATCCCGGGAGCATGAACGTCGGTCAGAAAGGCTTGAAAGCCAATCTCGCGGAGGGCGCACTCCGAGACGTCGCCGTCATCCTCAGGCTTGAAGGTCTTGAGGGCTCTGGAGCATGCAAGCTGGGTGTCCCAGGCCACTCGCACGCTGCCGTACGTGCCTTCGCCCAGTTCCTCAGCCAGGCGATAGCGCTGGGCGCGCTCACCTACAAAAGGGGAGAGCATCTTCGCTCTTTTTAATCGCCCGCCGGCCCTTCCCCCCGGTTTTCGGACGCGCAGTACGGCAGGAAGCACGAGAGGTGCAGAGAACAAGGACTCAAAGACCCAAAGGAGCAGCCATGGCGAGCGGCAACCTCACGCCGCCCTGTGGCAGCAGCGTCTACCTGAGCGGCAGCGTGGCGGCGGTTCCAGGAGGCCTGCCCATCGCCCAGCGTCTCCTACAGAAGCCAGGGGCGGCCAACTGTCTCGTGGGGAGCTCAGGCGGCGCCCTGCTTGCGGCTTTCCTGTCCTTAGGGGCTTCGGAGCCGGCGGAGCGCCGGCAGTTCCTGGAGCTCTGCACCCGCCTGCCGAGCCTGCGTAGCCAGGAGGAGCGGCAGGGCGCCCTGAGAGACTGGGTGCAGGACATCACTGGCGGAGCCGCATGCACCATGAAGCAGTGGAGCGCTCGGTTCCGGGGCTTCCACCCAATCGTCTATGACTGGGCGCGTAGTCGGCCAGTCATGGTACCGTCCGGGAGCAGCGCCCATGGTGTCGCTTTTGTTCTTTCGCGCTGCATCCTCCACGAGACGCCCTCCGAGAGCCTCCCTGTGCGGCCCGAGGCGTGGATGGACGTCGAGGAAATACTGCCCCCCTCCCTTCTCTGTCGCACCCTGCGTCCGTTTCCCGTCCTCCACTTCACGGCTGGGCGAGAGGTCGGGCTTCCTGGGCCCCAGACACTCACGGCAGCGGACGTTCTCAACGTGCAGGAGAGGATGCTTGAGACGCCCCCCGCGCAGCTCACATGGCGCACTTCTCTGCCTGCAGCGAAGAGCGACTTAGCCTCGTGGCTCCACGCGGGGGGGTGGTCCAGCTTCCTAAAAGGTCCTCGCACCGTCTCTCTCCATCTCTCACAGGGAGAGGACGCGTCCTTGGTCGTCTTTGCGCTTGCCTTCATTGTCTGGCTTGGTGTCGCAGTAGGTTTTGCAGGCATGCACGTCCCAGAAGACACGCCGTCCCGTGGAGTCGAGGCAGTCCGCTCCATTGGGGGTGCAGAAGACGGGCTGCTGCGCGGCGTCCACCGACCGGGTGAACTCGCAGCCGTCGGGCCCGGCTGTGTAGAGGGGCGCGTACCTGCGGAAGACGAAGGAAAAATCAGAATCCACAAAGCCGACCTCCAGTCGGAAGGACGCGGACGTGTCCGACCGTAGGGCACCGTCTTCGCGGCAGAGGCGGAAACGGCCAAAACGAGACATGAGCGAGATGGGGGAGCCTGACTGGAGTGTCTGGCTGCCGTCCATCGCGCGGAAAGTGACCGCACTCGTCCTGCTGAGGGTGCCCAAGGGTGAGAGAAAGAGGCAGCGCGACGTAGCCCGCACGGGGTCCGTCCAGAGCGCCTGAATAGCGGAGGGGCGGGGGGCGAGGAAGAGGGGCGCGGAGTTCCCCACCGCCGACTGCGCGGCCTCCAGGAAGAGGAGACAGCTCTCAGTAATGGGCACGCCATCGGGCAGGAGCTGTATGGGCTCTGTTTCGCTGCCCACGCCGTCGACCGCCGCACGGAGAACGACGGGCTGCATCGCCCTATGGACACCGGGAGAGCGCGGCCGCCAGGTCAACGCCTGCACGACCACGCCACCAGCGGCTACGAACGGGGACGAGGCTGTGAGCCCGTACTGGTCGAGCGGCGCGCAAGTGCCGTCCTGCGCCTCCGTGTGCTGTGCGTAAGCGAAGACGATATCGCCCGTGGCGAGCGCGGCTTGCCCGTGTCCGCGGCGCATTTCCTCTTGCACGCGTGTCTCTCTCCAAGTCGATGAGCCACGACGGCTCACTCCACACGGGGTCGCACGGACCTCCCCGCGCCCAGGAGCTTCTCCGCAAGCGCCAGGCCGCTCTCATTGCGGTCGCGTTTTGGCGGAGGCTTTTCGCCATCGGAGGACACTCGGACCGCGCGACCCTCCCAGGCCTCAGGAGGCAGGGAGTTCTCCGGGAACAGAAGGTGCATGAGGGTAGGCAGTATGCAAGTAATGGGACTTACATACTTCTCGCACAGCCCCGCGCGGCGCACTATGGGCTTGCGGCTGTAGCATCTCTGCGTCATCCCGCGGGCGCTGATGATGAAGTAGATGGTCTGCTGTCCGTGCTCCGCTCCCTTGTTCTGGCAGAAGCGGCAGCCGAAGCCGCGAACCTTGAGACAAAAATGCTCTCGGTGCCGGACGCCAACCAAACGCTCCAGAGAGGCCACCTCAAGGGCCTCGTACGCGGGGTGATGGTTGGCCAGGCTCTCCTGTAGAGCCGCACGCAGCTCTGGGGTGACCTCCATAGGCTCTGTGCGGAGGCGGAGAGAGCCAGCGTCCTGCTCGCCCAAGACGTGGTCTTTCCCTCCCGCGCGCGCCGCGGCGGCCGACAGCTTCCGTCGGACCGAGGGAGGCGGTGCTCCGCAGGGGACGCTGAAGCAAGCAGTTGCTCGCTGTTTGTCCACGGGCACCCTAGTGCTGCACATCCGCACGGCGTAGGCGAGGTTACTGCGCACGTCCGCCAGAAGCCCACTGGTTTCTTGGCTCGGCAGCGTCTTCCAGGGCCAGTACACCTTCTCCTCCGGTATGCGGCCTTGCCGTGAACAATCTGGACAGAAGTCGCGGGCATCGCGGACATTGCGGCACGTGGGACAGTCGCGGCACTTGTCACTCCCCACCATGCGCAGGCCATTCGTCGTTAAGACCGCCACGTCCACCGCCGTCTCCCAGTCGCTCTCTAGGTCAGGGAAACGCTGGCGCAGCTTACTCACGACGCTGGAGCGAAGCCACAGCGCTTTGTCCGAGTCCACAAGCAGCCAGGGGAAAACGACATGGATCCCGGGCGTCTTTCGCCACGTCAGCGTCGGGTCGAGGACAGCACAGGCTATGCACCAGGCTTCTTTCCCCTCAGCACCAACCAGAAAAGACGCGACCGCTGTCTGCAGCACTGACAGTATCTCTTCCGCTTTCTCTGGCTCATGCAGCTGCTTCAGGTCGAGGTCGAAGTGCATCTTAAACACGGGCGTGCGTCTCTCAACCACAAAAAGCTTCTTGCCCGTGTTAAGATCATTGCCGTAGGCGCTCATAAAGCCGTCCAGCGCGTGGTCAGGCAAGCAGATGCGTCCTCCGGAGCTTCCGTCCATGAGGGTGTGCGTGAGCTCCGCGGGCGGCGGGCCCCGCCCACGCACCAGGAAGTGGTTTTTCGAGAGAAATGAGATCAGTTCGGAGCGGGCATTTGGGCGATCGTCCTTCATGCTCTCTCGGCGCTCCTCTTTGACTGGTCGACAGAACAAGGGGCTCGTCATGCCTCGTCCATTTCTAGACCCAGGGCAGGGGTGTGTCCAAGATTGGGCGCAGAGGGTTTGAGCACAGGCCTATACATGTAACCTCGCCCACCCTTCGGCAACCCTAGCCCTAGTGCCCAAGCTCGGATGCCGACGGCTCGGGCTTCCTGCTTGCCTCAAATCCGCTTCGCGAAGCCGCGATTGCGCCAGCGTCATTTCTACGCCCGTGCCGAGTCTCGTGCTTCGCGCAAGGTGCCACCACGGCGCGGACATAATGCTGGGCGCCGTCCTCAAAGCCTTATTTCCCAGAGGCTTCCAGCGCAGATCTCCAGCATCGCTGTCGCTGTCTTTGGCGAGCACCGTCCGGCACTGTGCTCGTGCGCGAAGAAGCGCGAATATCTCGCCCCGCACTGCTCGCATCTCAGAGGGGAAGACGAGGTCCGGGCTCGCTTAGGCTCGGCTTCCACCTGCAGGAGAGGCTCAACGGCGCCTTCGAGCGCGGGCGGCGTGGTGTCTGGCTCCCTCGGAGTTGCGACGGGCGCGGTGCCATCGTGGCTGTCGAAGGAGGCCGCGGCTGCTACTGAGGACGCGGCGCCAGGGGTCGTCGTCCCTCCACTCGCCGCGGCGGCGCCACTCCCGAGCGCGACCTGAAGGATTTGGGTCGACAGTCCGCGCGAAACTCTAGACTCGAAGCTGGGATACTTGGAGAGCTTGTTCGACAGCCTACAGCGCAGGGCGGAGAGCGCCTGAGGGACCCAGCAGCTGCACTCGAGGTCCTCCGCCAAGCTTGGCACGAGGCGGAGGACGGCGGTCGCGTCGGCGAGAGATTCATGTGCTCCCGTCAGGGGCTGGCCAGAGTAAAGCTCGGTGAGGGCGCCGAGACTGAGGCTAGTGGCCCGGAGTGCGCCGCGCTTGCGCGCGCGGCGGGCTGCCACTATGGTGTCAGCCTCCCAGAGCTCCACTCCGGGAAGGAATTTCTCGAAAAATGGGTAGACCGACTCCAGGCCATGGGCAGCGCAGATCTCCCCTGCCAGCATTGGGCTGTCGAAGGTCTTGCTGTTGTGCCCCACCATCAGGATCCGTGCTGGACGGGTGTGCTTTTTGCGCAACTGCTCTCCAAGAAACCGAAGGAGTCCCTCGAGTCCAAGCATAACTCCAGGACTCGAGGCGACGTCCTGCGGACGGATGCCGTGGACTGCCGTTGCCGCCGCGGGTATGGGGCCTAAGGGCTTGACACGGGTCGTGAAGTCTCCGTGGGCCGTCACGGCTGCCATCTCCAGAATCTCGTGAACGAGGGGGTCGGGTCCCGTGGTCTCCAGATCCCAGGCCACGACAAGCGGGTCCTCGAGAAGCGAGAGAGGACGAACCTCCATCACTGGTCGTCTCCGCACAGGATCGCCTTTAGCTTCTCGAGGCGACCTCTCGGCGTTGCTTTGGCACGCCAGAGGCTACGAGCTGGCGGAGGGCCGCAAACGCGGCGCCTCAGGGCAGCAAACTCATCCGGATAGGCGCGGGAGAGCTGATAGAGAGATAGCAGCGACACTGCCCCTCCCGTCAATCCGGTGGCCAGCTTTTTGAGCGACCAGCGCCTTTTGCGCTCTTCACGACGCCCTTCGGCAGTAATCTTCGCCCTGTCGTCGGCGAATGCCTTGGCGGCACGAAGGTCGTCGGCACGAAACTCCCGCATGTTCGCGTGGTGATGGAAGTGATGGTTCACTGCCTTCTGCTCAAGGACTTGGTCGAGGGCCTCTTCCTTTTTCTCAAATACCCTCCCCGTGCCGCGCACGGCCCAGACCCTCTTCTCCGAGGGCACGTCGCTCTGAGGGTGAGCGCCGCGACCGTCACTCTCCGGGTGTCCCTGGCTCTGGCTCCGACCCGAGGCGCGGTGAGGAGAAGCGGGCGTGTCCCGACTCCGACTCCGACCTGCGGCAAGGCGTCGAGGCGAATGCCAGCCCCTGCTCCGACTCGGGTGTGCGCCGCGGTGCCGAGACGTTTGGGGATCCTCTTCCTTGGAGGGATCTTCGTCGGCCATTTCCTCATGGCTCAAAAGCGAGGATGATGAAGCAGAGTGCCCGAGGCGTCGCGGCGCTCACGGCAGCGTCTCTTTGCCCAAGCCGATGATGTGCCACCCAGGGGAAATACATGCCCACCGTCTACAACGCCGCCCTCGTTCGTCCCCACGTCCTTCGAGGACGCCGTGACCGGTCTGACGACAGAGAACCCTGGCGACGCAGCCTCCCGCCTCGGCGGGCATGACTACGCTATGCACGTCGTCTGCGACTTGAACGCCATCCTGGCCGACTTCCAATTTCGTCGCGACCGCTCGACGAACACCATTAGCACGCAGGGGGAGGCCGAGGCCTGGCGCCAGCTCCATGGCGTCCTCAACACTGGCAAGGCTCCCAACGGGGCAGAGGTGACGTCCTTCCGGACCGTCTACCAGGGCGGCGCCCAGACCACCACGCCAAGTTGGTTTGGTCTCTTCGTCGGCGCCATCTCGACGGCTATCAACCCTCTCGACTTGAACGGGCTGTCTGTGCAGGCGGACACGCTTCAAGCGATGCTGGACGACCGAGCCGGCGGGCCAGAGACCAACGATGTCATCGGCTTTCTCAACGGAGCTTTTGCCCAGAGTTTTGGAGGCACGGCACCTAGCGCCTCGTCCCAATACCTCGCTGCTGTGGCGCTGTTCCTGTATTCTCTCCGCGGAGCTACGTCAGCCGGGCAGGAGGGATCTCTCACAAGAGATCCGTCGAACGGGTTCGTCTCGCTCCCCCTCAAGCCCGGCGACGGCCTGGCCCTGCGCATCCAGGTGCGCGCTCTAGGCTCGGTCAGCGTTCTCATTCTTCTGGAGCAGAGTCGGGAGAGCAAGACGTAGTCCCAGAAAATAGAGACCGCGGCAGACGCGCCCACGATGGCTCCTCTTGCAACTTGCGAGCTCCGGGTCGAGACCGACGTCGACACGCGCTCTTTTCCTCGATTGCCTGGAGAGTGCGAGAGGGGTAGAGGTTCGTTGCACAGGGCGTCACCTTCCCATGACACAAACGGCGGTGGCGCGCATCCCGCACTCACGCTGCAAGGCCCCTGGGATAGCACTTCATATCTGAGGAATAATGGAAAGAGCAATGGCTCCAAGAAGTGGGGAGGAATTAAGCCATCCCAATCGAGTCGCGCAGGTTCTCGACGCCGAGTTTTCTGTCCACGTTCCCCGACACGCCAACGATTGCAAGAAGTTCGATGTGCAGGTGTCCTACGTCGATCAAGCCGGCCGCTTCCGGAAAAACACAATTGCATTTGGGGCGCGCAGCGCCAAGGACCCAAAAAATGATTATCCACATCACAAGGATTCGGAAAGGAAACGTCGCTACATTGGCCGACACACGGGCAAGGGCGAGGGTTGGGAGCTGGAGGGAGTGGCAGGAGCCAATACGGCCGGATTCTATGCTATGGAAGTCTTGTGGAGCTCAAAAACCCCTGGCGCCATCCAGGCGCACCTAAGACGAAAGCTGCGTTTGCCGCACTTACAGCTTCCGCGTGCAGTCGTAGCTCAGCTGCGGCGACCTTACGAGCTATGCGGGACGTGAAGGGCCGCTGGGAGGGAGGGGGTGGCACGCTGCCGTGCTCGCCTACGAAGAAGGGGCGAACTGCGCGAGTGTCGCGGGCCGATACTTTTTGGCGCGGCACAGGGCGCGCACCTCGGCCTTGGGGATGTCTTGTGCCAGGCGTGTCTTTCTGCTGGTACCTGCTGTGCGCACCGTTGGTCGGCAGAGAGGAAATGTCCTCTTCCAATTGGAGATGGTTCCCGTAGGCCGTCCGCATGCGAAAAGCTGAGGCAACCTGCAAATGTTGACCCATTTCTCGGCGAACCACCGCTCCAGGCCTGCGGTGGGGCGACGCCCAAGATACTTCCCTCCTCGTTGTTTGTACTCCCGAACAAGCGCTGCGGAATCGTAGGCCCCCCAGCGACGGTGCGATTTTTTGACGCGAGTGCGAATTTCTTTCTTGACTGCCAGGTACAGTTCTGGATCTTTCACGTTCGCCGGCGTTTTCATTTTAACAAAGGTGTAGCAGCCACCAGCATGCCACCCGACGCAAGTCAGAAACATGCGGAAGCGCGTGAGGCACTTACGCAAAATCATAAGAGCACAGACATGCAGATAGCCCCTGCTGGTTTCCTTCGAGAGGCTGAGACATTTTTGCTGTTCTGAGGGTGCATGCGGATGTTTTGCCTCTGATCAGGCGCCCGCGCGTTCCCCGCGGGCTGACGCCTCACTTTGGTCTCGAACCGCGGCCGATGACCACCATCTCCGCCGTCTTTTTGCCTTCGCGGGCGATGTTCATGATGCTAGGCAGTGTCACGACCTCGCACCAATCTTCGTAGAGGGCTCGGATGGCCGGGTCCTCGCGGTGGCAAAGCACGAAGTGCCTCCCTGCGAGAGCGCGCGCCAGTCGGCTGTGCTGCTCGATACAGAAGTCACCCGCTTCGTACTGTCCTTCGGCTTTTGCTAGGAGGTAAGGCGGGTCCAGAAAGACCAGGTCCTTCCGCGGTGCCTCCTCCAACACCGTGAAGACGTCCCGCTGAGAGCAGGCGCCGCCAATTCCTCGGTGACGTGAGAATGCCTCTGCCACGCTGGCCGCGCGCAGCGATTGCAGCTTCGAGCTGACGAAGGTGCTGCTGGCGCGAAGCTTGCCCAAGTAGGAGCAGCGCATTCCGAGGTTCCAGCGGACGGCAAGCGTGGGGTGCCCATCCGTCCGTTTGGACTTCAGGGTCCCGTCGCGCAGCCGCTTCTTGTAGAGCGCCCTCCGCGCGTTCTGGCTCCTGCGCCGCAGATCCGATACCTCCTTCGTGAAAGCGACCGCCATCCCAGCTCTCCGCTCCTCCGTGCTAAGAGCGCGGTGCATGTTCACAACGTTGGGGTCAAGATCGAAGGCCCGGACGCGCACGCCCAGATTGCGCAGCGTGCCCTCCACTACGCCGGTGCCGGTGAAGGGCGATGTCACCGCGCGGGTTGCACCCATCCTCCTAAGCTCTTCTTGGACGATAGACACCAGCGGAACCACGTGCTTCCGCTTGCTGCCCCACCAGGGAAAGATGTGTGTCGGTATGTGCCGACGGAGCGTTCCACGAAGGTGATTGGCGACGTACCGGTCGTTACCGAGACGAACTAGGTCACCCCGCTTGCAGAGTCCGCGAAGTGCTACCTGCGCCCGGGCAGCACTCCCATCGCGCAGGTAGGCGCGCAGGTGCCCGCTCGTTAGCACCAGCGTCTGGCGCGACAGCCGCTCACAGGCGAGGCGCGCTCGAGGTGCATCTGCCTCACCCTTCCGCGCCTTGGCAAGGAGGGCGCGTTTCTTCGCCATGGAGAGGCCTGTGCACGATGGCAGGCGGGGAGGGCCACTGCTTTCGAACCGCACATGTGCTGTAGAGAACCCCTTGAGCGTGCGCACCCCCGAGCGAGTAAGGAGGGACCGAGGCAAAAGAGAAAGCGCTGCCTGCGCACCCATGGCTGCTAGGTATCCGACTCTTGTAGCCAGGGCCGCACATTAGAGGCCTCATAAAAGGCAGCTTTGTCAACGACAGGTAGTGGGCTGTCACGCCATCCAAACGTGGGACCGAGCTCCAGGTCCTCGACAAACGTCTGGATGGTCTGGCGCGAAGGGGACGACAAAGCAGCCCTAATCCTCTTCCAGGTTGTAGCCGATGGCCAGCTCCCGTGGTGCTGAGGCACCCCGCCGACAAGTTCTTCGCAGATCGCGTCGAAGTAGGCTTGGGGCCCAATATTGAGGACGGAGCGCCCCGCCTGCAAGCGCGCGAGCGACTCACGGAGCGCCCGCCGGTGGACCTCGTGGCCAGGCGCAGCGAACATGACATCTTGAGAGAAATCCCAGCGCCCATTGATGGGAAGAATGCACTCTGCGCTCTTTTCCATGATGCTCTTGAGGGGCGCGGACCAGAGGCGGTCTATGTCGCTGTAGACCCCTCCGTCTTCGACCATCACCACGAGCCGCCAGATGTCGCATAGGGTGACGAAATTCCTGTCCTGCAGCACAAGCCAGTCTTGCGTAGAGAGCGTCGCACGGAGGCGCTCCCGGACCTCATCGTCGTCGTATACGCGGAAGCGGAACTCTGGGTTGAGGTCGCGTAAAGCACGCGCGCCGAGCCGCACCATGGAAAACGTGTCTCGTTCCAGAAAGTTTTTATCGCGCCAAGTCACGTGGATGAGCCGAGGGATCTCCCGCCGCTGGCGAGGCGCCGCGACCGGCCGCACGGAAGGGCTGGACAGTAGGACGAGCAGCGCAGCGAGCCCGCATGCCAAGAGCGAGAGGACCACCGCCACTTTGAGCGACGCGCCCATGGTCCACGGCCTGCCTTTAGTGCTCTCCAGAAAGGAGTCGGGTCACACGCCCTTGGATTTTCTTAGCGCAGCAAGGCAAATGCTCACCGGAACTGTGGCGGGCCTTTTGCTCGTCTTCCTGGTGCTCTGCCTACTGGCAGTCATGAGCCCGCCAGGGTTCCGCTTCGAGGCCATCTACCGCCTCAACCTCTGGCTCTCCGCCGAGAGTCGGTCGGGAATCGGCTCCGAATACCGCAACACACAGGTCGTGCGGGCGGCTCTGGTCGAGCTGCTCCAGCGCTCCGATGTGGGCGTCTTCGTCGATGTTCCCTGCGGAGACTTCAACTGGATGTCAGCCGTGCGGCAGAAGGTGCCGGGCTTCGATGCCAAGTATGTGGGTGTGGATCGTGTTGGAGCCCTTATCGCCTCGAATCGAAAGAGGCACGTAGGGCTCGACTTTCGGAAGGGAACAATTGAGGAGCTAAGCATCCGAGCGGACCTCCTTTTGGTCCGGGACCTTCTTCAGCACCTCTCCACAACCTCACAGCTGGCCATCCTCCGCAACCTGCGCTCAACGGGAAGCAGGTGGCTGCTCATCAACTACGAAGTGGACCTGCCTGCAAACACGCTCGTGCGCGTGGACCCGGCGCCACGCTGGATTGAGCTCAACCTGGAGCTGCCTCCCTTCTCTTTGCGGCCCATCAAGACCTTCGCAGGAGATTGTCGCGACAAGTTCTACGGCCTTTTCGACCTCAGCGCCGTCGTCCTCTAGGGACTGTGCTGTCCCTGAGCAAGGTGGCGGCCTCTCGCTAGCCCGCCAGTTTGCGCATGCTGACCTCGACATACGCCGCAAGCAGGCGGATGAAGTTCGCTCCCATGGACTCCTGATAAAGGAGGCCCAGGCCGACGCGGGGATTGAGCTCCAGCATGCGCGCGACGCCGCTGGGGTCGAGCTTGAAGTCGATGTCACCCCAACCGCTGTACCCCATGGCCAGCACCACCGCACGGAAAAGCTCATATGCCCCGTCGGGCAGGGGCACCGACGTCGCCGTACAGTCCATGGCGCCGTCTACGGAGCCCTTGCAATAGAGACTCGAGCAGAACTGGTAGCGGCAGGTCGCGTGGGCGACGATGTGTCATTCCCAAGCAACGAAGTGGAAAGCGAATTCACTATCCCCTGGAACGTACTCCTCGATTATGCAGGAACCGTCACGTGGGCAGCGCTTCAAATCGCGCTCGCTCTGCAGAAGCCTCACGCCAGAGCAACCCCTGGATGTCCCCCACTTTGCGACTGCAGGATAACTGCCCCCCGAGGACAGGCCAGGCAACCACGGTCCAAATCCCCGAGCCGCGCACCAATTTCGAAAGAGCTGTTTATCCTCCAGGGCCAGCAGGTCCGCTGCGGGGATGCAGAGAGGCACTTGAGTTGAGGCCTAAAGCTGGCGGGCTTGTGAGATATGACAGGCGCGGAACAGCAAGAGCAGGGCACATGCATGGGGTGAGGAGGCGTCCAGGCCATCGTCGTCGACAAACGTTCCCTCCACACCCAGCCGCGCCAAAGACGCTAGGAGGAGGCGCCCCGAAGCGGTCCCGGCGACATCGGCCTCCCCTATCAGGGCCACTCGCGTGGGGTGCAGACATGTCTCTAACTCACCGCACATCGGTTTAGTTGCACGACCGCAGCGACGTTACCATAGTCCTCACTAACTCTCTGCCCTCCTTGCTGGCAGCTTTGCCCGCTTGAAGTCGGGGTCGTTCTGTTTCAGGAGGCGCAGTTCTTTGCGGAGGGACTGAGGGCCCGACGCACGACGCCGAAGAAGTACAGCGGGCGCGCTCCGTGCATAGCTCCATTCCACTGCGTAGTCTCCGAGCACAGCCGCTTCGCAAGCTTGTCCTTGGCCTTCGTGCCCCCCCCCCCAGCCCGCGCAGGACCCGGGCCGCCGCGGGCGCCGTGGCCTCCGCGTCGAAGAGCGCCCTCCACCCGCTGAGGCGCGGCGGGCCCTTTGGCGCCCATAGATGCGAGTAGGATAAGACCACTCCTACATCCTCCGCGGCTGTCGAGGTGGGGTCTGTTGGGGCGAGAGTAAGCACGAACACGTTGCCTCCGTTGCTGGACCACGCTCGCCAAGTCTCGCCAGGAGTTGCGTCCTGGCTGGCGTAGACAGCCTGACCATCCGGCGGCCAGCGGCGTAGGAGGCGTCCAACCACCTCCATGGAGGGGAGAGGGCTTTGGTTGCAGCGCCCGCCTCAACGGGCGCTCCGCACCAGGGAGGGGGCGAGGAAGCCCAGTAGCGCCAAGACGAGGTAGAGGTCAATGGGAAACTGGAGGAAGAGTCGCAGCATCTGCGCCTCGCGTGGACAGGTTTTTGTCGTCGCCTTGTGCCACTTCTCCGCGGAGTACGCGAGGACCCAAGCGGCCGCCCAGGGCACCGCCAGACTCAAGAAGACCGGTCGGCCAAAGGCGTAGAGAAGCACGGCTAGGAGGAAGACCCAGCTGCACGTGTCGATCGTTATGTCCACTACCTGTCCCATTCGAGTGCTCATGCTGTAGCGCCGCGCGATATAGCCGTCGAGTACGTCTCCCGCGTGTGCGGCAAGCCCCACCGCGAAGGCCGCCGCGAAGAGGAGCCGCGGACAGGCGCTATTTCGCGCGCAGCACCCTCCCAGGAAGAGCGCGCTACTCACGACAATAAGGAGTGCCCTCAAAGCGGTGACGTCGTTTGGGCTGAAACCGGCTGCCACAACTGCGGGTGCGACTGCCTCGCTGAGCGGCTGTAGGATGTGAAAGGCGATGAGATCGGTTGCGGGATCCGAGAAGAACTCGCGGCGCTGCGCACAGGGGTCACAGGCGGTCCCCTCGGCCATTCTTCTTTATGCGTGAGTCTAATGGTTGACACCGACTAGCGGCACGGGCAAACTGTGCAGAAGTCCTCACACGCCGTGAGTGGCAGAGTCCCTCACGGAGGACCAAGGGGCAAAAGCAGGAACTCTCTCAGGTGGCGCCCCAGCGGCCTCAGGTTATGGAGTTGTCCGGTCTCCAGGCCTTCAGAAGCAGTGCCAGGGCCCGGTCAGAGAGGCGCGCAAGCTGCTGTGCGGGAACGCGCTCGCGGAGGAGGCGGAAGGCCAGGGTGCGCGCCTGATTCTCCACCATGGGGTACATGAAGTAGGCACCTCGAAGTATTCGCGGCCTGGTCACATGCCCGCGTCCGTGAAGCACCCTGTGATTGTTGACAAGAAGGAGGGTGTTGGGAGCCATCGGCACCTCGACCACACCGGTCACGTTCTCAATCGCCAGGCGAAGCTCCTCGATGGCCCGGAAGTACGCGGGCTGTGCGGCGTAACTCACTTCTGCATGACCCCTTTTCCGAGATGACCACGTGATGCGCTGGAATCGCCCGTCGCGGTCTACTTCCACGTGCCCTCGCACGACGCCGTGCAGAGCGAAACCCTCGTGGTCCACACCTGGGCTGAGGTCGCGCAGATCGCCAGTGGGGTCGTACTGGTTATTCAAGAAGCCGTGACCTACAGGGGTCGCCGTGAGCGTAGCCAGCGACTCGGCGCTGAGCGACTCCGCGACGCGGAGGCCGTCCGAGAGTAGCATGCTCCCGTTGCCCTTGCGCGTCACGAACGCCGCACCCCAGCTGCCATGGGCGCCGTGCGAGCTCCGGTCAGTGTGCAGCCTGAGCTGTTGGCGGTCGTCGAACTCTGCGGAGAGTTCGGCGTGCTGGTCCAATGAGCGGATGGTGTGGTAGGGCTCACGCTGCCCCCTCTGCACCTCGAAGGGCGCGACAAGCTCCTCTACAACCCGTGCGAAAGCGCGATCCGTCTCGTCCTTGTCGTCGACAGGCACCCCGGTCACCACAGCGAAGCCTGGGTCGTGCAGGAGCATTCTCACCAGCCGCAGCTTCGCGGCGTCGCTGCGCGCGACCTGCCAGTACTCGAAAGTGCTAGGGCGGAGTTCTGCGCCCCATGAGGTGCGAGTCTCTGGGCGGAAGAACGGAGAGTGCGGCTCTTGCGGAACTGGCGCACGGGCGCCCCGAGGAGGCTTGAGTAGCCGGGCTGCCACGCCCGACTCTGCACGCAGGACTGCTGACGTGAACCTCACTGGGACCTGCTCGGAGACGAAGACGAGAAGCACAATCCCCCCCGCGTCCTTGGAGGGGCACGAGGCCGATGCCGCTCTCGCGTCCAGGCAGATCCTCGACGAGTAGAGCCGGTTGTGATCCCGGCCCCATGCGTCCTCGCGGGCATCGCACAGCCATGCCGCACGGAAGCGAAAGACCGCGTTGTCCCCAAACTCAATCTCCACGGTGCGCTGGTCTGCGGACACCTGGGCGTCGGCGCAGGCGTAGGCCGCCGCAGGCGGGCTTTCTTCAGCCTTCCGAGTGGGAGCAGAGCCGCAAAACAGCTGGGCGCGGAGAAGCAACTTCGTGCCCCTGAGCACGGGGTGGCTTCCGTGGAGGGGCGATGCTGGAGAGGCGCCATGGGGAAAGATGAGAGCCGCCCCGCGCAGAGGCCGAAAGCTCGCCCAGGCGGGACCGCCGACCTCCTCCATGAAGGTCGTCGCACCGCCGGAGTAGTCGTCATTGAGGTAGACGAGGAGCGTATGCGTGCTCCTCTTCTCCAAAGCGGTAGGATGTCGCTTCGCGCTGTCGAAATGCGGAAGGAAGTGCCCACCCTCTGCGTAGCGGAAAACACGGACCAGGGCGTTCATCTCCGGTCGGCCTGGCAGGCGGCCAGACAGAGCCTCGCGCACGGCGTCGCCAAGCTCGAGGTTGACGTTCGTCACATGCGGAAGGCGCGAGAAACGGGCGGACACGTTGGCAAGACCTGTGAAACCAAGAGCGGTACAGATGGCCACCAGCTGTGCGCACTCCTGGGGCGTCAAGAAACCTTCGATGAGCGTCGGCGTCGTCTCCGATATGTTGACCTCTGAGTAGGGACTCGCTGGCCGAAGAAGGAAGTCGAGCGCTCCCTCCGTTTCGTAAACCGGGGAGCCCGCAAGTTCGCTGCTTCCTCTCTCGTAGCGCTTTACAGAGAAGTCCGAAACCTTGGTGGCCGTCACCACCCAGAGGGGGTCTCCCCCGGTCGACAACTCCACTGCGGAGACCGGACCCCACTCTCCAGGAGGGAGTAGCGACTCGACGTAGCAGACCCAGGCCATAGGCTCCCGGTGGGCGGATCTCCAAGCTGGGCTTGCCGCGGCGTGGTAGAAGTGGTGAGAGAAAGAGACGACAACAGTCCCGCCGACTCGGAGAACGCCGTGCACTTCGCGGAAGACCTCCCGCGCCTTCCGCAGATAAGCTACGCCCGCAGTCACGGTGACGAAGTCGTAGGCCCCCTGCATATTGTCTTTCGCAAAGAAGGGGTTCTCATTGAGGTCCTGAATCTGGCGCTCTGTAAGGCGAGGGTTTGCCGCGAGTTCCGTCTCGAACAGTCCGACACCCGAGACGCGCCCGTACTGGACCCCTGCAGGGTAGTGGCTGTCCCAAGAGGCGCAGAGGTCGAGGAGATCCACGGCTCCCTTGGCCTGCGCAAAAAGCAATGCGAAGGCTGCGGTCAGCGCCCTCCGCGCGAACTGGTCCACGTGGAAGACGAACCCAGCAGAGGGGTGAAGCTCGCTTTCCGCCGTGACGTCTTCCGCGCCGCTCAGAGGCACGAATTCCCTTGGCAATGGTCGACGCGCAGAAAAAGAGAGGGTGATCGGACTCAGCCTGTCCGCGCTGGACAGGTGAACCGCGCGCCCCTCTAGGCCGCGGAGAAAAGCCCCTGGGGGTTGCAGGAGGTCGTACACCCCGCGATGAACCTCGCGCCGCGGTGCGCGGACGCGCTCGAACGCGGAGGCGATCGCGAAAGTGTCCGCGCCGCCGTCGAGAAGCAAGCCCTCGCCCGTCTGCGAATTCCGGAGCAGAAGTCGCACATCGCCGGCGCTGAGATCCTCGTGGCAGTGCGCACGCACCGTAGCATTCAGCTTTCCGAGTGCTCCTAGTAGCCGTCCGGCCGCCTCGGTCTCGTCCTCTGGGAACACGACATCCGCTTGCACGGACTCGCTGGCCTCCACTCGGGGAAGCGCGGAAGTCAGGAAGTCAAACTCATGACTCCCAAAGACATCTTCCTCATTTCCGACAGGGAGACGCTGAAAGAACCTCCGCGCGGCCATGAAGATATGCAGTGCGGTCACGCCTACGCAGGGCTTGTCCATGAGCGCATTCCAGCCGCGGTTCACCACGGTCTCCAGGGCAACGCCTGGCGGAGGGCGGAAGACGTGGCTCCACGACGCTCGCCACAGACAGGGGTACGCCATCCGTGCGACGCCCGCGGGCATCCGGCCCCGCTTCACGGCGTGCCGTCCGCCGAGAAGAATGCCTCCAGTGTGCACCTGAGTGAACGCACCGAGTCCGACCACCAGTGACGATGATTGGAGGTAGGGCCCCAGGCTTCGCGTGTCGCCCTGCGCGTTCATGACGAAGAGCCCGGCGTCTGGCGAGGAGTACTCCAAGATGTCGCCGGTGGTCTCGTTGACGTAGGCTTCGCGCAGGAGAGCTGTGAACATGTTGTAGTCAATATGCCAGGGCAGCCAGTAGTCTCCAAAGGAGCGCGGCTCGGCGCCCTCTGGCGGCGGGCCGCGTCCTGTGGTGCGGATCGTGCTGCCGACGCGCATAGAGCTTCGTGACGCAGGCTGCTGGGGTGCGGGGTCTGTGATAGCCGCGGCCACCCAGGGCGGGAAGCTGTTGTGCTCCGTCGGTATTTCACCCAGACCGTCGTCGCGGGAGAACTGGGAGTCGTACACCATCGCCTTTCCATGCACCATGGCGCTCCCATGGAACATGTCTGACAGAGTGGCACCCTGCGTCAAGGGCCTGGGTGCGGTAGCCTGCCACAATAGGTCGCACGCCTCCACTGTCTTCCTGGTGACCTCTAGCACAATGGCGTTCACCGCTTGCACCTTGTCGCGAAAGTGGGGGTCAGGCCACACGTTCGCGCCAAAGACGGGATCGGCGCGGCGGGGGCCGAGCTCCTCCAAGAGGTTGTTGGAGAAGCTGCTCTGGAGGTGGTGGGTCTCGCGCTTTGGGACCCCCACCCATCCAGGCATCTCCTGTCTCGGCGCTGAGCTCGCGGCACGCAGGGCCTCACCATCGGCAGAGTAAGCGAGCCCTGCGAGGGCTTCGAACATACCCGCACGCGCCGCTGCCAGGCCCGGCACGCCTTCGACGATAAGCTGCCCGTAGGACCGTGGTCCAATGAAGGCCTGCGCTAGACGCGCCAGTGCCCGCTCGTCTAAAGCTTCGAACGAACTGTACGGGATCGCTACTGGCTCTGGTGCTTCAGCGTGCAGGCGGGTCGTCAGGCTGTAGAGTGCAGCTCCAAGTAAGCGCAGCATCGTCGGGGAGAGGGCTGCGAGCAGACGCTGCGAGCAAACGTGAGAAAAATTTTGAGCCAACCTGTGGCAGGAAGTCCACGCTGACGGCTGCCAAAGGCGCGCGACTGCCTGCACGCAAACTGTAGCGAATTCTGCCGTCCCTGAGCGAACCTGGACTTCCTCCATTAGACGCGAGCTAGTGCATAGGAGGCGCTACCGGAAAGAGGTCAGGCGCTTGAGCGACAGGCGCAAGACGATGAACCCGCACGCAAGGACGTCCAGCTTCCGGAGAAGCGCATCGGTCGCAAAGGAGGGTGGGTTCCAGGGCCCGGACGAGCAGCGGGCAGCCCCAACGCCCGCAGCCGCCGCACTCCGCTTTAGGCGGAAGCCTTGCCAAATGGACCCCGAGACAGGCGGCAGCCGCGAGGAGCTGCGGGCGCATGTCTCCATGGCGTTTGGCGCGCGACCTCAGGCCCTCTCCGACAACTGGTCGGGGTGAAACGAATGAGCGTTCTGGTCTAGAGTCTTGGTCTCAACTTGCCGCATGGCGCGCTTCCGCAGACGCCGCTCCGCCTCGCCTAGGTGCGCAAAGGCCAGCGGCGCGGTGTACGCTACCTGTCCGACATGGTCCCCTGCGATGCGAAAGCGACGGCTCCGTGCGTCGCGGAGGCTCGTTTTTTCGTCGTGTACACAGGCTTCCTTCCAGAATCGCGGGTAGACCTCACCCCACAGCCACTCCTGATCCTCATTCCACTCGCCTTTATCCGGCAGGTCGGCCGCAGTGAAACAGTTCAGCAGACCATTGCGCGAGCCCCAGCAACATCCCACAACGGGAAAAATGTGGCCCTCCCCGCAGTCGCGCATGATGTGCCAGCCCGAGTCCGTCTCGTCCAGCCACTCCGCGACCGCGTCCGCCTCGCGCGCGCCAAGTCGGGAGTCCGCGTCCCGAACCAGGCAGACGCCGTTTTCCTCCACGGAGGGAAGAAAGCGCCAGCACATCTTCCCCTTCGATGGAATCTGGGGCGCTACTATGCGCACATGAGGTAGGGCGGCCAGTGCTCCCAGGATGCGCGCGTCGACGGAGGAGAGGTCGACATGCACGCGCACTTCTGCACCAGGGTAGTAGAAGGGGGCGAGCAAAGCATTCTCCAGCATCCCGTAGCCGTAGGCCTCATTGGCTCCCCACCATGAGTAGCTGAGCACCGTCTGGCGCGTTTGGAGAGATGGCAGACGCCCTTCGCGGGAGGCCAAGCTCGGCCTCCTAAGTTGGGCGCAGCCCGCGAGGAGCATCAAGATGCCCAAGGCGAGAAGCAGCCCTGCGACCGCCTTGGGCGACATCCGCGAGAACCTTTATTGCGTCTGATTTCCTTGCCCATCGGCGCTTCCCGCTGGCCCAGCGTCGCGGAGGGGCGGCGGCGCTTTTGTGACCATGGGCCCTTGGCTAGATTTGGGCAGCGCGTTGGGAAACATGTCTCAGCGGCGACAGCTGAGACCAATTTCACTCGATGTGAGACCTCGTCGGCTGGCTGCGACAAGTTTGTCCCAGACCGGGAGAGCGGCCTCGCGCCAGACCACGCCCGCGGTGACGCCCGTGGCGACACTGGAGGACACCCCTGACTCTTTCGCAGTGCAGACTCCAGCGGTGACGTTGCGGTTGAGCGTCGCCTCCAACGTGTCGATCCCTCCCAACGCGCCGCCCTGCACTCCACCGTGCGCCAAAGCGAGTGGCGCGCGGAAGGAGTCCCGTGTAAAGCTATGACTAACCTTGGGAGCCCTTTGGCCAGGTGGGCGCTCGTCACGGGCTCCACACAGGGACTGGGTGCGGCCTTAGCGTCACAGCTGGAGAAGAGTGGGTGGAGTGTCCTTCGACACGGGCGACGCCGTCCCGACGCCGAAGTTCCATATGCGCTGGGTGTGGATCTCTCGGAGCCCGACGGGGGCGTGAAGCTTTGGTCCCAGGCGCTGGAGGCCACGGGCGGCACCATTCCAGAGCTCATCGTGCACTGCGCAGCATGTGGGGAGAGCGATTGCGGCTGCCTATCGCCGCGCGCCACGCCAATCATCCAAACCAACTTCGGGAGCGCAGTGGACCTCGCTAGACTGGCGGTCGGGGCAGGCAGCGCACGCGTAGTGATGGTGTCATCCTCGGCGGCGCGGCTGCGCACGCACCCAGCGGGTGCCTACTGTGCAAGCAAGGACCTCCTTGAGACCTTTGTGCAGCATGCCGCAGGCGCTGCACTTCCCCGCACTGTCATATGTATATGTCGGGTCGACCTGCTGCTCGATACAGCGCTCTGCAGACAGCTCAACGGGCCAGCGGGGGGTGACGAAAGGCGGGACCCCCGCTGCGCCCTTCCGCTGCTTCTGGCGCTTTCCCGAACAGGTCCCGAAGCCGCGGGCAGGGTCTACTGCCTCTCGCGTGCCTTGAAGTCCCTACCGGATGAGCTCCGGTATTGTTGCGATGCCGTTTCCCTGCGCAATGCTCCTGCAGGGTACATGGAACGACGTATCGAGGACGATAGGCTTGTCATGAATGGGGACAACCACATCGAGGAAGTCGACGGCCTGTATCCCAGCCATGCAGCTGAGCGTGCCTGCGCAGCAGCCATGGCGAAGTGCATCGGCCTCCCCGATGCGAATGTCGCGGCCGTGCACGGAGGCATCACGGGCGCATTCGATGCGCTGTGCGCTGCCTTGGATGTACGTGACTGTGATGCGCTTGTGAAGGGCCTCGCTTTTGGCGGACTCGAACGGAGCTTGACGCTGCGCGGAGTCCGGCGCATTTTCTGCCAAGACCTCAGCACCCTCAAAGAGGCCATTACCCCGCAAACGCGGCTGCTCCTCGTCACACAGCCCTCGTGCTTCTTCTGCGAGGACGAAGGTTCCTTCATCCAGGAAGCTCTCCAGATTCTCCCACCGTCGGTGGTCCTCGTGCTGGACGAGTGCTACCTGCCTTACATGCGCGATGCGCCCGTGTCATCGGCCCAGCTCCTTTCTAGCAGCCGTCACGTGGTCGCAGGACTTCGGGGCCTAAGCAAGCTGCACGGCCTCGCATCCCTCCGGCTTGGCTTCCTTGTAACCGATGTGCGCACGCGGGAACTCGTTGCCGCAGCGGCGCCCTTCAAGCCTCTACCATTCCACACGCTCGAGAGAGCCACATGGTGCCTCTCACAGGAGCCGACCTTCTCAGATGAGAGAAGGCGTCGCTACCTTTCCGAGAAGTGCTTCATCACCAAGGCTCTTCGACGCCTCGGCGTAGCCAATCACGGCAAGGGACCATACATAATTGTTCTCGCCAATGATCTCCGCTGTTCGTCCACAGAGGCAGTGGCCTACTTGTGCGCAAAGGGGATTGAGATGCGTGATGTTCTCGCTCCATATCTTGTTTTCCTTCTGGCGTCGAGGCGTTGGAATGCCGCCTTCTGTGGGGCACTTGCGGACCTAGCAGCAGGCAAGCGCTGCGCAGCCCCTCAACCCGCGCCAACCGCAGCCAGAACAGTGCAGGCAGGTAGCGCTGCGATTTCGGTCCCTCAAACGACATAGCGCGGCGTCCTAGTCCTCCAGGCGTGGTGACCAGAGCTACCTCGCTCACTCCAAGCTGTCAGGGACAATCCGAAGGCGGAGACCTCTGACGACAAGTTTGCTGCCTCCTTCTATGACGGCCTCCTGTGGGGGGCGCGACGTCCCATGCTAAGGCATCGTCAGATGGTCGAGGTCGCAGGCGTAAACGAACAGCACGCCCGGTTGCAGCGCCGCTGCTTTGGGATGCTTTGTGGCTATAAGGCCGACGGATCACGGTCAACAGGACACGTATGGACTCTCAGCTGGACACTTCAAAGTGCATGCATGCGCTCTTCGCCCAGGCAGGCCTCAACTTGAGGGCATCAGGGACAAAAAGGACAAAAGGTAATGCCGGACTTTGCGGACGCCACCTTGGTGCCCCAAGATTTGGCACAAGTCAACATTCTCGCCGAGACAAGGGAATGCAGGGGACAGCAGAGCAGCTTGCCGACAAGCGATGTTGTTGCAGAAATTGCTGTTATGGCGACATCTTTGTATGGGAATGAGGCCGCTCGTGCGGAGCCTGGAGCTCTGGCTGCTGTTTTCCAGATAGTGAACCACCGACCCCCTGTGTTTGTGATCCGCTTCCATGACGAGCCACTTACGGAAGCGAACTTTTCCGCATATCTCTCCCAGCTAGAGGCGCTCTATGAGACGGAGGAGCCTTTCGTCCTGGTGATGGATTTGGCCCGCTTGCGATGGCCGCCCCTGGCATTCTTTTGGAAACAAGTGGCTTTCCTGCGTGAGCATTATGAAGACATGCGGCGATGTGTGCTCTGGAGTGTGCTCGTGGTGGAGCGCCCAGACATGCGGGTATTGTTGCAGCTACTCTTCACCATAGTGCCCCCCCAGCGTCCCTTCCATGTCCTCGACACTACGGAGATGATGCAGCGACAGGCAGAGGACCTGTCAGCAGCGTGACGCTCGAGAGAGCCATCTTGGCCCTCGCCTCCCGCGGTCCGACGGTCAGCGAGCGGTGCTGAGATTTTGGTCCCTCAAAACTTCTAGCGCTGCGCCAAAGCCCTCCTTAGGTTGCTTCCAGTTTGAAAGCGGCGATGCGACTTCAGAGCCTGCTCGTCCGCCCGCGCCTGTCGAATAGAGTCTCAAGGCCATCCACCGCATCCCACCAGTCCCAGCCGATCAGGTACGGACCTCGATGCGGCGGGGGCCTCTGCCCCTCTTCACACCCCGCGGCGCGCGCGGACGGTATGAGCCCGGCGCAAGCGAGGCAGATGTCAATCGGCAGCCAAAGCCACTCGTCACTGTCACCGCGGCTCCTGGCTTTGAGTCTCGGTCGGCGGTGCCAAGGCACCAGCATGGCGGTCAACTGCGGACGCTCCAGGCAGCATCCTGCGCAGAACCGCTGTCGCCGACGCGGGCGCTCGGCACCATCAGGCGGGACGGCTTCCCCGGCCCTTGGACCCTGACACGTTCGCGCGACAGGCGTAGCCCGCTCTCCGCCTACCTCCCTTTTTTTGCTGAGCAACGAGAGGTTTTCGCCCTCTGCGGCCGCCTCTGTGTGCGCCGTGCGGCCCGCAAATTGCAGGGCGCCCGCGCGCCTGACCCACGCGCGCCCCGTCGAGGGATCGGAGACGCGCACGGCGAGCTCGCAGATCTCGCCGCTGCATTCAGCAATCCCAGCGCACCGAAAGTGCTCTGGAATCTCGGCAGTGAACATCTCTTGGCCCGCGAGCGAGATCTCGCGTGAAGTCTCTGGTAGGGAGATGCGGGCACCGTCGTGTCCGACAATGATTCCAATCTCAAGTCCAAAGGCGGAAGGGTGAAAACGAAGGTTGCGAGCGATCCTCCAGCGCAGGGGACGCAGGGACACCTGTCGTCAGGGCACACGCTTCGCTGCCCCAGGCAGCAGGCCCGCATGCCTGCGAGCATCTTTCCGACGGATTGCGTGGCCGCCCGCGCCGCTTCCGGCAGCCCCGCGCACGCCGGCTCCGTCTAGGATGGTGGCGCTCTTATGAAGTGGGAGTTGTACTTCGTCCACAGCTCGTTCCTCTCTGCCTCCAGCAGGGACAACGGCCGCTTGAGGCGCTCCCTCGCCCCCTCCCCAGCCACCTCCTGCAGCATCTTTTTCTCTTGCTCTATCTGCTCGCGGACTTCTCTGAACCGCGTCAAGATTTCGAATCTCTCCGCCCACCTCGCATCCACATCCATTTCCGTCCAGCGCGGCCGCTTGGGCGACTGTGGGACTTCGCGCACTGGTCCGGCGTGTTGCTTGGGTGGTTGCCTCGCCGGCTATGGAGGTGCAGCGATGCGAACCGACGGCCTGTCTCCGCGAGACAGTGCTCCAGCCGCACGTAGGCTCCTACATAGCCACTTCGCTCCTGTCTGGGGACTTCGCCAGCGACTCGAGGTTGTCCGGGGATCCGCCACTAAGGTGCACCCTGGGGTGGTCTGGCAGACGTGAGCCGACAGGATGTGCGCGCACCTCCTGTCTGCCATGGGCCTTTCGTCACGCGGTCGGCGTCGACTACACGCTGTCGAGCAGGTGCTCGAAGATCTGCTTCGTGGCAGGGAGTGGCAGCACCTTGAGGATCTCCTGCAGGAACTGCTGCGGAGGCGTGCCCTTGAACTTCTGGATCACCTGAACGTAGTCGGCAGAGCCGTACGCAGAGGGCAAATAGGAAGCCGTCTGGTTGCTCGGGATGCACGACCGGCAGGATGACCCTGCCAGCAGAAAGCAGTCGTTGGGGCCATTTTCGCACCAATACGGCCTGTAGAAAAAGTAGTTGAGGGTAGGGGGCGTGTAGCCCGAGCAAAGGGAGACGGCGAGCCAGTCGGCAAGGAAAAAGAGATTGGAGTCTCCCAACCAGACGCCACTTCCAAACTTGCTCACGCCGATCTTCTTGATGAGGAGAGGAAGCGCCTCTGTGAAAAGGTTGTAGTTCGTCGGCTCGTAAGCCGCGTATAGGACCTGCACATTGTCGATCAGCATCTGAGGCAAGCGCTGCGAGGAGCTAAGATTGCTACTGCACAGGAGCATGAAGCCCCCCTTGCAGACCGGAATGCCGCCTTGGGACGTGACGGCCACGAAGGCCTGCGGGTACATTCTGACGGCGGCGCGCGCGCCCGAAGCGGTGAGGGGCACAGACACGGCGCTGGCAAGGTCCTCAAGGTCGATGTTCCAGAATGGCGTTAGACTCACGCTTCCGCATGATCCGCTCGGAGCGTGGTGTCCCGAGAGATAGTTGAGGTAGCGCCTGGCGCCGAAGACAGCAGAGACAGGTGCGGCTGGGAGCATGGGCGGGGCCAACGGCGCGCGGGGTGGCGAAGGAGCTTGGGGGTCCTTCACACGCGCGGGCATGGGATCAGAGACGAACAGGGAGAAGAAGAGTACGTCAAAATAGAACTGCACGAGGCTCTCGTCTTGGGTGTCTGCGATCGCGCAGAGCGCCGCGCCGCCACCTATCTGGTTGCCTGCGACGTCCGTCACAGACACGTAGGGTAGCCCCGACATCACGCCCTTGGTGGTCATGAAACTCTCCCTGGAAAGGTCGACGACATCGATCTCGGCCGTCTTACGTGAGAGCGAGCTCTTGATGTCTGGCTGAAAGGTCTTGGGAATACAGTAGGCAACATAAGTGCTCGCACCTTCATCCGAGGCCGCTGCGACACTCGCGAGGAAGGCCAGCGCTGCTTTTGGGAAGGTGGGGACCCCATTCTCCGGCGTCGCGGGGTCGCCGCAGCAGTCCGCGGGCCCAAACCGCGCGCTCACCACTCGAAACCTTTAACGGTGTTGCCGTAGAGGACGTTCACTAGACAGTAGGCGAGCTGGCGATGAGATAGCACGATGCAGGTACCGGGCTGGTTCGCGCGCACATTGGTGTATGGCAACTGCTTCCCAGATAGGCGCAGGAACGGGTTGCTCCTTAACAGCTGCTGGCTCCACGCAAAAAGATGGCTGAAGTGCAGCTTCTTTCCAAAAAGAGCAAAGTCTCCCAGCTCCTTTTTGGCAAGCTCGTAGACCTGCTTTCCGCATGCGTTTGGACTCGTGAAGACAGGAAAGTCGACGTCGCCCTGCTTTAGCAGGGACAATGGATAGTGCACCCACTCCGCAGTCTGCGCCCAGTTCCCGGTGTTCCCGCACCACCACGCGTTCGGTGCGGACGTTGGGGCTGGCGGGAGCGCACCTGGTGAAGGCGCGGCGCTCGGCCTTGAGGCCACTGGGGGGGCAGTCGGTTGACGAGGGGCCTGGACAGGGGCGTTCCCGACCCGCGGGGGGCGGGCTGCGGCAGGCGAACCCGCGGAGCCCGCCGCCGTGTAGGTGTCGTAGGCAGCGGTGTCGATGCAATTCTGCGACTGGACATCTCTGCGGAAGTAGCAGGGACCCGCTGCGCCGCCCGACGTTACGGCGGTGACGATCGCGTCGCAGCCCTCCTTGGCCATGCACGCGGCCTTGCACTCTGATACCGTGAGGATTTCCACCGCCTCTGGTGCGAGACTAACCGCGCCGTTGCCCTGGTATCAGTTTTTCGCTTTGTGAACAACCCACTCTGCGGCAGGAGTCGGAGCTCCGTGAGCTGAGGCTGGGGCGCGGAATGGCCGCGGCGCGATGGCGCCGGAGGGGCTGGAGGCCGCGGCTTGGGGAGCATGAGTGTGGGACGCTCTCGTGTAGGTGTCGTAGCCTGCACACTAGAGCAAAAGGAGCACCAGGCTCAAAGCAAGCAGCGGTACGGCGAGCTGACAAAGCTCTGACATTTGCTAAGCAGCAGGAAAGTGCACAAGTCGCAGCCGGATCGTCGATGCATCGCAGGGGATGGCCAGGCAGGAGAGGCTAGACACAGGAAAGTGGAGAAAATCATGGCCTCTGGTCGTCCGACGCGGCGCGAGCGCAATAAGAGCGGGTAGACGCATGAAAGAAAGGGTGGCGCTCGCCAGGTGGAGCAGGGTGTCCGTGATGGACAGCTTCTACGCCAAGTTGGAGTCCCTTGCCAACCTCGCGTACGTCCGCCCCCCGTCAACAAAGGAGCCCGCTGCGGAGACGGACCCCGCTGCAGGTGTCGCATCCCACACGCCACAGTCGGCGGACGGCTTCAGCCCGACGCCAGTGCAGGCATCCGCCTGCACCCCTTCCTCGCCGAGGGAGCTTCCCGCGGCGTCGGATAGCAACGGAGACACCTCGGAACCTGGTGCCGGCGAGACTCCGTCCCCGCGGCGCTTGAAATCCCAAGAACTCGTCACTGCTGCCGCGGGTCTACTCACTCCACGGCCAGCGCTCCCCAGCCCCATGCAGGGGAAGGAGGAGTACGTTGCTGAGCCTAAAAAGGCAAGCCCTGACGCCGCCCCTGCACAAAACCTCGAAGATCTGCTGGCGCAACTGGACGCCTTTGCTTTCCGTGCTCCGCCGACACCTCCTCGCGCTGAGGAGCCGTTCAAGAGGCGGCGGGGCGTGGCTTCGGGCTGATGAAAGAATGGCAGCGAAGTGGGCAGAAAAACTCACGGACCTCCGCGAGCGAGAGACGCTCTTCCTGGGTGGCGGTGGCTTCAAGACTCTGAGCTACCTCGGTGTGCTGGAGGTGCTAGGCTGGCAGCGCTTTCGCAGCGTGTGCGGCGTGTCGGCAGGAGCCATCATCGCGCTCCACCTAGCTCTTGGACATTCCCCCTTCGAGATCATGGGCTCCTTCCTGGAGCACGAGCAACTCCTCGTCGGCAGTCTCTCTTTGGGCAGACTCTGGGCCGGCCACGCCCCGGTCCGCCCCGAGATGGTCCGCCAGGCGATCGAGAGCATCCTCCTGCGAAAGGGCTTTAAGCCCGACGCCACCATGCAGGATCTCGCTCAGCGACGCCCCGTGGGTTTCAGTGCCGTTGCCTTCTGTCTGGACACTTGCAAGCTCGTCCGCTTTTCGGCGGACTCGCACCCCGGCTTTCGGGTGGCCGAAGTCGCGACGGCCTGCATAGCCATCCCGATGCTCTTCTCCAGCGTGCCTCTGGGCGAAGCGGGCCTCCGGTACTACGACGCCGGCCTTGTCAACAGCGCGCCCCTTGGATTCTTCCCTGCGAAGGAGACGCTGGCGCTTGTCGTGCGTTCCCTCCCTGTGGAGGTTCCGACAGGGCTCCCAGAAACTGTGCAGTTTCGATGTCTGTTTATGCGCACCATGGCCCACGAGAATGCGGCGAACGAGGGGATGGCTGTGATGCAAGTGCCGTACCCCACGCCGGGCGTGGGCCTTCTGACACGAAGCAACACGCCTCTCTCTGTGTTCTGCGAGACCGGGGCACTATATACTGCTCTGTACGTGATCCAGGGGGAGCTCGTGGGCGTTTTGGCTGTTCTGCTCTCCTGTCTGTCCTTCTGTGGCACGAGCCCTCCCACTGGCCTGTTCCTATCCTCACGGCCTACCTCTCCCATCCTGAGCGCAACACTGCCCTCGACCCCGTCCTGCGGAGCCTAACCCATTACCGCCGCAGTGGGGCCGGGGCCGACTTCGAGATCCACGTCCACCTGGCCCGCTTCGGGAGCAAGCCAAAGGACCCCAGCTGTGGGTTTTGGGTTCCCTGGGCGAGCTTCTCACGCAACCCTGCGTGGGCCGAGCGACTGCAGGCGCGATGGTCCCTCTGGGAAGCTATGCGGAGCAGCGCAGAAGACTCGCCGGGGAGCACTGGGGGGGCGGCGTCGGCGTGGCGGAAGCTGCGGTCTGGGCGCGCACGCGCGCCTGCGGCCGTCGCGCGGACGTAGACACGCTCGCCGCAAAATCAAGGCGCAGTGCAAAAGAAGCCATGGCGAGCGACCTTCGCCAGGCATTAAGGCACACGCTTTCGGCGCTTCAGAGTCAGATTCTCGTGGACAGCTCGCGTGCCGTGGAGTCGCACCGCGCGCGTGCACACATGGCAGAGATGTCCTCTATACGTGCTCTGCTTTCGCTGTGCATGGAGGCTCTTACGGGACGCCAACTGGCCGAGGACGAGGACTTCATCCAACCCGGGGCCATTCGGGACAGCCAGGACGCCGCCTCCTTTGCGGCGCGGGAGCTGCGTCTCCTGCGCGAGGATGCTGAGGCGCAGGTGGCGCTCCCACGCGCTCCCCCGCCCAAAGATGCTGAGGCGGTGCTCGAGGCGGTTCTCCGTGCCGAGACTGACGCCACGTCAGAGACGGAGCGCACGGAGAGACTCCACGCGGACATGCTGGAAACTGCCCTTGGGACCTGCTCTCGCGAGATGTGCGACACGCTCTGCTCCGCCCTCGCCGAGGCGGCGCCTCGGGGGACCTGTACGGCGCGGCGCCGCGAGATTGGGGCAGCGGCCACGGAGAAGATCCAGGGCATTGTGCAGCGGTGGCTGGAGTGGTTCGTTCGGCACGAGCCTTCCAAACAGCCCCCTCGCGCTATGGTGCTTCCAGCGGAAGTGACTCTCCTCTGCGTGCAGGACAGCGAAATTGGCGAGTACGTGCGGCTCCTGCGACGCTGTATGCATCTGCGCCGACAGCATGCGCGACTTGTTTCGATCATGCGGCGTCTAGGGTCTGCGGCGAAGGTCTGCGATGCGTGCATGGTCCTACGCGCAAAGATCGTGCTCCCCACTCAACTTCAGACGTCCTCGAGCGGCGCCGCCGCTTTCGCACGGAAAGAGGGGGCGAGCAGTCTTGGAGAGCAAACCAAGACTAACGCAGGCGCGGCGAATGCTTCTGGCAGCCCAAACACGGTGCCGAGCACGGCGACGAGAGGCTCCGCTTCGGAGGCCAGCAGGTGCGCCACGGCGCCGCAACCCACAGAAGCGGCAATGACGAGGGGCGCGTGAGACTCAAACGGGCCGAGGTCTCGGAGGGGCTCCAACGCAGCCACCGTGTTGAGCGCTGAAGCCGCCAGGAGGGTCACGAGCAGCCCAGCTCGGCACACCGCCACGCCAAGGTTCCGAGGGGGATACGCGTCCAGAAAGCAGTCTGGCGCCTGCTCCTGCCCCATGCTCGCCAAGGTCCCTAGGGTAATCGATCCGTAAAGGGCGGCCATGAGCAGAGTGCTCACGAGTGCGCACAGCGACGCGGCCGCGAAGGTGCACCGTTCCATCTCTTCAGCGACCTTCGGAACGTTGAAGGCGACACCAAAGGAGAATAGCGCGACGCCCGCCAATTCGCTGGCACCGCGCGTTCCGGGCAGGGGACGCGGGTCGCTGACCCCGCCGACCGGAGCCGGCTTTACGCAGACAACATAAGCGGCTGTTCCGACCGCTGCGAGGGCGCCCAAGGCCGCGGCGCCCTCGACGCCTTGGACTTCCCCACTTGCCGCCATGCAAGAGATGACGCCCGAGGACACGTAGATGGCCAACGGCCGAGCCCATGCCGCCGAGGTGGCGTCGAATCCAAACGCAGTGAACAGGCTCACTGTGAAGTCGCTCACGAAAACGAGAAAGGCAATCTGCGACGCCAGCAAGTACGCCGAGATGCCAAGGTCAAGAACGTTGGCACGCCCGACCTGGGGTAGCTGCTGCCCCAGGCACTTCTCCACGACGGCCCCGTAGGTGTTCACTCGCAGCCTCGACGAAGCGAGCAGCAACGCCCATGTGGAGAAGAGCGCCAGCGCGCCGACGGCTCCAAAGACTGCCAGGACCTCGGGGAAGCGTACGCCCTGCGCAGTTTCGGGAATGCAAGGAACCCCGCTCCTACCCCTGCAGAGGCGAGCACTACGACACTGCTTGGGAGGCCGAGTTGGGCATGCGTAGGTTGGCACTCACCCATAAGGCAGGCCTTCAAGTCTTCGGGGTCCTGCGAGGTGCGCGACATGGCTTGTGCGTGCACAAAGGTCCGCTGAGCCGAAAGGAGCTTTGGTTCGCCGTCCCATGCAGTTGCCCCACCCCCTCCTCCTCCAGTTGCTCCTGTGTGCTAGGCCTCTGGGCCGGCGACCGGCGAAAGCGCACTCGCCTCAGAGTCTTTGAGCAGCGCGGAGAGGAACTCGGCACGGGACACTGCGTCTCCCAACGGCCGTGCTGGATCGCGCCAGCCCCAGACGACTACGCTCAGGCGGTCCTCGCGGCTGTCCGCGCTCCGAGGCACACCGTGGGTGAAGGCGGCATTCACCGTCGAGTCAAAGGCGAAGACATCCCCGCTGCTCTGACGGAAGGTAAACCGGGCCTCCAACGGTGCCACCCCCACAAATTCGAGACTTCGCGGGGCTCCAAAGCTCGCTCCCACGGTCACATTTCCCGCCGCGTCATCGTGGGCGTTCCGGTCCTGGTGCTGCGGTTTGAAGTGGTCCAGGCCGCGTCGGTACACGTTGACTCTGGTCTCGAGGACATCGACTTCGAAGGCCTGGGCCAGCGCCTCGACGGCGGCCAAGGTCCACTCCCCTCGGTGGCGCGAGACCTCGTGCTCCGACCACGGCGCCGTCGTCTGGGAGAGACACTCTCCCAACAAGCGCCTCGCCCAGACGGCAGGGAAGAACGACCGGACATGGACCGCACCGGCAGCGAGCTGGGCCAAGTACGCATCTGTCAGCTCCGCGGATGCCCGCCAGCCGAGAGTGCTCTGGCGGATCCCTCTCTGCCACGACTCTTCCAGGAAGGGACCACCTTGCGCCTCCAAGGATCTAGGTGCTTCTCGCTGATCATCGTCCGGGCGTCGCCAGCGCCTGCTAGTCATCTCTTCTTTTTCACTCTCAACTGTCGGGCAGAAAATCCTTCGCACGTGGAAATGCTCACACCACCCGTCGAGGAACCCCTGCTGGAGGCCGTCACGGCATCAGGGAAATCCAAGGCCAAGAAGACGAAGGGCGCAGGAAATGCGGCGAACAAGACTGCGAACAACAAGGGCTTGAGCCCAAAGGCGAGGACCGCCATAGCGTCCGACCTTAAGGAAGTGGGCGACCACGTCCGGAAGAGCATTGAAGGCGTCAGCGGCGACGACACGACAGGGGAACCTCCCAAGCATGACACGCACGCCAAAGTCAAGGCCGCCGTCGCGGCGCTGGAGACCAAGATTGGCAACAAGATAAAAGCGGTGAAGTCCAAACTCGAGAAAGAGAAGGAGAAGGAGAAAAAGAAAAGCAACAAGCCGTCGGCGAAGGCAGGCACGAAGGGGAAAGCAGCGAATGGCAATCAGGTGAAGAAGCCCAAGGGCAAGCAGCGATCGCGCAGTCCTAGCAAGACCGGGCGGTCACGCAGCAAGTCTTCGCCCAAAGCATGAGGAAGCCCAGGGAACTTTCTGGCTGCCCCTCCGCCCGAGTGAAGAAACTTGACCGGGACTGCTTTTCCGCTCAGTCTTGACGGCAATGGCCCGCAACCATTGCCAGCAGAACTCTTTCGGGCTCTCACCCTGCAAGATTCAGGGCGTACGTGCCCGGTATTTCCTCAACCTCAAGATGAATCTGGTGACTGCAGTTGTTCAGCTGGCCAAGTGGACCAGCGGGAACGGAGGTGCTTCCAAACCAAGTGTTCGCGACAAGTCCTTCTTGGTTTTTGTTGCTTTTGCAGAGGAGCACGAGGGCTTCCGCAGAATTGCCCCACGTCTGCAAGGCAAAGTCGGTGTGGATGAAGCCTGTGCCGCTCACCACCCTTGTGTGTGAGGTACCTCGAAGACTGCAGGCTACCAGCGTGGAAGGATCAATGCTACCAAGCGTCTTCTGCCATCCAAGTGCGACAAAAAGCCACAATCTGTAGTAGGATCTGCCGTTTTCAAAACAGCCACAGAGAAGTGGTACCGCAGCAACCCCCCCTGCGGCCACGCTCCTCCACTGGGGGTGATTCCAAAGTACTGCCCCCTCAGGGCCAGAGGCATGAGGGTGAGCTCTAGGCCACTGGCTACCCAGGCATGATACGTGCTATTTCGAATGGACAAAGGACTCCAAATTTTGTCAAACTGTCGCCAGTCTACGGTCGTGTAAGGATAGCTCTCAACCTTGATCAGTGCTCTCTCCAGCGGAGCAGCCGGTCCAGGAGGGCCGCGGTCCCCAGGCCGCCCGTCGGCACCTGGCCGACCTCTTGCTCCCGGAGCACCGTCCCGACCTGGCGGTCCTGTCGCACCGTCCGCGCCCGGCGGCCCTGGGTCGCCCTTTTGCCCATCTTTTCCGGGTGGACCTGGTGCCCCATCCTTGCCCGGTCTTCCATCTTTACCTGGCCTGCCGTCATGGCCCGGGGGCCCCGCTCTCCTGGCGGACAAGGGCATACTGCAGGTGCTTGGCCGCACGGCTCCGGATAAGGGGCACAAAGGCAGGAAGTTTGTGCTGCGCGCCAGTCAGCCTGACTGTCTTGTGGAGGACAGGTTTCGTCAGGAAAGCATACAAAGCGAGGTGCTCCTGCCTTCGACGTGTCCTGACGCGAGGCTCTCTTCTCATTTGAATCGGGTGGTCTTACCAGTCGCACCCAAAGGTCACGAAAGGCACTAGTGTAAAAAGTGCCGCAAAGCCCGCTAGTGCTGCAGACCGGGCCGAAATGGTGGCCGCTGCCAACAAGGTGTTGAAGTCACTAGCTCCTCGTGGGGGGCTCACTCGCACCCCTGCGTTGATTAGAGCGTGCGCGGTGTGCAAGGAGGCTCATAGAATTATGACGAGCTCCGCTACGTCTTTCCGAGGTGGCGCCGCCTTCGTGCACCGCCGCCTCGGAGAGTTTCCTTTTGAGCAGGCGCAGGCACTGTCGTCCGCCAGTGGTCTGCCGCACGGAACGCAAAACTTGGAGGAGCTCCTTCTGGTGCGGCAGAAGGCGCCGCCGCAAGCGCGCGCAAGCACCCGTGGACGTCGGCGGCAGCGCTGTCTGAAGGAGGGCGCCCAGCTCCTGTGCCGACGGCTCGTTGTTGAGCATGGCTTCGAGCTGCCGAGTCAGCTGCGGCGCGGAACGACGAGGAAGGCACGACGAGAGATCCGCCTTGTGCTCCCCCGTCCACATCAGCAAGGGGAGCAAGAAACTGTTCTTCGTGAGACTCTTTTCGAGGGGGCCATTGCAGGCCGGAGAGCCCAGCTTGTCTTCCACGGCCGAAGACAGCATCCCCCGAACGGCGCTGGCTCCCATGCTGCCGCGTTCTTTACCTGTACGGAAGGGTAGCGGCTGGGACCTCCCAACAAATCTTTACTGTCGGAAAAGCACCCTGTTGACATGGGTGACGCAGAACGACTAGAGAAGACAGCAGACAGTCTGGCCAGGTGCGTTCGCACCCTAAACATTCACTCCAACGATCTAGCGAACCTGCGGCAGGACATCGTGCACAGGCGCCCATTGAGGCCATATGAGACAGCCGCCATGCGGGGTGCTCCCACCTCTGACCGGGCTCGGAAGCTCAGGGCCCGCGACGTGCAGACCTGCATGAACCTTATGCAGAGGCTTGCTGGTACAGCGTCGCACGTGAAGGACAGTGACGATCTCTGGCGAAGAGTGGGGCAGCTTGTGTCCTCGCCTGCGCCGCCTTCTGATCTGCTGAGACCGGCAGAGCCGCCACCTGAGCCGCCCTCTGCAGGCGAGCCCCCAGGCTCGGGCGAAGTTGCCGCTGAGGAAACAGCAGAAGCAGACGCGGGATCGGCCCCAGCCCACCCTGGTGGAGGGGAGGAACCGCTTGCGCAGCCTGTGGGAGAAAGCGGACCTCGCGCGGATGGTGGAGGTCCTCATGCCCCTGCGGCAGGGGCACATCAAACCGCCCCAAGGAGCGTGCCGGGTAGCGTCAAGGAGCTTGCCGACTGCATCCGTATTTTGGAAGTCCCAGAGGGCCACCTCCTCGCGCTGCAGAACGACGTCGATCTAGGAAACCCCCTGGGGCGGTACGCGGTGACCGCCCTGCGAGAGGCCCACCCCTCGGCTGCGAAGATCAAGGTCGTAGGAGACTGCCTAGAGCTGCTGCGGAGCGCACGCGTGAAGAGACGCCCTGACTTGTGGCGCAGGGCCGCAGAGGAGAGGAAGGTCATGGAACTCGCCGACTGTATTCGCACACTGAGGGTCCAGCCAAACCATCTCTCCGACCTGCGGCATGACGTCGAACGAGGAAGGTCGCTTGAGGCCTTCAGGGCGGTTGCCATGCGTGGTGCGCTCCGCTCGGGAGCAAAGGGACGCCTTAGGGCCAAGGCCGTTGGAGATTGTTTGACGAAGCTGCAGACCCAATTCGCGCATGCGCATGGGGACATGTGGGAAAAGGCCGGACGACTGGCCTTTCCAGCACCCACGCATCCGGCGCCTCCTCCACCTCCTCCTTCCGACCCAGCCCCCGATGACGTCGACGAGCCGCCGCCCCCTCCGGACGAAGACCCGCCGCCACCGCCTGGTGCCGCACTCAGCACCGCGCAGGCTCTGAAGAGGGAGAGTGCCAGCCTCCAGGCGACGCTCAAGTGGAAGCCGCCAACAGTTCCCGTCCTCAGCGCGCCTCCCCCACAAAGAGAAGGCGCCCTCGCTACCTTTCGTCATCCCTGGCCCCACGTCCACGGGCGGAGACCGGCGAGCTCGTGGACAGCGGGGGCTACTCATGAGAACCTGCCGCACGCCGTCGCGGTCGACATCTGCCGCGCCGCCGGGCGCGCTGTGCACCTCGAGGGCTGGGCTTCGTTCAAGGCGCGCATGGGGCGCACCAGCCATCTCATCGCTGGCATCTCGAATGAGATGCGAGTTGTCGAGGAGGGCGTGTACTTCCCGCCAGGTGTCCTGGCCGAGACCGCCGCCTGGAGGTTCCTCCGGCGCTCGGCCCCGCAGGATCCTCTCACGCACCCGCTAGCGACCGAGGAGATCCACTACGTCGCACACCGCGTGGACGACCGCGCCATGGGCCAGAGATCTCTCGAGGCGTTTGCCTTGCGGTTTGTGCAAGGAACGCTGCTGTTCCATGAGCTCGGGCAGTGCTTCCTGGCGCCGCTCGTGGTAGGCTGGGGATTTGAGCATGCGCCCCGGACGTCGCGTCCGCATGTCGTGGGGGACGCCCCAAGAAAGATTCTGGAGGAGCCCTTCGCGAAGGGGGGGGATCGCGACCGGAAAAAGTGCTCTCGCGCGGAGGATTGCGTCGGCGCTCTCTGCGAGCTGTCTGGGAAGCAAATCGTTCGAAAAGAGGATGCGGTTTGCGCGAATGAGCGCTGCTACCTGCGGGACGTACTGCGGGCGCACTGCGCCTCGCAGGCTGGCCGTCCCTTCCTGCGTGCCTCTGCTCCAGCAGCACCCCTGACAGGCTCGCGCGATCACGAGTCTTGGTCCGAGCGCCTCGGAGGCAATGCCGCGGAACTCATCTCGAGTATTCTCCGCGAGGACGCCACCAAGAAGAAGCGCGGGCCGTATCCCCACAGGAATGAGGGGGCAGACGACAGGGCTGAGCAGGACAAAGTGGCGGGCAGACGACAGAGAGAGGAGCCGGTGTCAGATGAGATGGAGGCGGCGCTCCTCGCTGCGTTACAGAGTGACGACGACGATGTAGAAGAGCGCAGCGAGGGAAGCGAGCTGGATGCTCACGCCGTGGCGGCCGCTGGGGATCCGGCCGCAGAGCGAGGAGACAAGCCTGAAGCGATCGTCCAAGAGCTCCGGACACGCAGCAGAGGCCGCCCAGATCAGGTGCTACGTCGACTGGGCGTGGTCGCGCACGATGAGGCCTCTGTCCCGGACGAGGACGACCCCGAGAGGGAGCGCCTGGAAGCAGAGCTCGCGGAGCTCCCGCTCCCTCGGCCCCATGGAGCGCAGCCCCTGAGCCTCGCCGACGCGAGGGCGCGAGCGTACCGCTTTCGCAAGTTTCTTCGCCATGCAGCGACGGCACGAGCGGCACGGAGCATAGATCGGGAGAAAGACGCGGCCATCCTGCACGCCCTCGGTGCCCGCTCCACGCCAGCCCTGAAGAACGCCCTCGTGGCGTCCTGGGCCGATCGGAGGCGAGGCCGAACTGACGAGGAGAAGAGCATGCGGATTGTGCGCGAGGCCAGGCGCGCCGGAGGAAGCTTCGAAGCAGACGATCCAGCCCCTCCTCCAGTCCACGCCGGCATTGGGCGAGCGCTCGGGATAGTTCTCAGGCGCGGCCACCAGCGCCACGAGACCCCGATAGGAACGCACGATGGCTTGCTTGGGAGCGGGGAGGTGGCAGCTTTCCTACGAAGGGAGAAGGGGCGCAATCCCCCGTGGGAGCTGCTGCCCGCCCCCGAGTCGGCAAGAGTTTGTCGACTCCCCGACGGCTCCTGGTACAGGCCTGAGGACGAAAGCCTGCTTGGGCGGGGGCCAGTAGGAGCGCGAGGCGACGGCAATCGTCCCCGACGGGAACCCGCGGGAGCGCGGGACGACGACAGCCAGACTAGCGACGAGGCACCCTGGGAGCCGCCGGACTTCCTTTCTGAGGCGTCCGAAGAGGAGCTTCCAGAGGGCGAGATGGCCACCGATGAACTCCGGGGATGGAGGCTGCTAGCGTCCACGCATCATATTTCGCTTGCGCACGACCTCTTTCTCCGCAGCCTCCGCGAGCACGCCGTCGCGGTTCCCCCCGCAGCCTTCGCCCACGCTGTGGCGCGCACGGTGATACATCTTGCTGCGGCTGGCGTCTTCTTCCTTGGGTTGAGCGCCACGGACTTCTCATGGACGGAGTCGCGTGAGAGAGTGGTGCTGTCAAGGACCGATCTCCCGTTTGCGCTGAGGTGGGAGACCGTTGGAACCGACACGTGGGACGTCATGGCCGCGCTCTGTATGCTAGACAGCATTTTTCTCCGAGCCTACCTCGACTGGCGGTACCTCATCGCGGAGCTTGTAACGCATGCGCAACCGGGGGCGGCAGCACCTGCCAAACAAACGCCTGACGCAGCACGCTTGCTTGTCGCGACGCGCGCACTCTTGACATCCGGAATGCCGCGAGAGCAAGCAACGGCAATCTTCAGAGACAGAGTCATGCAGGACCTCCGCCCCACTCCAGGTGTGAATGGGGAACAAAGAGACGGTGGTCAATTCTTCACTGTCCTAGGCTCCCAAATTTTGGGGACATGGGAGGAGGGCGCACACAAGATCTCCGCTGCTATGCGGACGGGTGCTCCCGAGGGGGCCGTTCGCCTCTGGAACATGCATCGACGCGACCGCGACAGAGCCATTCACGCCTGGAAGCGGCGCATGCAGAGCGTCGTGGACCGCGACGCTGGTGTGCGAGGAGAAATCCCCGCCTGGGTACTTCCGGTGGACACAGACCACGAGACGGAACCAAACCTTTCCTCCAGGATGCTTGTCCGCTGGCGCCCAGGTGGCACCCAGGTGGCCGAGAGCCACCGCTTCGGCGAAGAACCCCCACTGCCGCGCGACGAGGAACACCGGTACCCCGGCATCGTGACCCTGGAGCTGACGCCGTCGCAAGGTGAGAAGAAAACCCGCCCTAGGCGCGAGGGACACGACGCGGGGGAGGAGGACTCCAGCAGCGGCAGCAGCGAGCCAGAGGATGGGGAAAAGGCGCGACGAGTCACATCAGAGGGCGACATTCGCACCTTGGCCTACGAGGTTCGTGCCCTACTTCGTCGTCAGGTCCGTCTGCCAGGTGAAAAGACACCATTCATCACGCTCCCAGGAGGCGAGCGGCGGGCGCCGGCCCCCAGGGACTGGCTCGGGACGCCCCACGCCAGCGACCGAACACGCGGGGGCGGGAAGTTTCCAGAGCCCCCGACGCTGCGCTGGCGTCCTTGGCGGATGGCCGCTCCTGTGCAGCTGTCGCTGAACCTAATCCTCCACGTGGCACACGAACTCTACGCACCCGGGTCCGGGGCCATGGAGAGCCTGCTGCGACATGAAATGCCGTGGCCTGAGCCCGCGCTTCCGAGCCTGGCACTGTCTCCTTTCGATGCCGAACACAGCCAGGACGGCTGCCGTGTCGAAGCATGCGCATCGTCCGGCGTGTGGCACGGGACCGTGCCGAGGGTTTGCGTTGCACTCCCTGCGCATCCCAGGGATTCGACATGCTTGCGCCCAGGGTGGGCTCTCCGGGCCTTTGTCCTGTACCTGCCCATTCCTGCCGAGGCGTCCAGGCAACGCTCTCAGGAGGACGTCCCGCCGCCCCCTCCCGGGGACGCGCCTTTGGGCGAGGAGTCCCCGCCCCCACCGCCGCCAAGGGCGGTAGGGCAGGGGCGCCACTATCTTCTGCAGGGGTTCGCCTACGTGTCCCCCGAGCAACTCCCATCGGCGCTGCCAGTAGCAGCCCCGCCGCCCACGGTCTCCGCCGCAGATGCGGGAGGGCGTGGGCTCCTCGCAGCGACTCGCCGGGCTTTCGTGGCTCAGGTGATCATGCTGGACCTTCTCTTCCTGCTACATGCCAGTAGCGAGAGTCTCTCGGCTGGGACCCTGGCGAGAGGGCAACGCGTCGTCGTCGTGCACCCGGACCTCGCAGCGCGCGACGGCGCTCCCGACCAGGAAGCCACGGTGGTGGAGGCGCTGCCGGGCGCGGCGGGGCTGGGAAGGCGCTACCGGGTCCGGCTGGAGCTGACCACCGCGGCCCGCGAGCTCGAGCTGTCGGCCATGATTCGTCGTGCGCACCTTGCGGACCGCGGACACCCCGCTGATGCTTTCAAGGAGCGTCGAGATGCCATCGTTTTCCGGTCGGCTCTGCGTGAGGATCCCCGCGGCGCGGCTGCGGCCAAGCAAGCGCTGGACCACTTCCTGGAGAGACGAACCGACGAGCTAGAGGACCTCGCGCAGGGGGAGCGCAGGCCCAGCGCGTCGGGGGCTTCGATTCTCGCCGCCGTTGTGCAGGGGCGTTCGCCAGAGGTCCTCGCGCCCTTCTGCGCGGCTGCGGCGAGCTCTTATGCGGAGACCATGGAAACGCTGCGCGCGGCAGCCTCGACGGCCGCGCAACCGTCGGATTCACCCACAGCGGGAGCTGCGCGCGAACTTGCAACCTTCCTTCGCCATCCCGTTCTCACCTTTGACCACGCGACTGCGCCCCAGGACCTGCCGCTCTTCCTGTCTTGGGCCTCGAGACTGTTTGGTCCGACGTGGCAGCGGTTCTGACCCTCTCAATCCTGGAAGACCAGATTCCCGGGCACGAGGTACACAGTGCACTTGCTCCGTGGCGCCTTGCTGAGCTCCGTGCGTTTCCGCTTTCCCCCGCCTTCGCTTTCTCCATGCCCGTCAGCGTTCTTCTGGTGTCGCCGCTTCTTGGACTCCGTGAGCGTCACCATCATGTCCTGTTCGATGGCCTGAAGGTTCCGCCGCACGTAGGCGATCACCTTGTAGATTTCAGCCCACCGGAGGAAGTTGAGCTGGGCGACCGTCGAGTCGAACCACTCTCCATCCCCGAGAGGGCTGAGAAAGCAGATCCGCTCCCTCCGCCGAAAAGGATCGAAGCAGCGGCGACGGTAGTGCCGCAGCCAGTCCTTATAAAAGGAAAAGAGGTGCATAGCGAACCCGTCCTCGCAGATGACGACGCGCGTCTTCTTGGCGTAGTTAGTGCAGCAGTAGTCCAGCAGGCGCAGGGACACATCAAACGTCGCGGTCGCGACGGGTACGAGCAGCCTCAGGAGCGTGGCCTCATCAAAGTACGGCGCGATCTCTTTCAGGCGTCGCACTTGCCTCGGGTGGACCTTTGCGGGGTCGTAGCTGAAGGCCCCTATTGTTTTCCACGAGGGCAGCGGGCCCTTCGAAGTGTGTCCGCACGCGGCCGGCTCCGCCGCAGCGGACGGCTCTATCGCCGCGGGAGCGTCCATCAAGGCGCTGCCTGCGCGCAGACCTCGCCGTCGCCAGTGCGGGGCGCGATCAGCAGCGCCGCCAACTCTTGAACCACTCGCTCACGGGAGGCTGTTTTCCCCATCTCAAGGCCCTCGGCCTTGGCTAACTTACGCAGCGATTCGAGCGTGTACCTGCGCAGGCTTTCCTCTGAGCCGACGTCTCGCACGGAGCGCGGAACGTCGGAGCACAAGCGCGCGGCTGGCTTCTTGCGCGACTCCTCAAGCGTGACGACGCGCTCTTCAAGCGCGTCCGCGCAGGTGTCGACCCAGCGGGGCTCGGCGCGGAGGCATTCCGCCGCAGGCGTACTGACAGGGATGGCCGTGGACGGTGCCTGTGCCCCCGCGCTGGCGCACTCCGCTGCGGGCGCGCAGGCAGGACCGGTGGCGAGCGGGGGCTCGGCAACAGCCGCCCGCAGGGCGTCCAAGAGTTCGGCGCCGCGCCGGTCGAAAGACCCCGAGAGAGCGCGAGGATCCATGGGATCACCTTGTGCAGCCTGGGAGACCGCGCAGCCGCCCACAGGAACAAACCTTGCGTGAGTCGTGCAGACCGGGGCCATGCCGCGCTACCGATTTATGGTACGCCTCCCGACGGAGGGCACTCCTTTTGGCCGCGTGCGACCTAATGCTTCCGCGTCAATGGTAAAGCGAGATGGATGGCGCTTCCAGCGTGTCCTCGGCCGCACCTGCAGCCCACGGAGCTGCGCCACTCCCAGCACACGCTTCTCCCCCGCCGATCTCTGAGTACGAGCACAGGGAAGCGCTCATCGCGAAGCATGATCGTCTCCCCGGACAGTTGCGATGGGACGACCACGCGGAGCTGCACGATGCCGAGTCTGGCGTGTCGCAGCGCGCGCATGAATTTGCGGGCGTTTTAGGTCCGGGATCGGAGACGGAAATCATGTTACACTGGGCTCACAAATTTGGCGGCCCAGAGGGAGGGCTAAGGTGGAACCCTCGCGCGCGGCTGCCAGGTAACCCGCTCGATGCGGCGGCCGAACTCGAAAAGCGCCTCTCCGAGGAAGAGCAAGCAACCGGGCGCCGCCCCGATGGGGAAGCGCGGCGCTGGCACGAGAGTGAACTCATGCGCGAGCACCCCCACAGCTTCGCAAGGGTCGCGTCGGGGGTCCCGCCAGTCGGAGCGCCCCTCCCCGCGGCTTCGCCAGAAGGGGGGCTGAGAGGGGCGCAGGGCGTAGGGGCGCAAGGCGTCGCGGGAGCGGTCGAGGAGGGACGCCGCCTGCGGCCTTTGGCGACGGGATTCGTCGACTACGTCGCCACGTTCCTGGCGCACTACGGCGCTGGCATTCACGTGGTGAATCACCTGATGAGGAAGGCGCTCCCGATCGAGCGTGGTGGCATCGAGCTCTTCACAAAGGAGAACGTCGAGCAGAGGGTCGCCGCCGTGCGCCAGCAGTACTCAAAATTTCATCAGCTGGCTGAAGCGTCCACGGAACTGGCCGCGGTGGCCGCGCACATGCCCACCGATCCCTCGGCAAGAGGGGTGCACATAGCACAGATGGGCAACCTGGCCGCGGTTCCTCGCGCAGAGGAGAACTGGATGGACCCAGAAACGTACAAGCTATACTTCCGAGGGCTCGATGAGGAGCTGCAACGGCTTGCCAAGCACTACGCGGCCGCGCCTAACAGTGCGACAGCGAAGGCGACCGCCGCTCTCCAGAGGCTCCTCGTCGAGTTTGGGGAACTTCACACACTCGTCGGACGGATCCTCGCAGAGGTCAACTTTCCGCGCTTTCCCCACGACATCCGCAGGCAGGCCCGCTTGCAGGAGCGGGGGCACGTCGGGTCACTTGACCTCCCAGGCCTGGAGGAGCGCCCCGGCGCCGCACTACATGCGGCCCACCGCACAGCGTCCGAGTGGTCCAAGGTTCCTCAAGCCCTCTTGCTGCTACTGCCGAGAGCCCTGGAGGAGGACAAAGAGGCGGAGAGAGAAGTGAACGAGCTGATGGAGAAGACCCAGGCCCGGGTGGGAGGCGACGCGGAGGGATTCCTGCGTGCCCTCGGACTCTCTTCCCTGCCTGAATCAGACCAGCGGAAGCTCCTTGAGATCTCCACGGACGGGGCTACCGGAGCCGGAGGGTACGACTTCTACGAAGAGCTCCTCCGTTTGTTGAGGCGGGTGCACGCGCACGCGGACAGATAGTGCGGAAGATTTCGGTCCCTCAAAGTCGAGAGCTCACTTAGGGGGCAGAGGCGTGTTCGAGAACGCTGACCAGACAGGAAATTGCACGGGCCCGCATCCCCGCGGCCCGCAGGCGGCGTCCAGCTGCGCCTGGCTCTGAGGAATGGTGTAGTGCCAATGCGGAGGTGGTCGGAGACGTCCATCGCAGCTCACCTGGGGCGTGCCCACATAGCCCGTGCCAGCGCTGCAGCAGCCGTCCGCCCAGGCGCCACACCAGGAGGGCCAGCCGTTGTCGAGGTCGTCCCGCCAGACTCCTTCGAAGCAGCCTTGGCTCGTGCAGTATCGGTTGTACTGGTCCACCATCTTCGTTTCTTTCTAGCGGAGCAAGTCGCGGGCGACCTTAGCAAAATTCTAGTCTCAAAGAAACATGACGCCCGTGATTATCGTCTTCCACATGGACGGGTGCCCTCACTGCCCACCCGCGCTGCAGGCATGCGAGGGAGTACAGGACGCCAACATAGTCACGATCGAGTCGCGGCACCCCCTGATCGAGGACTTGGGCATAATGTCGTTCCCTACCATTTGGCTCTCATTGCCCTCTGCAGCTTTCGAGTACCGCACAGGCCCTCGAACGACGGACGCTATCCAAGAGTGGATGGCTTCGAAGCTCTAGAGAGCTTGAAGGTCGATGTCGCTAGGGGGCGCCGGGGCGACATGCGGCTCAGGGCTCGCAGCCGCAGCCCTCGCCGGCGCCCCTGGTGCCGCGTAGCGATGGCTCCCCGCGTACCCTACGAGTTCAGCAATGCCGTAGGCCGCGTCGAAGAGCTCCGTGGACCCCTTCTGGGTGTACCCTCCCGCCGAGGGAGCCAAACGTGAGGGGGAGGTGGCAGCCGCGCCCTGGTCTGCGCTCTGACCCGGGTTCGCGTCGCCCCTGGATCCGAACATCTCCCTCTGGTAAGCATTTTCTGCGGCCTTGTACTCTTTCCCCCATTTGGCTTGCTGCGACCACGCCAGAGCCAGAGGGATGAAGGTGATTGCGACGAGGATGCCGTACACGAGGCGACGCATCTGCAAAAGGCCGTCAATCAGGCTTTCTCCGTTCGAGTTTGGATCCACAGTGACGGGGCACGCGTTCTCCAGGGGTTGGACCGAGTAGTACTCCAGAATGAAGATCCCACCCCAAACCACGGCGCAGAAGCAGAGGAGCCACGTGAACGTCCAATTCTCCCACTGGTTGAGCTGTGGAGGCTTTCTAGGGCCCCCACCAAAGGCGCCTCCGCTGTCCTGCACGAAAAAGGAAGGCAGCGTGTCGAGCACCGTGAAGCCCTGCAGGAGATGGTCCCTCAGCGCCCAGGTCCCGACGGCAAGGGCGCCCACGAAGGCCGCCATCAGTATGGGAGCTTGCTTGGACTTCTCCTCGCCTTCGGGGCACTTGCTCATGAATCCTATGAGGAGCGTGGCCACGACCAGAAAGCCGAGTGAAAGGGAGGCGACGGCGAGGCTCGCTTGGATCATTGGCTTGACATTCTGGCCGGCCCCTCCTCCCCCGCCCCCGCCAAAACCCCCCCCACCGTAGGGGTCGTAGCCGCCACGCCACATGCTCGGGTCAAAACCGCCTCCTCCCATGCTCGGGTCGAAGCCCCCGCCGCCAAAGCCACCTTGGGAAGCTGGGTCAAAGAAGGCCATTGTCTTTACTCAGGTCAGAAATTGCCTAGGACTCCCGCTGGAAGATGCACCCGCAAGCCTCCGGCGTCAGGCCTTCATGCGCCGACCATTATATTCGTTGCCCTATACAAAGCGCAATGTCTCGACCTGCACGGAGCCCCTACGACTCCGGTCAGTCGACTGTCGATGACGATCAGTCCCTGACGGACAGCGACACCGACTGGAGCGAAGACAACGAAGACAGCGGCAGCGACGATGGGTCCCCTGTCGCAGCGGCCACGGCTAACCTGTCCAATCTCTCCCTCGCAGACTCCCCAGGCGCTGGCGCACCAGCGGCCGCCAAGCAGGGCGACGCGACGTCCGCAGCGCCCGGGCAAATCTTTGCAACTCCAGAGATGCAAGCGGGGGTGCACAAGATGCTCACCCATTTGCAGGAGTGGTGGGAGCACTCGGAGACGCTCCTCCAGATGATGGCGAGCAAGAACCTTCCCTGTGCGTCCATAGAGAAGATGTCGGACCAAATCGACAAGATGCTGGACAAGTCCATTGAGAAGCTCATCAAGAGCTTCGCCGCCGACCCGTCTGTTTTTCCCATCGCTGCCATAGTCAACGTGACGCGCGAGATCAAGCGCAATCTCTTCCTCAAGGTCGGCGAGGTGTGCTGCCAAAGTGCAAACCAGGACGACTGTGCGAAAGCCGCGAATGTGGCACTCGTCTCTCTCAAGAAATTCCGGAACTCCGCGAACGAGTTCTATGACCAGATGATAGCACACGTCATCAGTTCAATGGACGCATCAGAAGCAGGGGGCTCGGACAACATTGATACCCCAGAGATACAGGCGCTCCTCCAGCAGCTCATGGGGGGTGGCGGGGCGGCCGCGAAGAAGTCCTCAAAACCAGTGGCTGGGGCAGCGGCCCGCGGCAAGTAAACCTTTCTCCTTCGACAATAAAGCTCAGCCATGCCGAAGCCACCGAAGTCGCCAGCGCGGGAACAAGCAAAACGCCACGCCCAGGCGGCGCTGCATCCCGTCCTGCCCACGGTAGCTTCGACGAACAAGGCCGAGGGCGAGACCCCCTCGCAGGAGTTCGTGCGGATGTGCTTGCTCCTGGTCCTTGGGGTTTTGGAAGCTGCGGGAAGCTGTCTGGGCAGGAAAGCCCCTGACTTGACCACGCCCGCGCGCGCAGACCGACTAGGGCCGCTTGCGACCCACGTCATCTCGGCGATGTCCTCCAGCGCGAAGCGGAAGGCGACCGCCAAGAGCGCAGCTCGTGCAGCCGTTGCACCTTTACGGACGTTTGTCTCTCGGCTCCCGGGAGGCGGGCACAGCTGCTCGAAGGACATCGCCACCGCGGAAGAGGAGGCTCGGCGCGCCTGGGCACGCATGCTCCGGCTGCGCGAGAAGGATCCCAAGGTGGCAGACGACTGGAAGAGACTTGCCCAGGCACCACGGTTTTCGAAGGAGCTCGCCGCGTTGGAGTCGACCGGTTGGGGCGCCACGCTCCTCTACGCGTTGGGCCTCGCGGCAGGCGGCACGGCGGTTGGGACCTACTTCGCCAGCCCCGAGCAGCGGCAGACCGTTCTCCTGGAGGCTGCCCGCCTCGGCGCGCAAACGCAACGGGGCCTCGCGTCCCTCGCGGGAAAAAATTCCAAGCCGTCCACGGCGCCCGTGAAAGAGGCGGCGGCCTCCAAAACTCCGCTCCCCACGGGGCCGCGAGAGGAGGCGCCCGCGCCTTGGGTCATGCGCAATGCAAAGAAGCTAGCGCTCCTCCCGATAAGCGCTCTTGTTGCGTACGTCGTGGCATTGAAAGCGGGCATCGGTGAACGTCGTCGCCGCGTGGGGAACAGGGATGATGACTCCTTTTCTTACTTCCCGCCGCTCACGCCGGACACGCCCACCCACGCGGAATCCGAGGCGAGTGCGTCAACACGCGCAGACGTGGCGGACATGCTGTGAAACGAGGTGGTCTGCAGGAGAAGAAGCCGACGCCGATTGAAGCCGAAACGAGCGCCTCGCTTCCTCAGCGCGGCTTGCCTTCTTGCTCTCTTGTTCCGGCGTGTGCGCCCATTTTTCTAGGAGGCGCGTCCGCACTCAAAAGTCCTCACACGGCCTCACCCGTCCTTCGCCGCCGAGAGCTGGACTTCAAGCACGGCGATGCGGTAGTCCTTGGAGCGGGCGTCCTGAGCATGAGACGCTTCTACCTCGCGCAGCCTGTCCTCCAAGGCGACGTTCCTGCGGCGCGAATCGTCAAGGAGGGCGGAGGACGTCCGCGCGAGAGCATCTCTCTCGGCGAGACGCTCTCGCAGGTCCTCCGCGTAGCGCCTCATCTTGGCGAGCTGCTGCATGTCTTCCTTGTGAGACTCGCAGGCGCGCTTGTGGGACTCGTTCTCGATCTCCAGCCTCACCCTCGCCCTGTCACTTTCGGTCGCGCGCTCCCGCGTGCGGTGCAGCTCAGTCAGCGCTTGGTCGTGGGCCTCGCGCATGAGGCGCGCCTTCTCCACGAGCGCCTCCGTGTGCTGTCGCTTCAGCTGCGCCAGGTGTTCCGTGTGGGCGTCCCGGCACTCCGACGCTTCTGCCCTGCACCTCGCGGCGGCAGCCCCCTCTTCGACTTCCTGCGAGCAAGCACGCGCCTCCTTGGCTCTCGCGGCCTCGGCCTCGCCCGTTTCAGTCTCCAGGCGACTGCGGACTTGTGCCTCCATTTCCACGAAGCGTCGTTGGGCATCCTCGACATGCCCGACCATCTCCGTACGCACACGCGAAAGACGCTCCCGTTCTCCCGCCTCGTGGCTTTCGAGAGCGCCCCGTAGCTCCTGGATGCTTCGCAGCGCGCAGGCTTCCGATTCTTCGAGAGACCGGAAACAATCGGCGTGCGAGCCGGCTTCCGCACACGCCCTGCTCTCCTTCTCCTGCCAGGCAGCGAGCTCGCACGCGACGAGCTCCCACTGCCGCCGGAAGGCCTGTCCTTCAAGGGTCGCCTCGCTCAACTCGGCGGCTAGCGTCTCCGAGTGCCCCCTCTCTGCGGCCAGCTGCGCTTCCTCGCTCCTCAGCGCTGCGCTCGAGCTCTGTGAGACGAGCGCGGTCTCCAGCTCCGCGCGGATCTCGTCGTTGTCGGCCGAGACTGACTCGAGCCGCCTTCGCGTGGCGGCCGCCGCTTCTTCGGCGCGGCACACCGCCTCGCGCAACTGCCGCCCTTCGGCGCGCGTGCCTTCTAGGCAGGTCTCAAACACCAAGAGTGCCGCCTCCTGGGCTTCCTGGACACCAATGACTAGGTGCGCCTCCTGCAGGAAGCGCACGTAGGCATCAAGCTTTTCGCCCGTGCGGTTCAGCTTCTCCATCACCTCGCGCAGCCACCTCTTGCGCTCCCCGTCGTTACGCTTGGCGACAGAGCCCTCGCGCACGAGGCAGAACTCCTCGATCTCGCTCTTGAAGCGGAGAGTTAGGCTCGGGTACGCGCCCAGAGTCTCTGGCGGCGAGGGACGCTCGAGCCGCAACTGGTCTGGAGGCCGAGGAAGCAGCATTCCTAGCCTCTCCGCCTCCGCGTCCACGGCCGACCGTGCCGCCTGAAGAGCCGCCGAGAGCTGGCAGTCCAGGAGGAAAGTGAAGCTGTCAGACACGCACGGCACCGCACCAGCGTTCACCGCCGCGACGGCCTGGCGGCACAGGTGCGCGAGAACCGGGCCCGAGGCGGCCTGCCCACCGATGGTCTTGGGCTGTGCGGCTCCGCGCAGGAGCTCCGCCAGGCGGTCCAGCTGCTCCACGAACTCTGGACGCAGGTCCTTGAGCGCCAGGGTGTTGAGGGCTCGGAGCTTGTCTTCATCGGACACGGGACGCACGAAAGGCACGAGCGACCGCCGCGAGAAGTAAGTGCGCAGCAGGGCTCTCGACTCCCCCTTGTCAGGCTCGGAGATGCACCGCTCGAGGTAGTCGTCGGCCGAGATCGTTCCACCAGTTGCGTCCTCCAGCAGAAGGGAAAAGTCCCGCAGCGCCCAGATCAGCGCGGGAGGGTCCCACTGCGCCTCCGAGTTGGCTTGCAGAGACTGGGCGGCGTGTGCCAGGATCCCCATCTCTGAGAAGGCTGTTTCGTCCAGAGCGCCCGCGCTGTTGTAGATGAACACGGAGGCTAAGACGACGGCGATGCTGATCAGCTTCGCGTCCTGTTCGGGGGAGGCCTCCATCGACCCCGTGCCCTCCGTGTCCAGCACGAGGGCAAGTTTGCCCTCCCCAAGGTCGAGCAGGCTGGGGTGCGCCCAGATGCCTTTAGTGCATGCATTCACTGTATTGCCTGTCTGGAAGCCCTGTTTTGGGGGCAGGCGGAGGACGCCGCGGTTGAGGAGAAAGGATTTCCCGCTGCGGTACCGGCCAGCCACCACGACGACGGCCGCGCATTCCGGACGCGACTCCAGGAAAGCGAGCCCCGTCGGGTCACACTCGTAGGTGCCCTCGCGCTCTCGGACGAGACAGAGGGGTTTGGGAGGCATCTTGGTGAGTTTGTCCGTATGTCTACATTTTCAATTCTACCAAAAATGCCTTCCATGCGTTTGAACCTGGAGAACAACGAGTTAGTCGACATGTGCACCTACGACAACAGGCGCCTTGCCATGAAGTGCACGAAGTTTGCGGACGGACTCCCCATGGTCGACCTTCTGCCGAGGGTCCGCTACTGCCTCCGCGTCCATCCGACGCCAGCGCGGGAGTGCGCGACTCCGCCAAGTTCGCTGTTTTTCACGCAGGGCTTGCTGCTCATCCCCGAAGAGGCAGCCGATGGCATGGTCAGACGCGTCGTGGCTCTCAACTTGAGCGAGAAAGCCATCCGCGTCTGCGCTGGACGGGAGTTGTCCGACGACAGCTCGCTCCTCTCGCCTGTCCCCTCGCAGGCGTCTTCGGACGGTGGCTCGCCTAGCGCCGGAAAAGCGCCCCTCTGCGGCGCGGAGAGCGCGCAGGCCGCAGAGACGCGCGACCGGCCAGCCTTCTACCTCGAGTATGCTAGTCTGCCACCTCCTCGCACCGCGAAGATAGCTCCGCACCCAGAGACTGAGCAATTCCACACCTCGCACGGACAGAAGGCTTAGGACTGCGCACCACGCGAAGCTCGCGACGGTGCGGCGTGTGCATCCGCCCAAGAGAGCTGCGCTCCTCGAGCCCGAGGTCAGAGCGCTCGAAATTTGGGGTTATGAGGATTTCAGGCCGCCACTCTCGCACGCCTGGGGCGAAGCGGCGAAAAGGGTCCTCCTGCACGTCGCCTCCAACCAGCGCGACTACAGGCCGGAAGATCTCCTGCAGGCCTCGCAGGTCTCGGACGAAGAAAGCGGAGGGGTCCTTTCGCCGTGCCAGCTCGCACGCGCCGCCCCGCCAACTCTGCTCCTCCTCGCAATGGAGCTCCTGCGCGCTGAGGGTGACCTCTCCCGTCGAGGCCGCCGCCGCGCCGTAGGTGCAGTCAGCAACGGTCTTCTCGGTCGTGGGGGCGCGAGGCGCCTTGAGGCTGGCGACTGCCACGGAGGCACTCGCCGCGCCGTAGGTGCAGTCTGCAACGGTCTTCTCGGTCGTGGGGGCGCGAGGCGCCTTGAGGCTGGCGACTGCCACGGAGGCACTCGCCGCGGCGCCCTCTCCGGGCGAAGCGCTGTGGCGCTCGCTCGTGAAACGGCCCTCGGTCGGGAGCTCGAGGGAGGTCGTGCGCACGCCACCGGCCCCGTCGGCGGAGGCGTCGGGGCGCTCGCCCGCACTGGCACAGCCCCGCTCGCTCTTCGCGCGCCCTTCCGCTCCCAGGGCGGCAGCCGCTCCCGCCCCACCCCCCGCGCCACGGGAGGTTTCCGCGCTCCAGGCCTGCTCCAGGCGCCTCTCTTGGGTCCCAATGAGTGCCGGGCCCTGGCGCGCGTGGTCCAGGCCTGCGCGCGGACGGCGCGAGTCGATGAGCTCCTCCTCAGCCCTCCTCCCCTCAGCACCGTGCGCCGCCTGTGCCTCCCAGTTCACTTGGGCGACGCGGCGCTTGGGCGCGTCCCCCAAGGTCTCGGAGGCGCTCCAGCTAAGGGTCGCCTGCGCGCTGGAGACTCGAGAACCGGGGGCAGCCTGGCCGTACGTCGCGGGCCGCGACTCGACGGAGGGCCCGGGAGACGAGAGCACCCAGGATGCGGGGACGGAGGCTCCAGAAGTCCCGCTGCTCTCAGCGCGCTCCGCGGTTCGCTGCAGCCACTCTGGTTTGGCCGCCTCGCGGCGGGCGGCCATGGCGGTGCTAGCGCCGATGCCAGAGTCCTGACGCGCACCGCGTGTCCCATGTGCCTGGCGCTTCCACGACGCCGCCTGCGCGCTCTGGGACAGAGCTCCTCCGGCGCGCGGCAGCTCGTCTCCCGGCCGTTGGCGGGGCGCCCCCTCGTCGCGCGTGGCTCGCGCGTGGCCCGTGGCCGAGGCCAACGTCGCTCCCCCAAGCGCAGTGCAAGATGCCGCGCCACTGCGAGCCGACGTGGAGTCCTGCGCCGTGGGGCGCTGCGCTGACGCGGAAGGGAGGGAGGGCGCATCGGGCCCGCCCTGCTGTGTCGCTCCTGTAAAGCGCGCGGAGGCGTCCAGACTCACCTTCGCTGAGCCCGTCTGTTCTGTCGCCTGTGTGGCGGCGCCGCCTGGACCTGGGTCCAGGCCGCCAGGGCGCGGTGCGACTTGCGTCGCGTGCTGCCTCAGGTTAGAAGCGGCGGCGCACACGACTCCTCCACGCACGGGAGGCGTGGCGTTCGGGCGCGCCTCGCCGCCACCACCCCTCTCGAGGGGCAGCACCGCCTCGGCGGAGGCGACGCTGCCGACTATCTCCGTGGAAGCAGCCGTGGCGCGACAGTCCGTGCCGTTCCCGCGCAGCGTCCCCAGCACGCTCTCCGCACTGGCGCAGAGCTGCGTGCCGTCGCCGTACTCCCCGAAGCCTTCCCTGTTGCACTGAGCTCGTTGCTGGGGCAACGCGGACGCTCCTGCCTGGACGCTCGCGCCGTAGAGGCCGTTGGTCGAGATGCCAAAGTCCACGCCCGCTCCGTCGAAGTTTCGGTTCGTGTTGCCGGGCCGTACCTGCGACAGGAGCTGGCCTGGTTCGGTGTGCGTGGCGCAACCAGCGGGGCCGGCACGCCCTGGGTTGGCGTCCGCCCGAAGCCGGAGCGCCGCCCGCTGCGCGTTCGCCGTCCCTGGCAGGATGGTGGCGTTGGGGATCCAGCTCTTGTTGTCAAGCTCCTGCGTCACGGGCATGTAAGGCTGAATACGCAGGCGGTTCGAGTAGCCGTCGAACCCGAAGGGGTTCCGTGTCTGCATCAGCTCCGTAGGGGCGAGCTCATTGCGGTTGAAATACAGGTCGCGTTCGTGCCGCTCGGCACGCTCCTGCTGGACGTCTGCGTCGATGCGGAAGGAGGCGGCCGGTAGGGAGACACCTGCGTCGCCAGCCTGCATGGGGTTCTCTTGCTCCTTCTTTCGCCTGCCCGTCGGGGCGTTGCCCTCGGCCGCCAGAAGCCGGAGGGCGGCGGACTTCCGCTCGCGCTGGACGTCTCCAGGGCGCCGGTCAGGCGCCGGCATAGCATCCTCAAAAGTCGAGGCGACCTCCCCTGTGTACGTATTGATGAGCGACCCCGTCGCCACCATGCCCTGCGCTCGGTCAAAGGGTGTGAGGAACGTCTCGGCTCCATACTCGGCGGAGGTCGTGTTCGGGCCCACGCAAGGCGGACCCGCGGCGATTTGCTGCGGAACGCGCGGAACGACATCGTCCGTGACAAGCTGGCGGTGGCCGCCTGTTGTCGCGAGGATGTCAGGTGGGACGATCCAGCAGCCGAGCCGCGAGGGTTCCTGAGCAGCAGGCTGCTGGGCTGGGGGCGGCCCGCCCCCTGGCTGCGGCGCTCCATAGAGGCGAGGAGGCGAGTCGCGTGGCTGGGCGGCTTCCACGACAGGAGCGGCGTGAATCGCGTACTTGTTTGCGTCATAGGCCGCCGAGGGATCTTCCCCGAGGACCTGCGCGATGACAGATCGCATTCTTTTATGGTACTGGCACTCGAAGTCGACAGCCGCAAAACAACGAGCGCGTGCGGAGCGAGCCGCCCGGGGGCAGACGCACGGTCGCGGCGGCGCCGTCAGCGGTGGTGAGCTGCGAAGAGATTAACGCCAAGAGTGGGGCTCTTCGCGCGCTTGTGGGACCGAGCAGGTCGCCGCTCTTCCCCGGCGCCGCGCGGGGAGCGGCGAGCTAAGGTGTCGTCCATGGCGTCGTGGAGCTTCTCGGCTAGAGACAGCTTCGGCACCGAAGATTCCACGTAGAGGTAGACCTTGTTGCGCTCCCCGCGCTCCCCGAGGAGCAGCCCTGGGAGATGAGAATTTTGGTTGGCTACCAGGCAGCACCTTCGTCGAAGAGGCCAAACGCCTGGTCGGCGCCGCATGCGCCGTCCCGCGGCACACGGAAGCGCTCCAAAAGCGCACTCGGGAAGCATTTACGCTGGGGACCAAGATGCTTGACCATCGCCTCCAGGCGTGGCAGTTCCGTATTCCACATTGGCGCAAGAAAGTCTCGCAATCGCGTTTCAGGCCAAGATGCGGCGTGCTCAAGGAAATCGCGATATCATTTGCCTCTAATGTGTGCGGGGCCTGTCAGGAGAACTTCTTGCGTCGGAGCTGTCCCTTTCAGGGGGGCTTCGGCGCCCCGTCGATATCCTGAGCTGTGGCAACTTGGAGCGGACGCAAAAGGAAATGCTGTGCGTGGACGATGCATAAGTCGCGGGCTTTCACTAGAGTGAGGGCCTTCATTTCTCTGAGGCGACGACCGCGGAGATAGTCTCCTTCAGACCTCTCCTCTCAGCATTCCTACACGAGTCGTGACGAGAGCCGCGCGGAGGGACACATGAAATGCGGCTTTGCGTTGCGCGGACGCTTGAGCTCTCCGCACGGCCCTGTCCTGCCATAGGTTGGCGCGTGCAGAACTCGCGTCGCTCGATACCGTCCCTGAAGGCACTGGACGAGCGCCAGTCGCTCGAGGACCGCTCCCTGCGCGCAAGTCCGTCTCATTCCGCCTGCTGGAGGTCGCCATTCAGATGCGCTCCGGGCAGACCCTGGGTTTCCATGCCGCGTAGGCCTCGTCGTACTCAGCGGCTGCGGCCGCCCTCAACGCGATTTTGGCGGCGAATCCCCCAGGAACGAAGGCTGCGTCAAAGCCCTGCAGGACGAGCCGCTTGAGGCCGTCCATGTCCAAGCCGTTCACCGCTAGGCAGGCGTGAAGGAGCTCCTCCGTCAGCGTGGTGCTCGAGACGAGGCGGTCTTGGCATAATGTAATCTTGCCGAGGCCAGAGTAGTCCGTGCTCCCCAGCTGCGGAGAGGGACCAATGCGCTCATGCTGAAAGGTAGCCTCGAGCCAGTGGTCAAAGACAACGAAACCAGAACGACCAATTTCCTTGGTGTCAAGATCGGCCACGCGCTCATCGATATTGATGGCCTTGCAGGTGCTCCGCTGCTCTCCTTCCGTTCGACTCCTCAAGGCCCAAACCACAGACATGCATATGGCGCGCCAAGACAAGAGCAGAGCGAGAAGGGCGAAAAAACAAAAACACAGGCCGCAGCCGCGTGCTTGAGCATGTGACTCCTGTAGATGCACAAACGCACGAGTGGCAGCTAGCCGCTCAGTTAACTCGTCACTCACAGGCGTGGGTGGCAATCCGCAATTACGACCATGGTGGGTCTTACTCGGCAGCTCTCGCGCCTTTGCGTGCGCAACACGTGTCATGGCCTACGCACCTTCACGCTTGTGGCAAGATGCGTGTCGCGCGTGTTTCAGCGGGCAGGTCGACTCAGCCGCACACCTGCAGCTTCACAGCCGCCAGCGCCTCACCTGTCAGGCGTGCGCGTTTTCCACCCCCGTCGCCATCCTCTGGATCTCGGACACAGAAGCTCGTGAAGAGTGTACCCTTGCTCGCAAGGGTGCGCTTATCCCCAGGCGTTGGTCTGGTCGAGCCCGACTTCCACTCGCACACACTGCTGCCGCTGTGCATCGCCAGGCGGGCTAGCAGCAGGGCTGCCAACAGAAGGCGGGCGCCAAGGCCGCCACGCCCGCCGGCCACCAATGATGGCGCAGCTCTGAATCCCGCACCCTGGAGGCCACTCTTCCCAAAATCCCCACCACCACTGCTGGTGCCACCGCCCCCCAATTTCAACCGGCTCCCCCTCCTCCGTCCACCTGCCTTCCAACGGCATACCTGCTGCTTGAGCCAAACTCAGGTCTTTGACCCATCCATGTTGCCGAAGGCTTCCAGAAAGTTGCCATATCTGTCGATCGCTGACATGTCGGTATAGATCATGCACGATGGCGCAGCAATGTCACATTTCCGTCCCTGTCACTGTCTGGGTTGCTGGCGCATGGCACGGGGCGTCACCTGCCTGGAGCGCGTCAGGCGCTGGCCTCAGCTCGGGCGACCTCGCCCCCGCGGCGGCCCGACTTCTCCTCGTAGCGAGCCTCTTTTGGCATATCTCGGCGGAGCGGGCGGGATCTCCAAAGATCGACTGCTGCAGCTTGCACGCATTCTCCCTGAACATGGGCCGCTCCCAGACTCTTTTCCTGGCTTCGCTCCTGTTCCCAGGCGCCCCAGGTGGGGGGCGACCTTCCTTCTCCGCTTTCCGCTTCTTATAGTTCTGCTTGTACATGCGGTTCCGCGCCGCGCGCTCTTCCAGTACTTCTTTCGTTGGAGGAGGCCGGGCGGCCTTTTGGGGACGTGAGGTTGCGTTCTTTTCTCGTGTGTTTTTCCGCTGCTCCTTGATCTTCTCGGCCTTCGCAGGGTCCTCGAAGGTCCGTTTGAGCGAGGCCTTCAGCTTCTCGCGACTCTCGGCGTTTTGCCACACCCTGACACGTGCTTGACTGCGTTTCGTGAACGCCTCAAAGGAGGCCCTTTTCATCTTGGTCTTCGGGTCGGCCAGCACGCGAAGCATTCGCCGCGATTGCTCGGCGCGCGTCCCAGGCTGTTTCCAGAAGGCCTTGGATGAGGCGGACTTGCGGGCCCTGTACTCGGGAGTTCGCATGGCAAGCCTGTGGGACTCACTGTCCCGGCCTTCTTCGAGAGACCGGAGAAGAAGACGCCTCCTCGCGGGATCAACCCACTGTCGCTTGTTATGAGTGAGACGCGCTTCAGTTCTGCTTGCGGCGGCAACGAGGGCGGCGAACCCTTCCTGCGTAAAGGGGAAGTGAGGGGAGAGCAGCCCTGACAGCACGGTATACGCGCGAAGGCAAACCTCTTCCCCGCGGTCCCAGGTGCAAGGATGACTCAGCCTCGAGGCGCCCCGCACGAGCGGAGGATCTGTTTTCTTCCTCGGGAATATGACCTGGGCGCTCGCGTATCCGAGGACGAGGCACAGCCCCAGGTCCGCTCTCTGTTGGAGAAAGGGGAGGTGCGGAGCGAGCTCAGCTCTGACAGCTTGGACCTCCCGCTCGGAGTGATAGGGTGCGTATCCGCCCGAGTCGCAAGGGACATCTTCCGCGACGTAGAGAGGAATGTCCATAAAAGGGCTCTCCGATGCCAAGGCCGCCAGGATCGTGCCAGTCATAGAGGCACTGTCTTGTTTGTCTGGACGGCGCGCATGCGAAAGCGCCACGAGCAGTCGCGGCGAGTCGGCGACACGAGCGGCGGCCCTGGCGAAGTGCTCCGCGTAGTGCACCCGCAGCCTTTGCGAGTACGCGGCGTCAAGAAGCGGCTTCGCCGCTCGCGCGACATCGCTCGACATCTAGGAGAGAATGGGCTGCGTTCGCAAACTTGTGCGAAGCCTGGAGGCCATCGGCTCGCGCTAGCGGGGCAGATAGGCAGCGTCGGAACCGTGTGCCCAGAAAGACGCGGGCATGGGGATCGCCACAAACTGCAGCGGCACGAACTGTCCTAAGCTCCGAGGAGGCTGCGGGCCATGGGTTGGCTGACCAACAAGATCGCGCCCGAGCTTTTGGTCTGGCCGCGTACGCCCTTTAGTCTGCGCGCACGCCCCGCACGCGACAGCAACGCATGGAGGACCAATCCGTCCACCAAGCAAAGTTATTCGTGCGGAAGACAAAATGCTTTCAAGCACCTGCACCTGCTTGGTTGTGGCAGGGTTTTTAGTCCTGGCCCTTGCACTTCTGCTAGGGATCCGCTCGAGCATATGGCCGAGGAGTCAGGGAAGCGCTTGTCCTGACGTCTATGGCTCTGGTGCAATGGGTAACTCCAACCAGTGCACGAGTGGCGTGGGCGGCACGGCCACGCAGTGTTCGGCCCTTCACGATGGACTCTGTCAAGGCTCGCGAGGCCCCTACTGCTCCACCCTCTCTGGATGCGTGGAACCAATCCAGGGAGAATGTCCGTGG
>Ga0180432_10000379_pt1 | contig 72150 bp, 41 predicted proteins | sample SS_ome_10_FD_132414 | JGI IMG/M metagenome (GOLD analysis project Ga0180432, IMG submission 132414) | Hypersaline lake sediment archaeal communities from the Salton Sea, California, USA - SS_1_MS_2 metaG | ecosystem: Environmental > Aquatic > Non-marine Saline and Alkaline > Hypersaline >...
GGGGCGACCTCCGCGATGTCATCAACGGCGACGCCGGACACGACCTGATATTCGGCGACGGCCTGAACTACAAGGCCATGCCGCTGAACATCGATCTCGAAGCCGTCCTGCAGATGCAGCTCCTGACCGCCTGGATGAACGCCGTGCCGGGCATCGGCACCGGGATCAGCGCCGTGCTCACGGCGGCGCACAACCTGTTGAGCAACCTCGTCAAGGATACCTTGTCCTTCGTGGGCACCGGATGGGACGAGATCGACGGCGGGGCCGGAAGCGATTTCATCTTCGGCTGCGGAGGCGACGACACGATCCACGGCGGGCAGGCGGACCTGTTCTCCATCGATGCCCTGTTCGGCAACGACGGCACGGACACGATGTACGGCGAGGGGACCGGCTCGGTCATGTTCGGCGGCCGGCAGCGAGATATCATGAGTTCCACCAGCGCCATGGGGAACTTCATGATGGGAGACACCTATGAGCTGAGCGTGCTGAATATCCAGGTCGGCGGACCGACGGACGACGAGACCTGGTGGGGGGGCATTCGCTTCAGCGCCGGGCTGACCACCAGCCCGCTCGAAGCCGGCCGGGGTAACGACGAGATGACCGCCGAGAGGGGCTTCAATCTCATGATCGGCGGGCACGGGAACGACACGATCACCTCCAGGGGCTGGGGCAACGTGATCCTCGGCGACTCGTTCAATCTGGGCGTGGACGTCATCGGAGGGGTCTGTCGCATCGGGTGGGACCCCCAGCAGATCCTCGGGTCAGAGTACAAGGTGCCCTTCCTCCCCGGCGGACACTACCATGAACTCAACCTGCCCGGCCTGGCAGGCGACGGGGATGATACCGTCATGACCAGCGGGGGCGGAAACCTCGTCTTCCTGGGTGACGGGGATGATACGTACAAACAGGACCCCAAGGGCCTGGCGCACACACCCGTCCTGGATATCGTCTTCGGCAACGAGGGCGACGAGAGCGGCAGGGACGACGAGAGCGGCAATGACAGGGAGATAGACGGCGGAGACGGCATCAACGTCCTGTTCGGGGGCGCCGGCGACGATGACCTCAAGGGCGCCGGCGCGCTGTTCAACTTCATGACCGGCGGCCAGGGCGACGATACGATCACCGGCGGCGACGAGGTCAATATCATCTACGGCGACTCGCTCGTCCAGTCCATCACCGACCTGCAGGACATGATCGAGCTGACCCTCTCCCTCGGGGCCGCCCCCGGCACCACACCCGAGGGCGCCGGCGACGACACCATCACCGGCGGGAACGGGCTGGACTACGTCGTCGGCGGGGACGGGGACGACACCATCGACGTCAAGGACGGGCTCAATATCGTCTTCGGAGACGCCCTGGACTTCCTCGAGGCCACCGTCGTCGAACTGGTCACCGTCCGCGACGACCCCTACGAAATCACTGACTTCTTCGAGCCCTTCGCCATGGTCGGGGACGGGGACGATACGATCACCACCGGGAAGGACATCGACGTCGTCTTCGCCGGCGCCGGTGACGACACGGTCACCAGCACCGACGGGCTGTTCGACATGCTCTTCGGCAACGACGGGGAAGATACCGTCGACGGCGGGGACGGCTTCAACCTCATCGCCGGCGGGGACGACGACGACACGCTCACCGGGGGCGACGACGGCAACCTCGTGCTCGGCGACAGCTTCGGGTCCTCCGAGATTGCCCTCCCGGTCAGCCTCCGTGACTGGATCGGGGGAACGCTCACCTTCGAACAGAGCCTTGCCCCGACCGGCTCCGGGGACGACACCATTACGACGGGCGACGGGATGGACTGGATCATCGGCGGCCAGTGCAGCGATACGATCAAGGCCGGCGATGGATACAACCTAATCTTCGGGGATGCCTTCACGGTGACCGGCTCGCTGGCCGTCAGCATTCCCCAACTGATGGCCGCAGCCGCCAGCCCCACCCAGGTACTCAATGCCGTCGACATGGGCCTGGACGTGGAACTGGCCGAAAAGGGCCACGACACGATCCACGGAGGCGCCGGCCACGATATCGCGTTCGGCGGGTGGGGCAACGATGAGATCTGGACGTACGCCGACAGTGACGTGCTGTTCGGCAACGAGGGCTACGACGACCTGCACGGCGGCGAGGCCATCGACGTACTCATCGGCGGGACCGAATGCGACGTGCTCGACGGGGGGCCGGGGCTGGACTTCCAGTACGGCGGACATCCCGAGCCGGACGCCTTCAACTTCGACGAGCCGCCCCTGGAGAGGCTCTGGCCCATCACGGACTACGATCCGGACGAGGGCGACTTCGAGGGCCTGTCACGCGTGGTCGTCACGCCCAAGGCGATCGACGAAGGCGACGAGGCAACCGTCGAGGCCCGATGCACGTACGACGCACCACAAGGCACGTACATCATCGTCTACTGGGGCGACGGCCACAGCACCGAGGTCCGCCAACCCGACCCAACGACAAAGACGTTCAAAGCCTCCCACACGTACAAGGACGACAATCCCACCGCCACGCCATCGGACGACTACGACATCGTCGTGGCGATCATGAACGACACGGCGACCACGTCGACCGGGTCGCCGGAGCCCCTGGCCGCCTACGCCGCGACGCCAATGCCGGCCAACGCGCCCGACTACGTCGTCACGTACGAGGAAGCGCCCCTCGTCGCCGTCCCGGGCGAAGACATCGCGTTCACGATCAAGGTCCAGAACACCAGCGGCCAGCTCGGGCGAAACATCGCCGTCAAGGCCCGCTTCCCCACCGACGTGCTGGAAGACGTCTCGGCGACGTGGCTGGAAGCGCCGGACGGCGGGGCGGACATCGCCGATGGCGTCGTGGACGCCGAGACAGGGACGATCACCTGGGACATCAGCAAACTGTCCGGAAACGCGTCGCGAATGCTGACCGTCAGGGCCCGTGTGGCGCATCCGCTCCCGGCCGGGGCCGACGAAATGGTCCTGTCCGTCCACGCCCACGACGACTACGCGATGGGCGCCGATCCGACGTTCGCCAACAATACCGCCCTGGCCCGGGTGGTCCTGAACGCCGAGCCGGACTACATGATCAGTGTGGACGACCTGCGCACCGATGTGCGGCCGGGAGATACCTGCACCTGCTCGATCGTCGTGCAGAACGTCGGCGACCAGGACGGGACGGGCGTGTGGGTGGAGGCGAGTTTCCCGCAGACGCTGCTCCAGAACGTCACGCCCAGCCATGGCGGTGTGGTGGATTACCTCACCGGGACGATCCTGTGGTACATAGGCGACCTGCCTGCCGGGCCGTTCGGGCCCGTCGTGACCCTGACGTTCGACGCCACGGTGGTCAACCCCGTCGAGGCGGGCGCCGACGAGATCACGATCGGTGCCCACGTCTGGGACGACAAGGACAACGGCCTGGATCCGGACCCGACGAACAACATCGACTGGGACACCGACCTGCTGATCGCCGCACCGGACTATCGCATCAGCAAGACGATGGACCTGTCGGTGGCCGATCCGGGCGAGACGTTGAACTACGTCATCACCGTGTCCAACGAGGGCGACCAGCACGGCACGGGCATCGTGGTCACCGACAGCTTCCCGCCCGGGGCGCTGATCGGCGTGGCGGCCGACAACGGCGGCCGCGTCGATACCCAGGCTGGCACGGTGACCTGGGAGTTCGACCGCATGGACGCCGGCGCCGATCCGATCGAACTGCTGGTGGTGGCTTGCGTGTCCGACCCGGCCGCCGCTGACCTCGACGAGGTCGAGAACACGGTGGTCGTCACCGACGACCTGGCAAACGGTCCGGACGCGAACCCGGGCGACAACGTCGCCTCGACCTCCTTCCACGTTGTCAACGCCGCACCCGACTACGTCCTGGCGATCGAGGACGGCACCGCCGCCGCCGCACCCGGCGAGACCATCACCTACGAGATCACCGTCACCAACGTGGGCACCAGCGACGGCACGGGGGCCGCGGTTGTGGCCACCGTCGACGAGGACGTTCTCGAGGTCCTGGGCGGCCCGACCACGTGGGACATCGGCCCCTTGCCGGTCGGGACGATCGCCGTAATGTCGTTCGAGGCGCGGGTCCGCGACGTGGTCCCGGCCGGGGCCACGTTCTTCACCATTGCCGAGGTCGTCGCCACGGGCGGCGGGGCGGCCGACCCCGTGCCGGGAAACAACATCGCCATTGACACGAACGTGCTGTCGGCGTCGCCGGATTACGCCATCGTGTCGCTGGGCGGTCCGGGCGCGGCACACCCCGGCCAGCGCGTCACCTACACGTTCGGCGTGGAGAACGTCGGCAACCAGCACGGGCAGCCGCTCAGGGTCATCGCCCACTACGCCGCCGATGTGCTGACCGACGTGCAGCCGGGCTTCAGTGTCGGGTCCTCGGGCTACGTTGATACGGCGGCCGGAATCGTCTGGTGGAACGTTTCGCCTCTGGACGCCGACCAGGGCGCCACGGTGTCGTTCTCGGCCACCGTCATCGACCCGGCCGCCGCGAACGTCGGCTTCTTCAGCCAGATGGTGGAGGTCACCGACGCGGCGGGGGCCGGCCTGTGGGCCTACGCCGTCGACGAGATCGTCACCGAGCTGGTCGCGGCGCCGGACTATCGCATCACGCGGCGCCTGCTGACGATCACCGTGCCTCCGGGCGGATCGATCAGCCACGCCTTCAACGTCAGAAACATCGGCGACCAGGACGGCACGAACGTGGTGGTCACGGCCCGGTTCCCGACGGATGTCCTTGTCAACGTCCAGGGCCGGGGCGACCCGACCGGCCTGGTGGACATGGCCGCCGGCACGATCGTGTGGGACCTCGGCTCGATGCGCGCCGACGGGGCCGACTCGGTCGAGCTGGCCGTCTGGGGCGACGTGCCCGACCCGCTCGACCCCGCCATCGCGTCCTTCGCCGTCATCGTGGACGTCACCGACGACGGCACCAACGGCGCGGACACCAACCCGGGCGACAACCACGACGTCTTCGGCACCGAGATCGTCGACCCCGCGGGGTCGCAGGGGGCTGCGGCCCCGGCGGCGGGCACCGCCGGCGAGGACGGCGAGGACGACGAAAACGACCAGGACGACACCGACGACACCTGCGGGCCGTACGACGTCGGACGACAGACCGGCTCGGTAACCCTCCGCGTCAACAACGTGGCCCCGAAGATCGAGGACCTGACGGTCAATCCCAACCCGATCGAGGAAGACGAGGTCGTCACGCTGTCCGGCGCGATCACGGACCCCGGAGAGGAGGACACCTTCACGCTGAAGATCGACTGGAAGGACGGCTCCGGCGTCCGCACGTATCACCTGGGCAGCACCGCCCTGACCGGCAGCCAGGAAGACCAGATCACCTGGGACCCGACCGGCCGGACGTTCCAGGTCGACCACAGATACCTCGACGATCATCCCCACCACAACACGCCGTGGGACGACTTCGACATCACCGTGACGGTCATCGACGACGACACCGGCAGGGACACCGCCGGCGTGGTGCTCCAGGTTCTCAACGTGGATCCGAGGCTGCAAAACCTGGTGACCACGCCGATCCATGAAGACGAGGTGATGGTCCTTACCGGGCAGGTCTGGGACAAGAGCCCGCTGGACACGTTCTGGCTGGATGTCGACTGGCAGGACGCCTCGCCCCCGCAGAGGTTCTACCTGGGCATGGTACCGTACAGCACGCCGATGGTTTCATGGGACCCCGTCACCAGGGCGTTCGAGGTCGCCCACCAGTATCTCGACGACGGGTTCACCTACGGCGGGCTGCCGTACTACACCTACGACATCCAGTTGACCTTGACCGACGACGATACCGGGCGGACGGCCGAGACCGTCGACGGGCTGGTCAACAACGTGCCTCCCGAGATCATCGAACTGCTTGTCGAGCCGGTCCACGAGGGCGAGACCGCCGTGCTGGGCATCCTCTTCGAAGATCCCGGCACGCTCGACGACTTCACGCTCGCCATCGACTGGGGCGACGGAACGGACCTGCTCAGGATGGCGCAAGCCTGGCGACCCGTCAGCACGCCCGATTACTTCTGGGACCCGACGGATCGGATCTTCATCGTCACCCACCCGTACCTCGACGCGGGAACCTGGCCCATCAGGGTGTCGATCTCCGATGACGACGTCGGGTTCGCCCACGACAACACGCAGATAGTCGTTGAGAACCTGCCCCCGACGATTCCCGTCCTCGGCTTCCCGTCGGACTCGGTCGAGGAGAACACCGCCGCCGTGCTGACCGGCGTGATCCACGACCCGGGCGCCATGAACGAGTTCGTGCTCGAGATCCACTGGCGTGACGCGTCGGCTGTGCCCGTCCAGACTGTCCATCTGGGCGACACGACGATCGCGACGCAGGAGGTCACCTGGGACCCGGAGACCCGGGCGTTCACCGTGGCCCACGCCTTCCCCGACGACAACCCCACGGGAACCCCGCGGGACTGGCATGCCGTCGGGGTGACGGTGACCGACCTCAACGGCGCGTCTGCCGCGGGCGGGGCCGCCGTCACCATCAAGAACGCCGCGATCGAGTTGACCGACCTGACCGGCGACGGGTCCGTGCCGGAAGGCGCCGCCTGGTCGTTGGCCGGGACCTTCACCGACCCCGGGTTCGGAAGCAGCGAGACCTTCACGTACTCCATCGACTGGGGTGACGGCTCGCCCGTGGAGACCGGCGCCGCGACCGTGACGGCCCCAGGCAGCGCGGGCGTCGCCACGCGGGGCTCCTTCGCCGACAGCCATGTCTACCCCGACGACGGAACCTATACCGTAACCGCGCTCGTGACCGACGATGACGGGTCATTCGATCTCGGGACGGTGGAGGCCAGAGTAACCAACGTCCGTCCGGAACTGGCCATGCGGATCGCGGGCGTGGCCGTCGATGGGCCGGGCATCCCCTTCAACGTCGCCAACGTCGGGTGGATCACCGATCCCGGGTTCGACAATCCGTCCATGCCGGGCGGGGGGACGGCCGAAACACTGACCTATCACGTGACGTGGGGCGACGGGACGGGCGACGCCGGCCTGGTGAGAATCGACACGCCGGGCGGGCCCGGCACGCCCACGCGGGGCTCCTTCGACGCCGGACACACCTATGAGGAGCCGGGCCACTACAACTGCTGGGTCACGATCCGGGATGACGATGGCGGCAGCGCTCTGGCGCCGTTTGTCGTGACCGTTGCCGAGGACGATTCTCAGGGGTCCACCAGTGACGTGCCGTTCGCGCCTGCCCTGCTGCCGGCCGGCGGTGCGGGCCCGGCTTACAACGACCACCTGGCCGCGCAAGGCAATGACGGCGGCCCTGAACCCCTGCGATTCGCCGTCAGGAACACCATCCCCGGGGCGAGGGTCACCATCTACGACAGCGGCACGGCCATAGGCAGCGCGGTGGCCGTCGGCGAGACGACCGTCGTCCTCACCGACGGCGGATACGTCTTGACCGATGGCGAGCACACCTTCACAGCCCGTCAGCAGGAGCCGGACAGCCTCGAGTCCGTCGACTCCGAGGCGTTGACGATTGCGGTGCACCAGCAGGTGCCCACCGCGGTGATCCGGACGTCTGTGACCGCCGCCGGCGGGACCGTTGTCTCCGGCCTGTCCCTGGCCCCGGCGGGCGGGCAAGCCGGTCTGCCCCAGTCACCGGCCATGGCGGGCGCCATCTCGGCGCTGTCGGCCGGCGCGTACGGCCAGGGGACCGCTCGGGTCCCGGACGCCCCCGGCGCACCGTCGGGGGATCCTGACGCGGAGCGGACGCCCGTCGCCATCGCAGCCCAGAGGCCCATCGTCATCAGCGCCGAGACGGCCGGGCCCGAACGGCACCCGGCCCTGCTGCTGATCTTGGAGGCACCTCAGGCCGAGTGGGCCGTTCAGGAGACAGGCCGCGCTGAGGCCGCCGCGCCGGCCCGTGACGTTCAGGACGTGTCGGCGGCCCTGTTCGTGCCGGCCTCCGTCCCGCCACCGGATGCTGAGACGCAGGTCCGGAGGCCTTGGCTGGCGCCGGCGGCCCGGCCCGGCATCGCGGCGCAAGGGGTGCCGGACCTCGATACGGAACTGGAAGCCGCGCTGGAATCGCCGCTGAGCCGGCCCAGCACGTAGCCTCGGCCGTGTGGGACCGGGTTCCCCGTCGCACACGTCAAAGCAGCGGTGTATGGATTCTGAAGGGCAGTCGTCGGGGTCTTCCGTCCCGCACGGGCCACCGAAGTGGCCGGCCGCACTGCACGCCGAGATGCGGGTATCTCCTGCCCCGCGGCGCCGGCGCCGCTACGCAAGCCGCCTGCGGCGAACGTAACCGCCGACGGCCCCCACGCTCACCAGGGCGCAGGTCAGCGTTATCGGCTCGGGTATGACGACGTCCGTCGGGATGAACTTGCGCTCCGGGGGCGCAAACGTGGGCGTCGCGAAGGTAAAGGACGGCGGATTGCCGGGCTCTTGCACCCCGCCGACACTCTCCTGGCCCGCGATGGAGACGGTGTACGGCTGGCCCGGGGACAGCCCCAGCGGCCCGAAGTCCACACCCAGAACGCCCAGTGTGTGGCTGCCGGTCCCGAGCGGATCGGTGATCGTGTCGAACTCAAACAGACCGTCATCAACCGGCGTACTGCCCGGCATCGCGTCCCAGCCGTCAAGCAGCGGAGACGCCTTCGTGAAGGAGAACGCCGAGTAGTCCGTTCCACCGGCTGTCAGGGCCGCATCGCTGGGGCCGATGTCGATTCCGAAGTACACCAGTTCTTCCAGCGATCCCTCGGCGTCGAAATGAGCCGTGACGTTGAAGTCGGCCCTCTGGCCGACGATTACAGCCGGACCGAGTTCGTACTCCAGCAACGACGCCGTCGCCGTCGCGCTCAACACAAGCACTGTCAGGCAAAACAGCGCAGCACCAAGATATGAAACGGATCTTTCATACGACATCGCTGTCAACTCCAGGCAGCAGCCGATCTCCTCGACGCTGTCTCGTCTGTGTGCCTGTGACCCCTCCATAAGAGGGCACATGCAGTTACCGCCAGTCCACAGTCATCTATTCTAGCAGATAACCCCGGATCGGTCAAGCGGGATTTCTGCAGAGTGCCGCTCTGTGTGGTTGCGTGAGGGCTCCGGTGATCTCACCTTTGCCGGACGGCATGAGGCGGGCTTTGCGATATGTGCAGCGTGACGGGGCCGAGGAGCCCCGACAGGGGTGAGCCGCGGTAGCGCGAGGGGGTGGGTATGGTCTGGTAGTGATTCGCCAGGGTATTGTAGACGAGCACCTCGAGTGTGTTCTCGCCGGGGGTGAGCAGGCCTGTCGCGTCCAGACGCCAGGGCGGGGCAACGCGGATGCCCGCTTTCTTGCCGTTGACTCGGACCTCGGCCGTGGCCACGACACGTCCAAGGTCCAGCGCTATTGTCCCTTGGGTCTCCTCCTCGGTCAGCGAGACCGTGGTGCGATAGCGCACGCCGCCGGAGTAGTTGTTCAGTATCCCCATTCTCGACCAGTCGCCCAGGGGCATGGTGCCGCCGGTTGTCTCGACGATGACCGGTTCGGGAATAACGCCTCCGCCGCTGCGGCCGGTATCGGGTACGACACGCAACGCAACCACGGCGGCTCTGGCCACAGGCATCTTCGGCTCGAAACGGCCCTTGCCCTTGTCCTGCATCGGCTCGCCGTTGAGCCACGCAGCGACCTTGCCATGGGCCTGCACGCGAATGGCCGAGGTGCCCGGCGCGGACAGGAAACGGAACCACTCGGCCGCTTTTTCTCCGGCATACACGTCGAAAGGAATCACCCTGGGGTCGTTGGTCCATCGCATGGCCAACTTCTCGCGCCGTTTCGGTGCGGGCCGGTCACTTCTGAGCATGACGACATGCCCCCGGCCGCCATGGTCATAGCGAACGAGGACAGGGTTGGGGCCGGCTTTCAGGGATACCGGCCTGCCCGGATGGGCCGGCTTGCCGTTGATATACACTGCCGCCGGTGTGAGTACGGGGGACGTATGGCTTTTGTCCGCGGGCGCGCCGCGACTGACCTGGATGGATGCGGACAACGCCCTGGGTACAGTTGCCGAGGTCCAGAGGTAGTAGCGGTTGCCCGCCTTTGAGTCCACATAACGCGTCTCGTTCAGTCCGCGGGTCGGGCGCCCCAGACAGAGAAAATCGTCCGTCACGGTGCGTTTCAGGCCATGATACCCCTGGTGCCCGAGATCGCCCTCCTTGCCGTAACGCCAGGAGAAGTCGTACACCCGCCACGTCATCGACTTGCCGCCCGCCCTGACCGGCGTGGAAGGATCCACGCGTTTGAGCTTGGCCAGTTCGGCGTCTAGCTTGGCGACGGGGACGTCGTTCGGAACCGGACCCAGCACGTGGAATTGCGGGCCGTAGCCGTGAAGCGTCTTCTTCCAGGAACACTCGTCCGTCTTCTCCTTCATGGCGCTCCCGGCGAGGACTTCGGTTTCGCGTGCCCAGGCGAAACGCCTCGCCTCCACGCCTATCACTTTGTTCTCGGCAGTGACCGGCAGGCGGAAATCGCCGTAGGTGTTGTTCATTGTGGGCACGAAGGAGACTCCCCACTCGCCGGAAAGCGCTTTGTGGTGCACGGGGCGCTTGTCCGGTGCCGGCGGGTCCAAGTGCTTCTTCCCGGGAGTGAACACCACAACCTGAGCCTCATATTCCTCCAACGGCAACGCCACCCGGGTGCCCGTGGCCGTCCTCTTGACCACGCGCAGGGGACGGACACTGCCGGTCCACGGGTCCCACAGCTCAACCGCACCCTTGGTCCGGAACTCGACCACGTCGCCGGGCCTGGCACCCATCACCAGGTACACGTCGCGCGGGCCGACCTTGCGGTGCAAGGCACGCACTGTCCGGCTGATGCCCCTGACGTCCTGGACGAACGCATTGCGGATTGCCGTGACGACTTTCCGGTTGTCTGCCATGCGGCAGTCGGTCTTGAACGCCTTGTCGTTCATTGCGACGAGTTTTGGGTCGTTGCGACCGGCTCGGTCGGAGGCCGCCGGCAGTGCGCCGACAACGTAGACCTTGCCGCCGCCCTGTACGAAGTCAGCGGCTTTCTCGATGCTCTCCCAGCGGACGGCGTTCATGTTCGGGAAGACCAGTACGCGGTACGAGGCGTCCGCGGCCTTGACAGTGAGCCTTCCGTTCTCGACGTCCGCGCGAGCGAGGGAATCGTTGTCGATGAAGTCGAAATCGATGCCGGCTTTCATCAGCCGCCCGGCAAGGTCAAAGGCCGTACTGCAGGCGGCCTTGCCGTTCATCTCGGCCTGGTAGGGCGCGACCGGGTAGATGATGGCCACGTCGCACACGTGATGGCCCTGGCTCATCAGGTAACTCAGCCGATCGAAGTACCTCAGGAAGACGTGCATGTGTGCCCAGTACGGCATGCGGAAATGGTAGCAGGGCGGGGCCCACTCCCAGTGCGAACCGTACGTCGAATAGTACAGGCCGTGCAGACTGAAGAGCGTGCACCCGTAGAGGTAATTCTCGCGGGTAGCGAACATGAGCCGCTCGGGCGTGGCGCCCCAGCCGAGGCTGTGGTAGGCCTCCAACCACACCCTGGGCCTGCGGTAGAGGTTTGCAATGGAGGAGGACACCTTGCCTTTGATCGGGTGGGCACTGCCGCCCGGGGTGTCGTGTCCCGGCGCCGAGTACCAGCGGGTGGCGCGGAAATAGTCCCCGTAGGCGTGGGGATGCAAGCCGCGCCCGTGGTTGTCGCAGCCGAAGATCATCCCGCGCGAGGCATGCCACGCGTAGATCGGCTTGAAGTAGCGTTCTTCCATCAGGCTCATGCGCACGTCGGCGTAGTCCATCCTGACTTTGGGGGTGATGTCACCCATGTCCACCCACATGGCCGGCAGAACCTCGAGGAGGTCATAGCCCTTTCGGCGGCGGAACTCCTTCGGGACATCCGGGTTCCACGCGGACTTGCCGAGACCGATATGAAGCTCGTCATTGAAGAAGTAGTTCAGGCCCTTGGACGTCCTGCCGGGATTGCGGTCCTGGAACTGTTGGAAGTAGCCTCGGATAACCGTATCACCGGCTCCTTTCATGAGCGGGTTGAGCGAGCCCGCCCTGCGCTGGGTGTAGAACACCCAGACTTCCCAGTTGCCGGCGGGTGCCGTCCAGGAGATCTTGCCGGCCTTGGCAAGCGGCGTGAGGTCGAGACCCCCTCGTTGCAGCTTCTTGCCCACAATGGGGTAGGCGCGGGCGGCGAGAAGGCCGGCAGGGCAGGGGATCGTGACCGTTGACCCGCCGCGGACCTGTTGGCGCCTCTGGCTCTTCAGCTCGATGGCGTTGAGCCTGGGCTTGCTGTAGAAGAGGCGGTAGAAGAGGTTTTTCGCTCCGCGCGGCCAGTCCAGGGTGTACGTGCTGAGCCCGATACCCATCCCCAGCTTGCCGCACTCCTCGGAAATCCTGGAGTAGACCTTCCACCAGTCCTCGGTGAACAGCCGAGGCTCGTTTATCTCGGTCAGCCAGCCGGGAGTGTCATAGTGGGAGTAGTTTACCTGGACGCCGCTGATTCCCTTCTTGTGCAGTTCCCGCACCTGCCAAAGCATGCGCTCCACGTTCAAGTCTTCGCCCGTCCACCACCAGAACGGCACTTCGCCGTAGCCCGGCGGGGGCTTTTTGAAACCGGGCAAGGCGTCGAGATGTGGGTCTCGGCTGGGATACCCCGGCGCGCCGGGGGGCGGCGGTACGTGCGTGCCATGGCCGGCGGCGCCAAGCACGATGCCGGTGAAACAGCAGATCATCACCATCGACCCGCACACGAGAGTCTTCATCGGTTCTCCAATTCCCATGTTCAGCCGTATCTTCCATACTCGTACGCCGTGTCAAACATCGCGACGATGTTCTCCGGCGGGACCCCGGGCTGGATATTGTGAACGTTATTGAAGACATAGCCGCCGCCGGGCATGAACGCCCCAATACTCCGTCGCACCTGCTTTGCGACCTCTTCCGGCGTGGCGGTTGGAAGCACATGCTGCGTATCGATCGCGCCGCCCCAGAAGACCACTTTGTCGCCGAAATCCCTTTTGAGTTCTTCCGGTACCATGTTGTCCGCGCTGATCTGCACGGGGTTGAGGATGTCAATCCCGTTATCCAACAGGTCCGGGATGTGCGCCCTGCAGGCCCCGCAGGTGTGATACCAGATCTTTGCGGTCGTGCGGGAGCGTATGTACTGAACCAGCGTCTTGTGACGGGGTTTGACGACCGTTTTGTAGAATTCAGGACTGAACAGCGGCCCGGTCTGCCCGGCCAGGTCATCCCCGATCATGATGACGTCCACAACATCACCCACGTCATCAAGGAACATGCTGAACCAGTCCATCCAGAACTCCAGAATCCGATCGATAAGGGCCTGGCAGAACTCCGGCTGGGCAATCATGTCACAGAACCACTGTTCCAGTCCCCGCATATACCAGCAGGTTTCGTACACGACGCCGGATATGCGGCTTACCACCGCGTAGGGCGTGTTGTTCCTGAGCATGAGCCCCCGCTCTCGCATTCCGGTGAAACGCCCCGCGTCGTTGCCCTTGGGAAACGGGTAGTCTTTGATGTCGTCGATCGTGGCCTCGGCGAGCGGGTGATGCGAGATATCCATGTAAAGCCGTTGGTCGTCCGGCATGGACCATACGACGCCGAACTCGTCCTTGAGATCATGCCACGTGCGGCCGTCACGTTCGTTTATCTCCACGCCGCCTTTCCAGTCGCCCGCCGCGCCGGCTGAGATATACCTGGTATCCACGTGCAGCCGTTCCAGCAGTTCTTCGGACGGTTCAGCCAGTTGCTGGACAGGATCCATGATCTCAACGTCGTCGCTTATGCCCAGATGGTCCATCAGGGTTTCGTAGGCGAGCTTGTGGATGCCCGTCTGGTTACCGCCAAGATCGATCGGAACCCGGTCCGGTTCCTCGTGGTTAAGCGCTCTTGTCAGGCGTTCTCTTGATGTCACAACCTAACTCCTCTTGGGTACCGTACCCGGCCGCGGCGGACCTTGCACCTCCAGGGCCGGGCCGTATCCAATCACTTTGGGCGACCGCGCTAGAACACATCTTTGAACTTGTCGATATTGGTCTTGTCAAAACGGAAAAGTGAGCCCAGATAGATCAGGCCGTACTCCGCGCCCTTCTGCTTCTCGACCACGATCTTGCCAAGGCGGCCGGCCTCGAAGGACTCCCCGGGCCTGCCGGTAATCTCCTTCTTGGCGAGGCGGTAGGTTACGTAGGCATTGAGATAGCCCAGATCGATCGGGTTCCACAGACCAAAGGCCTTGCAGGCCTCGTTGTGCACGTACTCGGCCAGTTCGCTCGGCAGCCCCAGACCGGTGACCTCGATCTTGCCGATCTTCCCTTGGTCCGTGACGGCCTTGGCGGTGGCCGCCAGGCCTACCGTTGTCGGACTGATGATGCCGCGAAGGTCCGGGTAGGCCTTGAACAGGCCGAGGGCCTCGTTGTAACTCTTCTCGCGCACGTCGTCTCCGTAAACGACCGCGACCAGCGGCATCTTGGCATAGGCCGGCTTCTTCAACTCCTCTTTCATGTGGGCGATCCAGGTGTTCTGGTTGTCCATGGTGGCGGCCGCACTGAGGATGGCGATTTCGCCCTTGTAGTTGATGAGTTCGGCCAGGATCTTCACCTGGTCGGCGGCGATGCGGGCCGCGGAGACCGGTTCGGTGGCCACGTGCCGGCTGTTGGGGACAACTCCGGATTCCCAGCCGACCAGGGCAATATGGCGCCGCATGGCCTTCTTCGACACGTTGATCAGGGACTGCGGGTCGTTGGCGACGTAGGTGATGCCGTTGACCTGCTGGGCGAGCAAGGACTCCATGATCTCGACCTGACCCTCGGGCGTCGGCTGCTCGGGGCCCCGGTAGATTGCCTCGACGCCCAACTCCTTGCAGGCCTCCTGCCAGCCCTTGTTGACCGCGTCGAAGAACGGGTTACCGATGTTCTTGACCACCAGGGCCAGACGCATCTTCTCCGCTTGCCCTCCCTCGTTTCCATCGCCGCTGCAGCCGGACAACAGTCCCAAGCCGAGGGTGGCACTCACCAGCACACACACAATCGATGTCATCTTCATGGGCATGATACCTCTTTTCTCAGGGGCTTATTGGACTCGATCTCGACAGTTCACGCTGTGACGTAATCCACGCCGTCAGATTGTTGATCAGGATGGAGACGATCAGCAATCCGCCGATGACCAGGAACATGTATTGGGCATTGACGTTGTGCAGCCCGATACCATAGCGGATGGTGCCGACGAGGAATACCGAGAGCATGACACCCCAGAACTTGCCGGTGCCGCCGCCTATCAGGACACCGCCGAGAACGACGATGGTGATGACTTCCAGCTCAAAACCGGTAGCGATATTGGGACGGGTATTGCCGATCCGCGCGGTCAGGAACATGGCGGCCACAGCGGCGAACAGGCCCGAGAGCGTAAACAGGAGGATCTTGATGCGGGCCACCGGGACCCCCGAGGCGTAGCAGGTGCGCTCATTTCGGCCTATGGCATAGACTGTCCGGCCGAAGCTCGTCTTGTGCAGAATCAGGCCCATAGCCACGGCCAGCACGGCGACAACCAGGAGGGAGAAGGGAACCGGGGAGTTGCCGAGGTATCCGCATCCAAGGTAGGTGAACGCCTCGGGGAAACCGCTGACGGCCTGATCGCCGAGCATCACCGAGGCGATACCCCGGTAGAGCGAGAACGTGGCCAGGGTCACGATAATCGAAGAGATACGCAGCCGAGCGACGATAAGACCGTTGGCCAGACCGCAGAGACCGCCCACGGCGATGCCGACGGCTGCTGCCGGCCAGATGCCCATGCCACTGCGAAACGCCACGGCCATGGACACCGAGGACAGCGCCATGGTCGAGCCCACCGAGAGATCGAGATTGCCCGTGATGATGATGAAGGCAACGATCATGGCGAGCATCGCCTTCTCCGAAAACATGGTCGTCATGTCAAAGAGGTTGTGGATATCCAGGTAATGCCTGGTGCTCAGCGCCATACAGGCATTGAAGACGACAAAGATACCCAGAAGCACCACCTCCCAGGGCACCACCGGCCGTCCGGTCACGATCGTGGCGGCTTCGTTGTCGCGTGCGGCCGACTTGCGGGACAAACGCTTGTCGATGATGACGGCCAGCAGAATGGTACCGCCGTTGATGGCCAGCTTCCAGAACGGCGAGATTTTGGCCAGGTTCAGCGCGTTGGCAATGGTGCCGATCAGGGCGGCGCCGAGGAGCACGCCCGGGATGGAGCCTGATCCCCCGGCAATATTGATGCCGCCCAGGACCACGGCGGTGATGGCCAGGAACTCGAAGCCCAAGGCGGCCGAACTCTCCGCGGAAGCGTAGCGGGACGCCCAAAGCACCCCACCGGCGCCGGCCAGCGCCCCTGCCAAAAGATAGGCAAGAAAGGTGGTCTTCCCGACGCCGATACCCGCCAGTCGCGCGGCCTGGGCGTTGCTGCCCACCGCGTAGATCTTGCGCCCCGTCATCGTGTGACTGAGAAAGAAGTAGAACACACCACAAGCGACCAGGGCAAACCACACCAGGTTGGGCAGTCCCAGGGCCTCGAGCCGGGGGAAGTCCTTGAAGGCGGCCGGCAGCCTGTCGGCGCTGACCGACTTGCCCTTGTTGAAGGCGTAGCAGAGGATGAAGGTCAGTCCCCGGAAGACGCTCATCGTGCCCAGCGTGGCTATCACCGGGGGTACCCTGCCCAGGACGATCAGGCCGCCGTTGAGGGTGCCGGTCAGCAGGCCCACTGCCGCGCCCATCATCACGGCCGCCGCCGGGCCGATGCCGGGGAATCTCACGAGCAGCAGCCCGACCGTCATGCCCGACAGCGCCATGGTTGATCCCACGGATATGTCGATGCCGCCGGTCAGGATCACCAGCATCATGCCGATGGAAACCAGAACGAGAACGGAGCAATCCATGCCGATATCCAGCAGGTTATCGCCCGTCAGGAACGCGTCACTGTGCCAGGACATAAACGCCATCAATGCCAGCAGCAGCCCGGCAATGCCCAACTCGCGCGCGTGCAGCAGCCTTTTCAGTGCTACGGCGCTCCGGCGCATTCTCTGTGCGGTTTCACTCACTCAATGCCTCGGCCAGTACCCTCTCTTCGGACAGCCCCTCCCGCGAGAATTCACCCTTGACTTCCCCTTCGTGCATGACAATCACCCGGTCGGCCATGCCCATGATCTCCGGAAGGTCGGACGATATCATGACAATGGCATGGCCCTGTTCGGCAAGTTCGCCGATCAGTTGATGCACCGCGGCCTTGGCGGCCACGTCAATCCCCTTGGTCGGTTCGTCGAGGATGAGCACGCGGCAGCGGGAGGCGAGCCACTTGGCCAGGGAGACCTTCTGCTTGTTGCCGCCGGACAGCCCGCCGACCTTCTGCTCGAGACCCGCCGACTTCACCGCCAGCGCCTCGGAGAACTCGGCGGCGATGCGCCTTTCCTTGCCCCGGTCCAGCCAGCCCAGCACGCGCGTGCACGAGGCCAGGATAGGCAGCGTGATGTTCTCGCAGACGTCCATGTCCAGGACAACACCCTCCCGGTCACGGTCTTCCGGCAGATAGCCGATCCCGGCGGAAATCGCCGAGCGCGGCGTGTTCACCGTGATGGGGCTGCCGTCCAGCCAGACCTGCCCGGAATCGGGGCGTGTCATGCCGAAGATACTCCTGGCCAACTCCGTGCGGCCGGCCCCGACCAAACCGTAGAGCCCGAGGATTTCGCCCCGGCACACGGACAACGAGACGTCGCGGTACTCTTGGCGGCGGCAGAGCGCTTCGACCCGGAGCGCCTCGTCCCCGCAGGCCACCTCAGTCTTCGGAAACAGATTCCTGACCTCGCGCCCGACCATCATCTGGACCAGGCTGTCGTGGTCCACATCTGAGATGTCGAGGGTATCCACGTGACGGCCGTCACGCAGCACCGTAACCCGATCGGCGATGGTGAAAATGTCGTCGAGACGATGCGAAATGAACACAATGGCCGTGCCCTCGCTGCGCAGTTGCCGGACAATCTGGAACATGTTTTCCGATTCGACCCCGCTGAGCGTCGAGGTCGGCTCGTCCATGAACAGCACCTTGGCGTTGACCGCCAGGGCCTTGGCGATCTCAACGAGCTGGCGCTCGGCCGCAGTCAGGCGGCCGAGCTTGCGCCGGGGATCGAGACGGACGTGCAACCTTGTCAGCAGGGCGTCCGTGCGTTCATGCAGCTCACGCCAGAGGATACGCCGCGACAGACGCCCGTGCGGCTGGTGAGTCATGAAGATGTTCTCAGCCACGCTCAGGTCCGGGAAGACGGCGGGATCCTGGTAGACGGCGGCTATGCCGCGCATGATCGCATCGCGGGGAGAGGACCAGACGACGGGCTCGCCGAGATAGCGTATGTCGCCCGATGTCGGGTGGATAACGCCCGTGGCGATCTTGATCAAGGTCGATTTTCCGGCGCCGTTCTCGCCCACCAGCGCGTGCACTTCGCCGGGACGCAGGTCGAAACTGCAATCGCACAATGCCAAGACACCGGGGTACTGTTTGCTTACCCCGTCAAGCTCCAGGATATTCGCGTTCATACCGCCGCTCGTCCGGTACGCACCGGGCCTCAGGAGGGCTCAGGAGCACCTCTCGGTTCAGCACCTCATCTCGCAGCGTGCGGTGGAAGCTCTCCACGCAGCGATTCTTCGACGGGCCGGCTTTCCGGGTATACAGCGTACCCACCGACGTCCGAGCCAGCCAGCGCCGAATCGCCGTCGCGATTACCGCCGGGGCGCTGTCGCTTTGCATGCCGCACCCGCGACGAACAGCTATCCGCTTGCCCTGGCGAGCGAACCGAAGCCGGCCGTACCTTACTTGGCCACCATCAGGATGATGTTGCGCATGATGCCGTAGGCGCAGCGCGAGGTGTAGCCCTGGATGGCCAACGATTCGGCGCCGACCAGGCCGCAGGTGAGGTCCTCTCGGCTGAAGATCACGCCCAGGCGGCCGTCCTCGTCCACCACGCCGCGCAGAGCGAAGTAGTTGGCGCCGCCTCCGAGCCTCGCGAGCGTCTGGGCGCGGTAGTGGGCTCGCTTGAGTTCGAAGCCCCTGCGGAGCAGCAGCGGGGACGACTTGGCCAGCGGCCGAACACCCCGCCGGCCGTACATCGCCTCGAGCATCGCGCCGGCGGCCTGGCCGAAGGCGCGGTCGCCCCCGGCGGCGTCGATCGCGAGCGTGCCGCCTGCGGCGACGAACGCCTTGAGGGCGGCCCGGTCGGAAGCGCTGACGGACAGATCGCCCGTGCCGGTCAGCATCGCCAGCGCCGCGCCGCTGTCGCCCAGCTTGCCGATCTCAACAGGCCCGACGACCTCCAGCTTCACGCCCGTCTCGCGCGCGACCATCAGGCGCAGCCGCTCGCAGGCCAGCGGCTCGGGGTCGCACGTGCCTGCGTGCTTCAGGCGGGCCAGGCGCACGGTGCGCGTGGTCTTGACCGGCCCGGCGGCTGGCCAATGCGTCGTCCCGCGCGGGCGCAGCGCGGCGAACGTCCCGGCCGCGTACCGCACCGCGTTCGCCCCGGCCTGGAAACTCGTCGGCGCCGTCGCGTACCGACCGAGCTGCCAATGGAGGGCCAGGTCGTCGTCGGTGTGGATTGCCAGCGGCCGTGCGCCGTTGCTGACGACGTGGAAGACGGGCTTGCCGCCCAGGCGGAAGTACACCTTGTCGGTGTGGATGACGTGGTCGGGCCGGCACGGTCTCACCGTGCAGCCAGGCAGCAGCCGGGCGTAGACGTCGCGAATGCCCTTGCTAAAGCCCGCCCCGCGGCACTCGGTGATGCTGAGAATGGTGCCGCCCTGCTGCACGTACCGGCGGAGCTTGGCCAGGTCGTCGGTGCTGAACGTCGGCGCCCGCGAACCGGAGATGACCAGTATCGGCGCGTCGTGCCAGTGGCGCACCGGTGACTTCAGCGTCACGATCTGCCAGTGCACCGGGCGCTCGAACGTCTTGCTCAGCCAGCGCGTCAGGTTGGCCAGGGCCCGCGGGCGGTTGTTCCAGTCGCCGTCATACTGGAGCTTGTTCAGCAGCACGGGGTGGCGGCCTCGGCTGAGAAACAGCAGTGTGAAGCAGGTGGTCACCCCGCGCATTTTGGGGTCGGCCTTGCCGATGCGTTCGCCCGGCATGGAGAAACTGCCGTCGGCGTTCTGGAGGTCCAGCGCGGACTCGACGCCCATCTTGTACCAGTCGACGGCCCCGAAGTACTTGTACCCGCTGGCCAGCGCCGCCCGTTCCAGCGAGTACAGGTGGTAGTTGAACTGGCGGTGCCAGACGTAGAACTTCTTCTTGGGCGAGACGAGGATGCGATTGACGTTCTTGGCCGTCCAGCCGAGCCCGGCCTGGATGCCCGGGTCGGGCTTCAGGGGGCGGCACCGGATGGCCCTGGCGGCGTCGAGATAGTCCTGGCAGATGAACAGCGTGGCCACGCCGGCGGCGGTCAGGCCGACCTGGACGTGCTGGTGGCCGGGCCCCAGGTCGCGCTTCCGCTGGTAGTTCCACGCGCCGCAGGGCATCTGGACCCTGCGCCAGTGGTCCCGGACGATCCGCCAGTAGCGGCTGGGCACCTCGATACCGGCGTCGGCGCCGGCCCAGACGCCGAGGACCGCGAAGTTGTCATTGGACAGCGACCCGCCCTTTCTCGCCCCGCCGCGCGGCCAGTAATTGTAGCTGCCGTCACGCGTGCTCTCGAGCAGGGTCCGGACGTCGCGGGCCAGCGCCCGTCTGTACTTTGCCGGCTCGTGGCGGCAGGCCTCGTGAAGCGCCATCGCCCGGCAGGAGATGGCGTATGTGGACGGCTCATCGTTCTTGATGAGCCAGTCGAGGCTCTGGACGATCCGCCGGTCACGAATGCTCTCGCCGCTGGCCAGCAGCGTGTAGATGACCAGGGCCGTGATGCCGACACGGTTCTTCTCGCCGGGCTTGCCCGGCTTGTCCGGCGGGAAACCCCAGGTCAGCCGCTTGTCCGCGTCCCGCAGGCCCGCGTGCTTCACGGGCCCGCCGCCGCGCTGCGACCAGAGCCAGGCCACGCCCTTGCCAATGGCCTGCTCGACCCGTTCGTGCGGGACGGCGTCGGCCCCGGCGAGGGGATCTCCCAGCGGACCGGGCTTGGGCGGCTCCTTCGCGGCGCCGGCTGCGCAGAGCGTCAGCACGCTGCCCAGGAAGGCAGCAACTGTCAGGGCGATATGGTTGTTTCCATTCACTGGTGATCCTGCATGACAGCCTCGCCCACCCCGGGCCGCGGAGAACCTGATCGCAGCGGTCTCTACGCCAGGTCTTCCGGGCGCCAGCCTTTGCGGGCGGGGATGTTGATCAGCTTCGCGGCGTCGGGATTGCCCGAGATCTTCCGGCCGGCGTAGTCCCAGTCGATGGCCTTGCCCGTGCGGATGGCCAGCGTGCCCAGGACGATCACTTCCGTCATCGGGGCCGAGTAGCTGAAGTCCGAGCAGCTCTTCTTGCCCGACCGGATCGCGCGGAGCCAGTCGTGATGGATCCCGCCCTTGATCCGCTCAAGCGTCTTGGGCACGCGGGCGCCGGCGTTGCTGCGGTATTCGGCCCACTTGGCGCTCGGGTACAGCCGCGGGCTGTTGGGACGCATGCCGTCGTGGCAGATCCCGCCCTTCGTGCCCACCATGATCATCCCGCCGCCGCCCTTGATCTGCCCGTCGTACCCGGCGGGCTTCTTCGGCTGGCTGGGGCCCTCGTACCACGTGAGCGTGACGGCCTTGCGCTTGGAGGTGGCCGGGAACTTGTAGGTCACCACCGACCCGTTGGGCGTGAAGATCGGGTTGACCTCCCCGTGCATCTCGACCTCCACCCGCGTCGGATTGCCCAGGTCCATCGCCCAGTACGGCGTGTCGATGGTGTGGCAGCCTATGTCGCCCAGCCCGCCGCAGCCGAAGTCCCACCACGGGCGCCACGTCGTCGGGTGGAACCGCTTGCTGAACGGGACGGTCTTCTGGCACGGGCCCAGCCACAGGTTCCAGTCCATGCCCGCCGGCACGGGTTCGCCCTTGGGGAAGGCCGTCCGCACCCTGCCGTCAAAGCCCCACCCGCCCTTGGGCCGGTTGGTCCAGGTGATGACCTCCGTGACCTCCCCGACGATGCCCGCCTGGTACCATTCCTTGACGAGGCGTGCGCCTTCGAAGGCGTGGCCCTGGTTGCCCATCTGCGTGATCAGGCCCTTCTTGGCGGCCAGCGCTTGCAGCGTGCGGACCTCCCACAGCGAATGGGCGAGCGGCTTCTCCACGAAGACGTGCTTGCCCATGCTCAGGGCCATGTACGCGACGGCGAAGTGCGTGTGGTCCGGCGTGCCGATGCCCACCGCGTCGATCTTGGGGCCCATCTTCGCGAGCATCTCGCGGAAGTCCTTGAAGGGTTTGGCCTGCTTGTACATCGCCACGCCCCGGTCGAGGTACTTCTGGTGCACGTCGGCCAGCGCCACGACGTTGTTGGCGCCGCGGCCGGCACAGGTTCGCAGGTCGCCCCAGCCCATGTTGCCGATGCCCACCCATGCGAGGTTCAGCTTCTCGTTGGCGCCGAAAACCGTGCTGGGCACAAACAGCGGTGCGGCGACGGCGGCGGCGCCGGCGCCGGCCTTGAGAAACGTTCGGCGTGATGAACGACCTGTTGCTTTCTTGAACATCGTGGTCTCCTGGCCGGGGTTCTCCGGGTAGTCTCCAACTCGCGCCCTTGGCGAGTCGATCCGATGACGATAGCCGATTCCCAAGGTCCGGTCAAGACACGATCGCCTGAGGGGTGTATTAACGTTTTCTTGTTGTCCCAGAACCCTGGGGGAGATTGGGCGGGCAAGGAATCGAGAGCGCAAAGGAGCCCTCTGTTGTTCGGTGCTGTCTCTGGTCTGGCCGTTGGGACCGTTGTCGGACACAGGCCCGCAGGGCCCGGCTAAAATCGCGCGGCCCTCCGGGCCTGCACCGGAAGCGGCCCGGGCTGCCCAAGCGCCGCACGCCACGCCGACAGAGCGCCCTGCCGGAAAGAGATACACGTCCATGAGCACAGGGCCGGCACGCAGGCAACGCGGTGTAGAGATTCCACTTCAGCGCCTTGCGTGTCAACATGCCGCACCTGTCGCCATCGCCGACCCATCCTCAACCAGACCCTCCCCCAGGGGTCTGGGACGATAACAACATTTTGGGGGCGCGGGAGCCGATCTGCGCTCCCGCCACGGCATCTGCCGCGGTCTTGCCGTGCGGGGACCGGTCGGGGTTGGTAGAATAGCGCCCGTGGTGCGTGACTCTCACGTCAATGGAAGCGCACTTGTGCGTGCGGAAGTCTTTGCGATGAGCCAGAAGAGACCGATCGGGCGGCGGGAGTTCCTGGCCAAGGCAACCACGGCCGCACTGGGTGTGCCGCTGCTGGTTCGCGCTTCGTCAGTGGGTGTCGGCGGGCATACGGCCCCAAGCGGACGGATCAACCTGGCCGCGATCGGCGTGGGAGGGCGGGGGTCGTATGTCTTCCGGTCCCTGGCCCGGGCGGGGGACGTGCAGGGGGTGGCCGCCTGCGACGTGCAGGAAAGCAGACTCAGGCCGTTCAAGAGCCGGGGCCTGGCCGTCTACACGGACTTCCGCCGGATGCTGGCCCGCGGCGACATCGACGCCGTGGTCGTCGCCAGCCCAAGCCACTGGAAGCCGCTGCATACCATCGCCGCGGCCAAGGCCGGCGCGGACGTCTACTGCGAAAAGCCCATGTCGCTTACCATCCGCGACGGCCGCGCCATGGTCGCCGCCGTGCGGCGCTACGGCCGCGTCTTCCAGCACGGCACCCAGCAGCGAAGCAGCCGCGAGTTCCGCTTTGCCTGCGAGATGGTCCGCAGCGGGCGGATCGGACGGCTGGAGTCGGTCATTGTGCACGTGGGCGGCCCGGCTCGGCCGTGCAACCTGCCGGGCCAGCCCGTGCCGAACGGCATGGACTGGGACACGTGGCTGGGCCCGGCGCCGCGGCGCCCGTTCCATTCGGCAATCTGCATGCGGGGGTGCGGCGGGTGGGAGGGCTACGCCGATTACTCCGGCGGCGGCATGACCGGGTGGGGCAGCCATCACTTCGACATCGCCCAGTGGGGCCTGGCGGCCGACCGGACCGGCCCGGTCCAGATCACCCCGCCCAACGGAAAGGACGTCAGAATGCTGACCTTCCGGTACGCCAACGGCGTGGACGTCTACCACAGCGGCCGCATGGACCACTGGGCGGTCGAGTTCCGCGGGACGCAAGGCAGGATCGCGGTCAACCGCGGCAGGCTTCAGACCTGGCCGGCGGGCATCATGCACGAGCCGATCCGCCCGGACGAAGTGCATCTGTACGCGAGCCCCGGGCACGGGGCCGACTTCCTGGACTGCATCCGCAGGCGCCGCGAGCCGATCTGCAACGCTGTAACCGCCCATCGCACGATGAGCGTCTGCCACCTGGGCAATATCGCGTACCTGCTCGGGCGCCCGTTGAAATGGGACCCGGTCCAGGAGGTGTTCATCAGCGATCCACAAGCCAACCGCCTTCTCGATCGAGCCAGGCGGGAGCCCTGGATGTTGTGACCTCGCCTCCGGCTGCCGCGGTGGTCAGGCAGAGAAAGGTAATACGTTATGATGGAGCGAAGAGCCTTCTTAAAGGCGGGCGGGGCAGGCGTCCTGGCCCTGGCGACCCGTGGGCTCACGCGAGCTGAAGACAAGGCGGCCAGGGCCGGCGGCGGCAAACCCAATGTCCTGCTGATCGCCGTGGATGATCTGAATGACTGGATTGGCTGTATGGGGGGACACCCTGATGCCAAGACCCCCAATATTGACAGACTGGCACGTCGGGGCGTGCTGTTCACCAACGCACACTGCCAGGGCACACTGTGTAATCCGTCGCGAATAAGTATCATGTGGGGCAAACGCCCCTCTTCAACGGGCTTCTACAGCAATCATTTCCCTGCACATAAATCACCAGCATTCCTTAAGACCCATGTCAGCTTGTCGCGTCACTTCGCAGCTAACGGCTACAAGACGCTAACCGCGGGCAAGATCTACCATAGTTCCTGGGTGCCCCCGAAAGAGTTTGACGTTGTGGGGCCAAGACCCGGCCAGTGGTTAAGAGGCAAGGATAAGCCTGTCCAGAAGAAACCTGCACAGTATCACAGGATATGGGACTTTGGTCCCCAGCACTATGATGAGGCGAAGTTCGTCGATCATCTGGTTGCCAGTTGGGGAGTTAGACAGCTAAAAGAAAAGCATGGCAAGCCGTTCTTCTGTGCCCTCGGCTTCTACCGCCCTCACGTTCCATTCTTCCCGCCGATGCGTGTGTACAACAGCGTAAAGAGTGCGCGGCTTCCAAAGGTGAAGGAAGATGACTGGGCCGATCTTTCTGATGCGGCAAGAAAGCTCACATTGAGCAACAGGAAGATTCCGACACACAAATGGATGAAGGGCCAGGGCAGATGGCAACTTGCAGTAAAAGCCTACCTGGCATGTGTACGATGGGTAGACGAGCAGATTGGGCGAGTGCTTGATGCTCTGGATGAGAGTCCGTATGCCGATAACACCATCACAATCCTCTATACGGACCATGGCTACCACCTTGGGGAAAAGCAGCGCTGGTCCAAATTCTCTCTTTGGGAGCGCACCACAAATGTGCCGTTTATAGTAAGTGTTCCCGGAGGCCCGAAAGGCACGTCAGCCAGACCGGTCGAGCTGTTGAGTATCTATCCGACACTGAGCGACCTTTGTGGGTTAACGCCGAACAAGGGAATTGAAGGTGTAAGTCTCAAACCATTGCTCAGTGACCCAAATGCGAACTGGGAGCATGTTGCTGTTTCAACGCTGGGTCAGAACAACCATGCGATAAGGGACCAGCGGTGGCGCTATATCCACTATGCCGATGGCAGTGAGGAACTCTACGATCACCAGACAGACCCAAACGAATGGCACAACCTGGCTTCGACAAAGACGACTCCATTGCACGCGAGAGTCATCGCTCGACTCCAGAAGCACCTTCCCAAGGTGAACGTGCCGCAGCGAAGGAGATAGACGGACAGTACATCTTGTTCTGGCCGGAAACTAGGGAAACTAGAGCTAGCCAAGGCAAGAGCGGTCCGCAAACTAAGATCGCCCCGACGACCATGGCCGTTAGAGCCCAAAGGGCTCAGATTCAAAAGCCCCGCAGCGGTCTGTTTCACTTTCGCTTCCGCTTGCGCTTTGTCTTAATCTGGGCCTTCCACTGTTCGGTTTTGGGGTCTGTCGCCCAGCCCCATCCGTGGGGAACGCGGCCGCCTCGTCCGTCTTTCTGCCAGGAGGTGTCCGGGGGAGGGAGTTTCGCGGTCCAGGCGTCGTAGCGTTTTCGCATGCCGGCTACGACGTCCGCATGGGCCTTGGCGAGATCCTTGGTTTCTCCGGGGTCGGCTTTCAGGTCGAACAGCCGCCAGCCGTCCGGATACTTGATCAGCCGCCATTGCTTCCAGCGCATCGCCTGGAGGTGCCGATGCTTCGCGTCCTTCGGGTCGGCGTTGTGCCAGTACAGTTCCTCGTGCACGTCGCCGTTCTTGTCGCCCCTGAGATACGGCAGGAGGTCTTTGCCCTCGCAGCGTTTCGGCAGCGGCTTTCCCGCAACGGCGGCCGCCGTGGCGTAGAAGTCCATCGTGCACATGAGGCCCTCGTAGGTCTTCCCCGCCGGGAGGCGCCCGGGCCACGACACGATCGCGGGGGTATGTACCCAGCCTTCGAGCTGCGTGCCCTTGCCCTTGCCGCCGCGGTAGGGCGCTGCACTTCCCTGCTCGCCCAGGTTCGGGCCGTTATCCCCGGTAAGGAATATGACGGTGTCCCTGGCCAGGTTGTGCTTCTTGAGCATGGCCAGCAGCTTCCCGACCGCGTCGTCCACCGCAATCAGGGCGCCGGCCAGCGCCTTGCGCTTGCCCGTTGCCTTTGAGCGGTTCTGATAGCGGGCCGGCGTGTCCCCGCTGGGCGAATGGATGGCATTGGGCGAAAAGTACAGGAAGAAGGGCTTGTCCTTGTTCCGCTCGACGAACTCGGCCATGTAGTCGCCGTCGAGATCGGTCCGGAACACTTCGGACCCGTCGCGCCTGAGGCAGATGAACGGCTTCCTGCTCGGCGCGGCCCTGGCGACCTGCATGAACCCGCGATCCAGCGGGCCCTGCTCATTGGAACCGATGTCCCACTTGCCGATCATGCCGGTCACGTAGCCCGCGTCCCTCATGAACTCGGCCATGGTCGGATGGTCCTTCGGGATGCCCAGGCCGCGCGCCATGCCGGACTTGCCGAACCGCTGTATGTACATGCCGGTCATGATGCAGCACCGGCTGGGCGAGCAGGGCGGATTGGTTATGTAAGAGTTGGTGCATTTCACGCCATTGGCCGCCAGCGAGTCCATGTGCGGTGTGGGGATGTCGCGGCAGCCGAAGCTGCCCAGGTCGCCGTAGCCCAGATCGTCAATGAAGAGGATGACGACATTGGGTTTGCGCCTGGCGGTCCGGGCCATAGCCAGTTCGCCCAGAGAACCGATAGCTGCTATGCCGGCGGCCGCTGCCTTCAAGAATTCGCGTCGTTCCATGATGTCCTCGATCTCCTTTCTCGTCCGCTTCGTTGCCGCGGGTTCGATCCGGGTGCGATTACAGTCCTGTTCGGCACTCGCATTGCATCAGAAACGGAGGGGCGCGGCAAGGGCGAGCGCTTGTGCCGGGCGTTGCGAATCATCTGGCATATGATGTGTTCAACCGTATACGATGGAAGAATGAACAGAATCGGAAGACGTGATTTTCTCAAGACAGTAGCCACGGGCGCCGCGATGCTGGCGGCCGGCCGGGCTGCAACCGGGGCACCGGATGCAAAGCGGCCGCCCAACATCGTGTTGATCCTTGCCGACGACATGGGGCCGGGCGAACCCAGCCACGCGGGCGGCATCGTTCCCACGCCCACGCTGGATCGCATGGTCAAAGAAGGCATGCGATTCACCGATGCTCACACGAGTTCATCGGTCTGCACGCCCACGCGCTACGGTATCCTCACCGGGCGATACAACTGGCGCAGCAGGCTCAAGAGGAGCGTGCTCTTCAACCCGACCGACCGCGCCCTGATGGACCCCAATCGTATGAACCTGCCGAACTTCCTGCAGAAGGCGGGCTACCACACCGCGTGCGTCGGCAAGTGGCACCTCGGCGCCGACTGGGTGAAGCTCCCCAGAGATGCCAGGCTCGACAAGGACAAGCGATCCGCCTCCTGGCGGGTTGACTACAGCAAGCCGTTCAAGAACGGGCCGGTGGATGTGGGATTTGATGAAGCGTTCTTCATTCTCTCGTCGCTGGACATGGCGCCCTACGTCTATCTGCGCAACAACCGCGCGGTGACGGTGCCGACGGTGAACAAGGGCTTTCCACATAATGAGTACAACAAGTACCAGCGTATTGGTGCCGCAGCGAAGGACTTTGAAGCAAGCACCTGTCTTGCCGACTGGGCGGCCGAGTCACGCAGCTACATCAGACGGCGTGCGAAAGACAAATCAGAGAAACCGTTCTTCTTATATTTGCCGTTGACCTCGCCGCACACGCCGATCACGCCGGGCAAGGCATTCAAAGGCAGGTACAAGCAGTACAGTTGGTACGCGGACTTCATGGCCGAGACCGATTGGGTCGTCGCGCAAGTGCTCGAACAGCTCAAGCAGTCGGGCCTGGACGACAACACGCTGGTCATCTTCACCTCGGACAACGGCTTCGCCCCGTATGTGAAGATTCCCAAGATGATCGCCGCGGGCTACCGCCCCTCGGGCCCCTTCCGCGGCGCCAAGGCAACGATCTATGAAGGCGGGCATCGCGTCCCGTTCATCGTGCGTTGGCCGGGCAGGGTAGCACCGGGCAGCACAAGTAATGTGACGATTTGCACGACGGATTTCTTCGCGACCTTCGCGGAACTGCTGGGCAGGAAAGGCCAGATCCCCGACAATGCCGCAGAGGACTCGTTCTCGTTCTATCCTTGCTTGAAAGGCAAGACCGACCCGACGCGCCCGTTCACGATCCATCATTCCATCTCGGGCAAGTTCGCCATTCGCAAGGGCGATTGGAAACTGCTGCTGACGCGCGACGGGGGCGGCGGCTGGGCGCTGCCCTGGAAGAAGGTCAAGACGCCTGCCAAGGTGGTCCAGCTCTACAACCTCAAGGACGACCCCGGGGAGTCCAGAAACCTCGAGGACACGCACCCGGAAATCGTGAGTGAGTTGGTCAACGATCTGGCCAAGGCCCTCCACGCCGGGCGCACCACGCCCGGCAAGAAGCAGAGAAACGAAGGTTGGCCATATCGCGATGGCCCAACGCAGGCGAAATACCCGCAGCTCAAAGGCAAGTGACGCAAGGGGAGATGCCGCTTCTCCGTTCCCCGTCAGGGCAGGCGGACGGGGACTTCCTTTCCGGTGGCCTTGGCGACGGGATACTGGGCGCCGCGGTCGGCCAGGAGCTTGACCAGCTTGGCCGCCAGGCGCTTGAGCACGTCGGGCTGCTGTTTGGCCAAGTCGCGTGTCTCGCCGATATCGGCCGAGAGGTCGTACAGCTCCCACGTCTGCCGGTCGTAGAAGTAGATGATCTTCCACTTGCCGTCGCGCATCGCGCTATGGGGCGCGTAGCCCCGGGCGGGGATGTAGCAGTAGACGTGCGGGTAATGGAACACCAGGTCGCCCGGGCGCTGGAAACCCTTGTCGGCGGTCACGTAGCCGGTGATGTCGTACCCGTCGAGCGTCTTGACGTGCCTGGCTGCGTCGACGCCGGCCCATCGGCAGATGGTCGGCAGGAAGTCGTCCACGTGGACGGGCTTGGAGCAGGTGCTTCCGGCGCGGATGGGCAGGCGCTTCTGGTGCGGGTTGTCCGGGCGGGGTTTGGCCCAACTGACGATCATGGGCACGCGAACACCGCCCTCGTAGATCGAGCACTTTCCCGCCCGCAGCGGCCCGTTGTGCGTGTGCAGGCCTGTCCCGTGCGGCGTCCTGCCGCGGCCGCCGTGCGTCACCCCGCCGTTATCCGAGGCAAACAGGACGATCGTGTCCTCCGCCACACCGGCCTTTTCGAGCGTGCGAAGGAGCCGGCCGAGACTGTCGTCCATCGACTCGATCATGGAGGCGTAGACGGCCTCGCGCTTGTTGACGCCCTTGTCCAGGTACCTCTTGAGGAACCGCCGGTCGGGCTCCCAGGGCGCGTGCACGGTGTAGTGCGACATGTACAGGTAGAAGGGCTTGTGGTCCTCGACGGCCTGTTCGACGGCCTTGGCCGCCTCGATGGTCAGGGCCTCGGTGAGGTTGATCTTCCGGCCGTGGTACTTTTTCAGTCCGGGCACGTCCCAGATCCGGTCGCCCCTTCTCCAGGCTGCTGAGAAGTTCTTGTCCCCGTGGTAGCTACCGGGCCCGCCCGCGCAGTGCCCGGCGATGTTCACGTCAAAGCCGTGGGCGATGGGATCTTCGCCCTTCGTGCCGTCGGCGCCGAAGTGGGCCTTGCCGCAGTGGATCGTGCGATAGCCGCGCGTCTTGAGGATTCTCGGCAGGGTCACGGCCGGCGGCTGGAGCCCTTCGATTCGCCATTTGGGCGACCGCAGAGTCTTGTGTCTGCTGGACGGATCGCGCCCGAGGCGCAGCGTCCACTGGGTCACCCTGTGCCTCGCCGCGTTGTGCCCCGTCATGATGCTGATCCGCGTCGGCGAGCAGAGCGGATAGGCGTAGGCGTCGGTGAAGCGGATGCCATCAGCGGCCAGCCGCTCCATGCTCGGCGTGCGATAGTGATCGTTGAACGGTGTGCGCTTCGTGTGGAACGGCACGGACGTGTCCTGCCAGCCCATGTCGTCGACCAGGAACAGGACGATATTGGGCGTGTCGGGTCCGGTTTCGTCGCTTTGGGCGGCTGACGCGATTCGCGGCATCGCCGCGGCGCCGGCGGCTGCGGCGACGGCACGAAGGAAATCACGGCGGCCGATGACGGCGGCGGTCATGTGCGGCTCCCTTCTGGCGCGGCGCGGCTGTCCTGGGCGTCTGTCATCCGACGAGGCTCCAGCCCTTGCGGTACGTCTTGCGGATGAACGTGTCGGCCTCGGGGCAGTTGGCGGCCTTGAGGTTCTTCGTGTCCCACGTGAGCTTCTGCTTGACGCGGCAGGAGACGATTCCGGCCATGATGTTCTCGGTCATCTTGCCCGCGTAGTCGAAGTTACACGGCGTCGGCGCGCCCGTCTTGGCGCCCACAATCCACTCCTTGTGGTGCCCGATCGAGGGCGGGATGGTCGGCTTGGGGCGCTGGGTGTCCTTGTACCGCTCTTGGGGCAGCAGGAGGTGCCGGCCGTAGTTGGACAGCAGTTGCCCCTTGTCGCCGATGAACAGCATGCCCAGGAGGCCCCACGTGTTCAGGTCGACGCCCGGCGGGCTCTTGGGCTTCTTCCCGCCGTCGTACCAGGTCACCGTCACCGGTGGGCGCTTGCGGTGAGCGGCGTGCTCCCAGCGAATCGTCAGCCACTCCGGGTAGACTTCCGGGTAGCCGCCCCTGGGATGCGAGTCGGCCTCGACGCTGGTGGCGATCTGCAGGTCGAGTGCCCAGCAGGCCAGGTCGATGATATGCGGGCCCATCCCGCCGATCGTCCCGTTGCCGAAGTCCCACCACTTGTCCCACCACAGGCAGCCGCCCTTGAAGTACGTAGGGTGATACGGCCGCTCGGGCGCCCCCCCGAGCCAGAGGTCCCACTTGAGGTGCGCGGGCACCGGTGGTGTGTCCTTGGGCCGGTGTCTCGGGCCGAGGGGAACGCGGTTGCACCAGTTGTGCACCTGGCGGACGGTGCCGATGGCCCCCGCACGAATCAGCTCGACGACTCGGCGGAAGTTGGCCCCCGCGTGGATCTGCGTGCCCTGCTGGGTGGCGACCTTGCCCTTGACCTTGAGGTACTCCCGGCGGACGGCCTGGGCCTCCTCGGGCGTGTGGGCGATGGGCTTTTCGCTGTAGACGTGCAGCCCGCGCCGCAGCGACCAGACGATGATCGGCGCGTGCGTGTGCTCGGTCGTGCTGCAGACCACCGCGTCGAGGTCCTTCTGGTCGACCATCTTCCGCCAGTCGAAGTACGTCTTGGCTTTCGGGAAGCGCTTGGCCGCCCCCGCAAGCCTGCGCTGGTCCACGTCGCACAGGGCAACGATGTTCTCACCGGCTACCGCGTTCATGTTGGCCCCGCCGCGCCCGGAGACCCCCGCGATGCCGATGTTCAGCTTCTCGTTGGGACTCTTGCCCCTGGCCAGCACTCCGCTGCCGACGATCAGCACACCGGCGCCGGCTTTGACGCTCCTGCTCAGAAGCGTGCGACGATTCACTTGCCGTGTCATTGACCCTCTCCTTTCGGATCTGGCCGGGTTGCCAGGCTTATGACAGGTCGGGCACGAGGAAGCCCTTGCGGTAGTATCCGCGGGCCAGGCGGTTGGCGGCGGCGTTGTTCTTGAACGTCTCGGTCTTCGGGTCGATCTCCAGCCAGGGCCCCAGCGTGACGGCGCGGGCCTCGACGTCGATCTTGTGAGCTTTCAAGTGCTCGCACAGCCGGGCGAACATCTCTTCCCAGACCTTGATGCCCTTGACCTGCTCGAGCATTTCGGCCTTGGTGGCCTTGGTGCCGAGGCGATAGGAGATGTTGCCGGTGTGGGTGATGGCGGTAGACAGATGCCCGACGGCGACGTCCGCGTTCAGGTCCCGCCGCTTTCGGCTGCGGACGGCCTGGATGAAGTTCCCGAAGTGATCTTCGCCACCGCTGAAGCTCTTGATCCGCTTACCCTTAGTATCATAGGCCTGCCCCGCGGGGATGTTGACATAGCCGCCCTCGCACTGGACGCAGATGCCGGTGCGCTGGCCGCGGAAAGTGGGCATGGTCCTAGAACCCTTGGCGTTGGGGATGTTGTGGACCTCGTAGAGGATCGGCGCCTTGGCGAAATCGTAGTAGATGATCTGCGTGTTGGGCACGTCGGCGGCATCGTTCCAGAGGAATCGTCCGCCGATGCTCATGACCCGACGCGGAAGCTCGTCGATCCCCAGGCACCACCGGGCCATGTCCATTTCGTGCACGCCCTGGTTGCACGACTCGCCATCGCCGGTGTTCCAAACGAAACTGCAGTCGTACTGGAGCCGGTTGCGGTAGAGCTTTTCCTTCCTGGCCGGGCCGCACCAGAGCTCGTAGTCGACCGTGTCCGGAATGGGCAGCGGCGTGTCGCGCTTGCCGATGGAGCCGCGCGGCTTGTTGGCAAACGCCGTGATGTACCGGATCTTCCCGAGGTGGCCCGCCTGGACCCACTTGATCGCCTCGATGACGGACCGCTGGCTTCGCCGCTGCGTGCCGCACTGGACGATGCGGTTGGTCTTGCGTGCGGCGTTGACCATCTGGCGGCCTTCCCAGATGTAGTGGCTCAGGGGCTTCTCGACGTAGACGTCTTTTCCGGCCTGGCACGCCCAGATGGTCGACAGCCCGTGCCAGTAGTTCTGCGTGGCGTTTGAGATGACGTCGATGTCCTTCCGCTCCAGGAGCTTTCGGACGTCGACGTATTGGTCCACCTTGTGCTTGAACCTCTTGGTGATGCTGTCGGCGCACCGGCCCATGCGCACGCGATCCGGGTCGCAGACGGCCACCACCTTCACGCCCGCCTGGGTCTGCATCCGCGGCGCGTGGGCCCCGGTCCCCCGCCCGCCGCATCCGACGACGGCAACACGGATCTCGTTGTTCGCGCCAAGCACGGCCGACGCACAAACCGCGGGCATCGCGGCGCCGGCTGTGGCGGCCATGGATCCTCTGAGAAATGTCCTGCGCGTGATGCTCATATCTGTGACTCCTTCCGCCCTTCAACAGTATGCGCTTGTCGCGTGCCGTTCGCTACTTGCTCTTCGTTCGTGCGGGGGCTTTCAGGTCGACGTCGAATCGGACCAGGTGGAGCGATCGGCGATCTCGGCGCTGGGCGACGCCCCAGGTGACGCCGTCGCCATATCCGTCATCGGTAAAGGCGTCCGGGTCGAACGGGCCGCACCCGGTGTGGACGCGGGCGATCTTGGCCGCGCGGACGAAGCGTATGCCGTCCGGGGACCACTGGACGGTGTGCCGCTCGGTGCCTGCCGAGTCGATCAGGGCGGCGATGCCCCCGCGATGCCGCCAGAGGCAGACCGTATGCCCGCCGATCAGCGGGTTGTGCTTCGACTTGACGTACGGCCCGGTGATCTTGTCGGCGACGGCCAGGCCCCAGCGCGTGTCGCTCGGCTTGATCGTGCCATGCCCGCCCTTGTAGTACATCAAGTACTTGCCGCCGCGCACTATGATGTGGGCATCGTCCACGATCAGCGAGTCCCACTTGCCCGGGTCGGGGCTGAGCACGCGGTTGAGCTTCTGCTTGGTCCACGGGCCGTCGGGCTTGTCCGCCACGGCGTAGCCGATGTGACGAAGCGTGCCGTTGGGGTCGCGCGAGCGAAAGCCCTTCGGTGCCGACGTGCCGGTGTAGAACAGGTAATACTTGCCGCCGACCACGGCCATGTACGGGGTGATCACGCCGAAGCTGTCCCACGCGCCTTTGGGGCCTTTGCCGATGGCCTCGCCCCGCTCGGTCCATGCCAGGCCGTCGGTTGACGCGGCGTAGTAGACGGTCGAGGCGTACGGATGGACGCGCGTTGTCCGCCGCGTGTACCAGGTGTAGTAGAGTCCACCGACCTTGATGACGTTACTGGGGTCCTGGCGCGAGACGCCTTTCTGGTGCCCAATGCCCGCGACCTCCCGGATGCGATAGTTGGGCGTGGTCAACTCGGCGGGGAGGTTCGGTGCTTCCGGCCTGGCGGCAATGGCCGCCACGGTCGACAGAAACAGCCCCGTGCAAACGAGCGTGCGTGTAGCCATGGTGCTTCTTCCTTTCGTCAGCGGCAGTGTTGGCCAGGTGGCCGGTCGGCGAGACGTGGCCGTCGTCGGCCCTGCGGTCCTCCTCCTGCCACGCCACCCGCCGAGGAATCGTCAATCTAAAATCTAAAATCTACAATCGTCAATCGGATCAGTTCTTGAACAGTTGTACTTCCCAGATGGTGGGCACGTCGGTGGCCTCGACGATGAGCAGTCGCACGTGCCTGGCGGTGACGGGTTTGAACTTCGCGGAGAAGTTCGCGCCGAGTTTCGTGCCGCGGTGCACCGTCTTCCACTGCCCGCCGGCCTTGACCTGGAGTTCGAATTTTCGTGTGCGGTCGTAGGCCTCGCTGACAACCAAGCGGTTGAAGGCGGTCTCCTTGCCCAGGTCGACGGCCAGCCAGCCGGCCTTGCTTTTCTGCGCGCCGCCCCAGCGCGTGTTCATGTCGCCATCGAAGGCGAGCCTGGCCGGCAGATGCGGCTGGGGCCAAACGCCCGAGGCGGTCGCCTTGCAGCCTTGTGCCAGGGAGCGCTTCTGGCAGACGACCGGCTTGATAGTGGCCAGCGGGCCGTCGAACTCCAGCCGGACGATCGTGTCCAGGGCGTCGCGGTCGGCCTTCGGGACGGTCACCGCGATGCCGTCATCCGTCTGGGTGACGGTAGCCTTTCCGCCGGTCAGCACGGAATGCCGGACGACCTTCCGTCCGACGTCGCGCAGGTCGATCGTGTCCTTGGGCCAGCGGAGGACGTGGAGGTACGCCGTCTTGCCCCGATGGGTCGAGCCGCCCCACCATCGGCCGCCCGGCACGCGGAAGCTGTTCCGCGCCGTGCCGAATCGGCGGGCGTTGCGGTCGGGCGAGATGAAGGGTCCGCCGCGCGTGTTGTAGATCGATTCGCCGTACGTCTTCATCCACTGGCCGATCTTCTTGAAGATCTCCACCTGGCGCGGCTCGATGCGTCCGTCGGGCATGGGATTCGTGTTCAGCGCCAGGTTGCCGTCTCCGATGGCACACGAGACCAGCATCTTGACCGCCTCGCTGAACGGCTTTACGCGATCGTTGGGCTTCCACGACCACTGGGTGCCGAGCGTTATGCAGCTTTCCCACGGCCGGACGGTCTGGAACTGCCCGACGTGCTGCTCCGGCGTGTAGAAGTCCGCGTCCAGGCCGCACCGATCGTTGATGATCAGGTGCGGCTGTATGGATCGTGCCATCTTGAAAAGCCTGTTCGAATCCCAGAGCTTCGCCGCCGCCGCGTTGTTCCCACGGCCGCGGAGGTTGTCGAACCACAGTCCGTCGATGCGGCCGTAGTTCGTCAGCAGCTCGCGGATCTGCCCGTGCAGGTACTTTATGTACCGCTCGTGGTTCTTCGTCAGGTAATCGGGATGGTGCCAGTCCGGCTGCGAGTAGTAGATGATGAGCTTGAGATCGTGCTTGTGGCAGGCGTCTGCGACGTGCTTCATCACGTCGACCTTCCAGGCGGACTTCGGCCCGGTGATCCTGTACTCGCTGAGTTTCGTGTCGTACAGGCTGAACCCGTCGTGATGCTTGACCAGGAAGATCATGTACTTCATGCCGGTGTCCTTGGCAATGCGAACCCAGGCGTCGGCGTCGAATTTCTCGGGCTTCCACCTGGTGTAGAGCGCATCGTAGACGGCGGCCGGCGTCGGGCCCCTCCCGCCGCGCATGCCCTTTCGCCGGCCCCACGACGGGGCGCCGCGCGACCAGCCTATCTCCTTGCCCGTCAGCGAGACCGGGCCCCAGCACAGGAACATCCCGAACCGCATGTCCTTCCAGGCCTCGACGATCTTAGGTTTGGCCTTGAGATGCCCGTCCGCGAGTTTGGCCGCCGCCTCGGCGCCCCGCAGCGGCCCGGCTGCCGCCAGGGCGAGCAAAACGACAGTGATTATCCCATGTCTCATATGGCACCTCATTGCTTCGGTCGGGGCTCGTGCGATCCGGCGGTATTGCTTCAGAGAGATTCTACTGCAATAGGGCGGCGAATCTAAGAAGAAGCCCCGCTCTGGCGCCGGGTTCCCGTGCGCAGCGCGTGTTTAGCGGGCGCTTGAGCTTGTCGTTTTCTCCACGTTTAGCGGGCGAGCAACGCTCGCCGTTCGTTGTTCGAACGAAAAACGGCGAGCGTTGCTCGCCCGCTAAACAAGAACGCTAAACAGGAACGCTGTCAGGCGAACGTCTCGGGGTCGATGGGGTAGCTGCCCCATTCGTCGCGGCAGTGCTTCATTTCGAGGATGTTGGCCTTTTTGGCGCCGACGGCCAGCGAGTGCGTCGAACCCATGATGTAGCCGCCCCCGGGGGCCGCGTGGGTGAACGCGTAGCGGGCGTCGTTGCGGATGTCCTGCTGGTCGCCCATGATAATGTGTTCGTGCCAGATCCCGCCCCAGAGGCAGATCCGATCGCCGACGGTGCGTTTCAGCCTCGCGATGTCCATCCCCGCCGAGCCCTGGATGCCCTCGTAGGCGTCGTAGATTTCGGCCAGCTCGTCGATGACCGGCCAGGTGTGCCCGCAGCAGTGCTTGAGCACCTTCAACCCGTGCTTGCGCGCCTCGGCCACGTGGGCCTTGTGCCACGGGTAGACCATCTCGCGGTAGATTTCGGGGCTGGCCATCAGTCCCGTGCTCGAGCCCAGGTCCCCGCAGGGGGCGATCCCGTCAACGCCGAGTGCCGCCTGGAGCGGCACCTGGCGGACGAGGCGCCTTCCCTTGAGTTCCGCCACCTTTCGGCAGACCTCGGGCTGGAGGATCAGGTTCATCCAGCCCTCCTCCTCGGTGCGGCCGAACGTCGGGAACGCCAGGTCATCGCTCATCAGCATGATGAAATGGGTGTCCTTCATCTCCGTCACGGCGTGCCGCACGAGGTCCCACTTCGAGTCGCCGGGATTGCCGAGCGGCTCATCGTCGATCGCGTCGATCCGCTCCTGGAGGCTCTCGACGGTCGGCTCGACGTAGCCGTCGGTGTTTCGCTTGTAGATGCGCAGGTCGTGCGTGGTGGTCGAGACGTGATAGATGCTGCCCTCGGCGTTGCGATAGACGCCCTCGTCGAGTCTGGTCATGGGTTCGGGGCGGTAGTCGGCCGGCGGCACGGCGCTCACGAACACGATGTCCATCTCCAGCGCGCGGATCAGGTCGAGCCGGTCGCGCTTGTACGAGGCCACCACCTCGTCCCGGCGACCGTCCCACAGGGCCCGGGTCTGCTTCATCTTGGCCTGGACGAACGTCTCGCGCCCGAGGATGTCCTCGTAGACGTTGTAGTCGATGGAGTGCTCGCCCCAGGGAATGCGGTCCGGCTCGCGGTGTTCCAGCGCGGCGAAGACGCGTTCACGCGGCAGCATGGGAGCTTTCCTTTCGTGGGCAGGCGGCCGGGCAAGTGATAGCGGTCAGGGCGGCCGGTGTCAATCCGGGTGATCGGGAGTTGATTCGGCGGCGCGGTTGCGTATGATTCGTGGGTTCAAAGCGGTCTTTGACCCGAACAGTTCACCATCGGCCCAGGGGCTGTTTATGGAAGCCCCGCTTCAGGAGACAACACGTGGCTTCGGAACTCCCGGACTTCATCAAGGCATCACAGCCCATCCCACAGGAAGGCCGCGCACCGTGGTACAAGAACACCGCACCGGCCTACGCGGGCATCGTGCTGTGGTTCGTGTTCTGGCAGAGCATTGTTCTGGGCGCCGGCGCGCCCGGGGGCGTGCTGTCGCAAGGTGTCCTTCCGGCGCTGCTCGGCCTGCTCATCGGCGCGCTGCTGTGCCACTTCCTGTACTATCTCGTGCCCGGCCTGCTCGGCGTGAAGAGCGGGCGCCCGCTGTACGTGGTGGGCACGTCAACCTACGGCGCGCGAGGCGGACTGTTCATGCCGGGCTTCCTCATGGGCATCCTCCAGTTCGGCTGGATCGCGCTGAACGCCTACTCGGTCTCCGTACTCCTGTGCAAGTGTTTCGGGCTCAGCGCCGACGTGCCGTCGCTCAGCCATGCCCTGATCGCCGCGGCCCTTGTCATCCTGGGCATCTTCGTGGGCATGAAGGGCATCCAGCACGTGGGCAGGGTGGCCACCTACCTGCCCATGATTCCCCTGGTCATTCTGATGATTCTGGTGTGCAAGACGGCCGGCGGGCTGGGCTCCTTCAAGCCGGCCGACGTCGGCGCCTCATCGGCGTCGCTGGACTTCCTGGGCGTGATCGTCGCCATGTGCACGTACACTGTCGGCTTCTTCGCCACCGCGGGCGCAGCTGGCGTCGATATGTGCATGAACAACCGACACCCGAAGGACGTTCACTTGGCCGGGCTGAGCGGGGTCGTGCTGGCCATGTTCGTCGCCGGCGCTCTGGCAATCCTTGTCGTCGCCGGGGCCTACGGGGGCGGATCGGTCACCGCCGCGAGCAAGGGAAGCCTAAACCCCGTCGACCTGCTGGGCGATCTCATGGGCGAGGGCAACACCAACACCATCATGATCCTCCTGGCGATTGCCGCCTTCCCCCCGATCTGCTTCTCGGGCTTCATCGCCGCCACGGCCATGAAGACGACACTGCCGAAGGTCAATCCCTGGCTGTCGGTGGCCTGCGGTGGGGTGGTGTCCATCGTGTTGGCCGCGACCGGCGCTATCGGTAAGATCGACATCGTTTTCGCCGTGATCGTCGCCTCCTTCGGGCCGGTGTGCGGGGCGATGGCGGCGGACTACCTTCTGGCCGGGAGGAAATGGGCCGGCCCGCGGGCCGGGTTCAACCCCGCCGGGTGGATCTCATGGGTCGTCGGGCTGGCGGTCGGCAGCGTGGATATCCTGGCTGAGATTCCCGCCCTGGAAGGGCTTAAAGGCGTGATACCTCTTCCGGGCGTGGCGGCCTTCATCGTCGGGTTCGTGCTCTACATCATCCTGGCCAAGATGGGCCTGGCGACCCGGACGATCGAGATGCCCGCAGCCGATGTTTCGTGAGAACAGCCCAACGCCCACGGGCTGTAACGCCCACGGGTTCCACCCGTGGGGTCTCTGCGAACGAAGCACCGGTGCGGTTGAAGCAGATATCCGCAGGACTGTGATATCGGAGGCAACGTACGTGCGGCGGCCTGTCCAGTGGGCGACGCAGGAGTAGGAAGATGAAGGTTGCAGTCTTGTTGGCGCTGATCGTGATGGTCTGCGCCGCGCCAGGGCTGGCACAGGCCCGGGTGGGCCGTAGGCTCCGCCCGCCGCATCGGAAGCTCTCGGCGGTGCCGTTAGCCGACGTCCGCATCACCGACGCGTTCTGGGCGCCGCGGATCACGGTCTGCCGCGACGTCACGCTGCCGCACTGCTTCACGATGTGCGAGCAGACCGGGCGGATCGCCAACTTCGTCAGGGCCGCCGGGAAAGCCAAGGGCAAGTTCGTCGGCACGTGGTTCAACGACTCGGATGTCTACAAGATCGTCGAGGGCTCGGCGTACGTTTCGCACACGCATCCGAAAGACAAGCTGACCTCCATCGCTGACGAGGTGATCGGCAAGATTGCCGCCGCCCAGCAGCCGGACGGGTACCTGTTCTGCTACTTCATCCTTGGAAACAAGGCCGAGCGGTTCAGGCACATCCGCCGCCCGGCGAGGCACGAGCTGTACACGATGGGGCATCTCATCGAGGCCGGCGCCGTCCACTACCGGATGACCGGCAAGCGCGATCTGCTGGACGTGGCGTGCAAGGCGGCCGACTGCATCGACTCGGTGTTCGGCCCGGGCAAGCGGATGGACGTGCCGGAACACCAGGAGATCGAGCTGGCGCTGATCACGCTCTACGAGGTCACCGGCGAGAAGCGCTATCTCGCGCTGGGGAAGTTCTTCATCGACCAGCGGGGCAACGCCGCCGGGCACAGGCTCTACGGGCCGAATGCCCAGGATCATAAGCCCGTTCGCAGACAGAGCGAGATCGTCGGGCACGCCGTGCGGGCCATGTACAACTGCATCGGCATGGCCGACCTGTACGCCCACACGGGCGATGCCGATCTGCTGGCCGCGTGCAAGCGCCTCTGGCAGAGCACGACGCATCGCAAGATGTACGTCACCGGCGGGGTCGGCGCGACCAGCCGGGGCGAGGCCTTCAGCGCCGACTACATCCTGCCGAACGAGACCGCCTACGCCGAAACCTGCGCGCAGATCGGGCTGATCTTCTTCGCCCATCGAATGATGCTCATCGCCCCCGACGCCGAGTACGCCGACGTCATGGAACGCGCGCTGTACAACGCGTTCCTGTCGGGCCTGAGCCTGTCGGGAGACACGTTCTTTTACCAGAACCGCCTGGCGACCCGGGGCAACTACCGCCGGCGGTCCTGGTACGGCTGTGCGTGCTGCCCGAGCAACGTGGTCCGCGTGTATCCGAAGCTCGGTCGGTTCGTTGCCGCCCACGACGCCTCGAGCATCTACGTGAACCTGTACGTGGGCAGCACGGTCACGGTGCCGCTGGCCGGCGGGCCCGTCACGCTGAAGCAGCAGACCCGCTATCCCTGGGACGGGCACGTGGTGATGATTGTCGAGCCGGCCGGGGAGAAGGTCTTCGACCTCTGCCTGCGGATACCAGGCTGGTGCCGCGACGCCCGGACGCCCGGCGGGCTGTATCGCACGGCCGCGGGGCCCGACGGCCAGGTCAAGCCCACGCTAAAGATCAACGGCAAGCCCGTCGCCATCGGCAAGCTCGACAGCGGATACTGCCGGATCAAGCGCACGTGGACCGCCGGTGACAGCGTCGAACTGCACTTGCCGATGCCGATCCGCCGGGTGCTCGCCCATCCGAAGATCAAGGCCGACGTCAACCGGATCGCCTTGCAGCGCGGGCCAGTCGTCTACTGTGTCGAGGCCGTCGACCACGGCGGGCAGGTGGGCCACCTCGTTCTCGATGCGGGCGCCAGGCTCACGCCCGAGCACCGGCCCAAGCTTCTGGGGGGCGTGACCGTTCTCGTCGGCAAGGCCAAGGCGCGCCTGGCCGGGGCGGACGCCCTTAGGCCGGTCGATATGCTGGCCATCCCGTACTACGCCTGGGACAACCGCGCCGCCGGCGAGATGGCCGTCTGGCTGCCGACCGATGCCGGCCTGGCCAGGCCCATCCCGCGCCCGACCATTGCTGGCCGAGCCAGGGCTTCGGTTTCGCACTGCTACGACAAGGACACGGTCCGGGCGCTGAACGACCAGATCGACCCGCCCAATTCGGCGGACCTGACCGTACCGCGCCACACGTGGTGGCCTCATCGCGGCACGGCCGAGTGGGCGCAATACGATTTCGCCGCCCCGGCGAAGATATCGACCGTCGCGGTCTACTGGTTCGACGACCGCAAGACGGGTAACTGCCGAGTGCCCGCGTCGTGGCGGCTGCTTGCCCGCGTCGGCGGCAAGTGGAAGCCCGTGACCGGCGCGTCGAAGTACGCCGTCGAACGGAACAGGTTCAACCGCGTGACGTTCGACCCGATCGAGACGGCCGCCCTGCGGATCGAAGTCCAACTCCAGAAGGGTTTCTCCAGCGGCATTCTGGAGTGGCGCGTCTCGAAGTGACCGGGGCGGGCCCAATGGGGCAAGGCCGAGTTCGCGTGATTGCAGCACCACACCGGAGCCGTTGTCTCTGTGTTCTATCTGAAGGTGAAGAGGAGCGTGACGATGAGAATCTCGACAGCAAGACCTGGACGGCGGCTGGCAGCACTGTTCTTGACAGCGGGGCTGTGTTTCGGGTCCGCGGCAAGGGCTGGAGAGAGTGCCCCGGAGCAAGCGAAGGCCATCCTGGGCGCCGCCGGCGTCACCGGCGGGTTGGTTGTCCACGTGGGTTGTGGCGACGGCAAACTGACCGCCGCGCTGCGAGCAAATCCCCGCCTTGTCGTGCACGGGCTGGATGCCGACGTTAAGGAGGCCCGTCGGAGCATCCGCGCGGCCGGCCTCTACGGCCCGGTCAGCGCGGAGCGATGGAGCGGCGGGGCGCTGCCCTACGTGGAAAACGTGGTGCGGCTGCTGGTTGTCACAGGAAGCGGTCAGCGTGTGTCGCGCACGGAGGTGCTGCGGGTGCTGTGCCCCGGCGGGGTGGCGATGGTTGCCGGCCGCCGGATCGTCAAGCCGTGGCCGAAAGAAATCGATGAGTGGCCGCAGCACCATCATGGGGCTGACAACAACGCGGTAGCGCGCGACAGCGTGGTGGGACCGCCACGGCATTTTCAGTGGATCGCCAATCCAGTGTGGAGCCGTTCACACTTGGGCATGGCGTCTATTACCAGCATGGTCTCCGCGAAGGGCAGGCTCTTCTCCATCGAAGACCATGGTTCTGTCGAGAACCCGGCGTTACCCGGCAAGTTCTTCCTGATCTGTCGTGATGCTTTCAACGGTGTTGTGTTGTGGAGGCATCGGTTCGGCGACTGGCATCCGGTGAACATCTTCATCAAGCTTACGCCTTCGCAGTTGCAGCGTCAGCTTGTTGCGATCGACGACAGCGTCTACTGCACACCTGGTCTCAATGCGCCTATCACCGTCTTCGATGCGATAACGGGAAAGATCCTCAAGAAGTACGACGGCACGGAAATGACCCAGGAGTTTGTCTATGACAAAGGTGTTCTGTTCGTTGTCATTGGGGATCCCGTGGATACGTCTTCCGTGGGCGGCGGGCGATTTACGCTTGGCGACAGCGCTTTTCCCGCAAAGGCTTACGGCCCAAGGATTCAGCACCGTGACGATCCCAGGTGCTCGGTAGTAGCTATAGATGCAGTCTCAGGTCGTAGGCTCTGGCAGAAGAAAGGCGAGGCAACACGCGCCTACCAGGGCACGTCACTGGCCGTTCGCGGCTCGAATGCGGTCTACGCAACGCTCGATTCCTTGATCTGCCTGGACCGCAACTCCGGCAGGGAACGCTGGCGTGCCGCGTTGAGCAAGCCCCCGAGGCCAAGAGGCCGTAAGAAAGGAAGCAGCCCAAGCGCAGGCACCGGCAGGAGAGGAAGAGAGTATCTGTCGCCGGGAGCGCGGCGAAACACCGTGAAGCTGGTTCTTTCCGATGAGGCCGCTTATCTGGCCGTTCAACGATCGTTGACGGCGTTTGCCTTGAAGGATGGAGCCAGACTGTGGACAGGGAAGACCCGGATGAATCATCACAAGCCACCGGACGTCTTTCTGACAGGTGGTCATGTGTGGACGGCAAACAAAGAGGCGTACGATCCGTTGACCGGCAAGAAGACCAGGACCCTCTCACAGAAGGTCACGGGGCCCATGGGACACGATCGCTGCCACGAGAACCGCATCACAACCCGGTGGTACATAAACACGGCATCCGGGGGCAGTGACTTCCTGGCGCTGGACGGGCCGGGTGAGTTTCCGTCTCCATGGGGGCGGAGCACCTGCGGCATTGGCCATCTGCCCTGCAATGGCCTCTTGTATCTTGGCCCTCCGGCCTGTTCGTGCGGCAACAAGGTTCAACTGAACTCCTTCAACGCGTTGGCCCCCGAGCCCGGATTGAAGTCTTCCGGCCAATCCATGAATATCGCCGTTACTCCGCGACTGGAGAAAGGACCGGCATATGCGGCCGCCGTTGAACAAGCCCCGAAGATTACCGATTCTGACTGGCCAACCTATCGAAATGACTCAACTCGCAGCGGCCATACCGAGGCAGCGGTTGAAGGACGGATCCGACCCCTTTGGCAGACGAAGCTGAGTTCCCGCGTCAGCCAGCCTGTGGGCGTTGCCCACCGGGTCTTTGTTGCCGACGTGGACGCGCACGCCGTGTGCGCCTTGAGCGCCGCCGACGGCAAGCTGCAATGGAGATATACGACAGGCGGACGCGTGGACTCGCCGCCGACCTGGCATGAAGGAAGGCTTCTGTTCGGTTCTCACGATGGTTGGGTCTACTGTTTGCGCGCGAAGGACGGCGCCCTGATATGGCGATTCAAGGGGTTGCCTGATCGGCTGATCTGCGCTTACGAACAGGTGGAGTCCGCCTGGCCGGTCTGTGGAAGCATACTCGTTAAAGGCAATATCGCGTATTTCGTGGCAGGCCGGAACTCCTACGTGGATGGCGGTCTCTTCCTGTTCGGACTCGACCCGAACACCGGCCGAATGATTCATCAGAGGAACTTGTACGGACCCTATGACAGAAACGGTCACCCGGTTATCAGCAAGATCACCGCTCTGGGTGGTACCGGGGCCGGCGGAGTCCAGGGGAACAGGGGCGATGTTCTGTCGTCCCGGGGCGAGCATCTGTTTCTGCGGCACCAGGCTTTCAGGAAAAACCTCGATGCAGTCGGCCCGGGCGAACGTGTCCTTCCGCACCTGATCACAACCCACGGTTTCGCCGAAGGAACGCCGCATCATCGCAGTTTCTGGACGATTGATACGGAGCTCTACTACGACCGTTGGACCGCCAACCTGGGGGTGCGCGGGGATATCCTGGTTATGGAGGGCAAGCGTTACTATGAAGTCAGAGGCTATCCGCCGGGACGTTATACCACGTACGATGTCCGGAAGAACTCCTACTCTCTCTTCGCCGGCGAACTCTCGAATGAGGCGCCCAGGAAAGCACATATGCGAGATTACAAGGAGTTGTGGCAGGCAAAGATAGCGCTGACGGGCAAGGCCATGGTCTTGGCGGGCGAGGTCTTGTTCGTCGCCGGTACGCCGGCGGTGTTTCCCGCGGGCGACCTGGCAAAGGCGTATGAAGGTCGGATGGGAGGCGTGCTGTGGGCCGTCTCGGCCAAGGACGGCCGCAAGCTCGCGGAGTACAAACTCGACGCACCACCGGTGTGGGACAGCCTGGCCGCTGCCAACGGGCGGCTGTATCTCTGCACGACCGACGGTCGGGTGCGATGCTTCGCAGCCAAGGGCCGATCCACCGACTCGGAATGACCGTCCCATGGCCCAACCGGGTCCTGAGGGCGTTGTTGCGGGCATGGCCGGGGCGTATACTCCCACGCATGACCACACATGCAACGAGGATATGTATCGTCTTTGTCCTTCTGGCCGCGGCAGGCCCCGCAGCGGGTGCGGGTCGGGAGTATTACGTCGCCGTCGACGGCAAGGCGGGTGCGGCCGGCACCAGGGACGCGCCGTTTGCCAAGCTTGTCCAGGCGCGCGACGCGATACGGCAGATGCGCAAGGCTGGCGGGCTGCCCAAAGGCGGTGTCACCGTCTGGATAGGCCCCGGGCGGTACTTCAGCGAAGAGCCATTCGTGCTCGCGGCCGAAGACTCCGGTGCGGAGGGCTCGCCCATCGTCTACGCCGTGGTCCCGGGCGGGCGGGCAGTTATCAGCGGCGGGCGGGGGATCACAGGCTGGAAACGAACGCGAGGCAGCGTCTGGGCCGCCGCCGTGCCCGACGCCAAGGCAGGCAAAGGGTTCTTCCGGCAGTTGTTCGCCTCGGAGCGGCGCCTGACGCGGGCGCGCACGCCGAACAAAGGGCACCTCACCACCGCCGGGGCGCTCAGCGCGTACGCTGAACCCGCCAAGAAGCGTTACGGCGGCTACCGCGGGGCCGGGCGGCTGCGGCGAGAGCACCCCGACGCCTTCTGCGGGTTTGCCTACCGCGCCGGCGACATCCGCCAATGGGAGGACATCGCCAGTGCCGAGATCATCACGTTCCACAGTTGGGAGTGCTCCTGGCAGACGATCCGGAAGATCGACCCGGCCAGGCGGGACGTCCACTTCAACACCCCGTGCCGCTACCCGGTAGGCTTCTTCTCGCTGCACTGCCGATACCGGATCGAGAACATCGCCGCCGCCCTCGACGCGCCCGGCGAGTGGTGCCTCGATCGGGCCTCGGGCATCGTCCGCTATCTCGCCCGCAGCGGCGAAGACCCCAACACGATGGACATGATCGCCCCGGTCGCCGAGCGTCTGCTCGTGATCGCCGGCGACGCCAAGGCCAAGAAGCGGGTGGAATACGTGACGTTTCGCGGGCTGTCCTTCCAGCATGCCGCCTACCCGATGGGCATCTACGACGTAGCCAAAGACTGGCCCGCCCGCGTGCTGAAGGTCGTGCCCGACTGGCCCAAAACCTTCTCCCCGGGCTACACCGACAGTCAGGCCGCGCCCCGCGCCGGGCAGGCCGTCGAACTGACGGACGCCGCGCACGTGACGTTCGAGAACTGCGAGGTCGCTCACTGCGGCGCCTATGCCGTCAAGATCGGCCGGCGATGCAGCCACGTCCGGGTCGTCGGCTGCCGGCTGGGCGACCTGGGCGGGGGGGGCGTTCTGATCGGCATGGACGTGCGGAACATACAGCGTTCGCCCGTGCCGCCGACCGACGCGCCCTCGCACAACGTCGTGGCCAACACCATCATCAAGCGGTGCAGCCTGGTGCATCCGTCGGCGGTGGGCGTATGGATCGCCCAGAGCCATCACAACCGCATCGCTCACAACGAGATAGCCGACATCGGGTACGCCGGCGTTCACCTCGGCTGGACGTGGGGCGCAGGGGCCAACTACACCAGGGCCAATATCATCGAGCACAACGACATTCACCACGCGATGCGCGACCTGGCCGATGCGGGCGGGCTGTACTCCCTCGGCGTCCTGACCGGCAGCGCCTATCGGGCCAACTATATCCACGACATCCGCCGGGCCGAGGGGGCCGTCGGGGCGCCCACCGACGGCATGTTCCTCGACCAGGGCAGCCGAGACCTGCTCATCGAGCGGAACGTCATCCGCAGCGTCGGCAAGAGCGTCGTGCGGTTCCACCAGTCTCGCCGAGAGTATCACAAGTGGGTCGCCAACGACTTCGGCCCCGGCCACCCCCTGACGGCGCCCGTCGACGCTGAGGCGATCATCACCCAAGCCGGCCCCGAACCGGCGTATCGATCGGGGAGACGGTAATCGGTAGTCGGTAGCCGGTAACTTATCCTGCGTAGCCCGCAGGGCGAAGCAGGATCGGTGGTCAGTGCGGACTGAGCCCCAACGCCCACGGGTCCCACCCGTGGGGTACGTTGCCGCGCGAACGCGTTTCGTCCGCGGATACCCCCCGGAAACGTCCCCCGAGGCATTGGCAGAGAACACGCGCCCCGGATCCCCATATCCGACCGGTGACGAGCACGAGAATGCAGCAGCACCGCCGCGCTACGCGCCATGCCTGCTAGTCGTCGTCATCCTCCTCGTCGTCGTCCTCGTCGTCGTCCTCGTCGTCCTCGACCTCCCTGGCCAGGAGCTTGCCGTTCGGGGCGACCTTGATCTCGATCTCCTTGCCGCCGGCGTGCCATTCGGCTTCGTAGTACAGCACTTTGCCGTTTACGCTGACCTCCTCGATCTCCTCGAGGGTGTTGTCGCCGGCCTCCTTGAGAATGGTGGCCTTGACGGCGGCAGGCACCTGGTCGATCGAGACGTCTTTTTCCCTCCTCCTTCCCCTGGCCGCCGAGACGGACACGCACGATATCCCGCACATCCCCGCCAGGGCCAGAGCTATCAACCAGCGTGACGATTTCATCATCGGTCTCCTCAACGCTCAGAATATCAGAGCCGCCGGGCCGTCCGGCAACGGCGTGTCATCCAACCAACCTTAAGTATAGCAGCAGACCATGAAAGAACGATACACCAGGGCGGTTTTCTCGGCTCAGGGTTCCTTTGGTACTTGCTGGCCACTGAAGGTGGCCAGCCCCAAGGTGCGCGGAGTTGCGGGGGATTCGTTCGAAGGACCGGCCGCGCTTGCAGGTCACAAATGGCCTCACAGGCCTTTCCTGCTACGAAGATACAGCACGGCCTCGCCGCGGAAGGGGGGCGTGAGGGTTCGTTTCGCCCCGCCGCGGACGGCCTTGCCGCCGGCGACCTTGCCCTTGGCTACATCGAACCACTCAACGGCCAACTCGCTCGAGGCGGCCGACAGGTCCACCGTCACCGGTCTGCCTCTCGGTACGTAGACGAGATACTCGGCGTTCCCGGCGGCGCGGGCCAGGCAGTACCCGCTCGAAGCCAGCTTGCCCTGCGGCGTCATGGCGGTCAGGTTCATGCGGCGGGCGTAGTTCAGCGTGTGGCCCATGCTTTGGCGGATGGGCTGCCACGTCGTATCGGCCCCGCGGCTCAGCACCACGCCGCGGTAGGGGTCCATGAATATCGGGTTGGCCCCGCGCAGGAAGCTCTTCCAGACCCACGAGCGGTTGCCTCCGATGCCCCACAGGTGATCGGTGTCGGTGATGACCACTTTCCCGCCATCGGCCGCCGGCGGATTGTCCCGCCAGCCGCCGGACGGGTTCGGGGAGACCCAATCGGCCGGGCTGGCGAAGAGCGTCTTGTTGCTCCCGCCGCGATACTGGAACGTCATGCCCACCGGGTGCTGCTTGGGCTTGGCCTTCTCGGCCCTGTGGATCAGGTCGATCACGTGGGCCTGCCATTCCGTCGAGGCCGGGTGGTTCTCGTTGGAGATCTCGTACAGCACGTTGTCCAGGTCGTTGACGGTGTCAATGACCTTTCGGACGTAGGCCTCCTGGACGCGCGTAACGGGCTTGCCGGTCAGCGTGTGGATTTCCAGGCCCTTCCCGTCGCGGTTGGCGTCGCCATTGATGCCGTTGACGTTGTTGGCCCGGTGGAACGGGTGGCCGGTCCAGGCTCCCGCAGAGAACTGCATGGCCCAACCCTCGAAGAGCATTACCGAGACGTAGATGCCCCGCTTCTGCGCCGCGGCAACGCGCTGCCGCAGGCGTCGGAAGTACTCGGCGTTGAACTTGTCGAGGTCGAACTTGGGTTTGCCGTCGGCCGCCTTGCCTTGGCCCGTCCTGGCCCACGGGTGCGGTGCGGCGCGGAGGATGGCATTGCGGCCGTTACGCTTGGTGTTCCACGTGACCGACTCCCACGTCCACAGGCGAATGAAGTTGTGGTTGTTCTTAGCGAGGAAATCGAGGTACTTCGGATAATCGAACCGCGGCGGCGGATCCGACGCGCCGATGTCCACAAGGTTATTCCACGTGTGTGCCCCGGTCAGGTAGACGGCCTTACCGTCAGGACCGGCGAAGTACCGCCGGTTGGTCGGGCACACCCGCAGCGGCCCCGTTGCCGGCTTGGCGCCTGCCGCCGGCCCTTCGACCACGGCGGCCGAAACAAGCGCCACGAGCAGCATCGTCAACGTGTGCGTCTTCATAATAGCCCATCCTATGTAGGTCACACCGTTTCCGGAACCTCGTCTGCCAATATCATACCATCCCGGCGACAAGGGATCGTGCGTGGTATCCGCGGCCCTGGACTTCACGCCCCCAGATGCTGCCCGGAAACCGTCTCCTGATTGTGGAGTTCCCGGCCTTCCACCACGCCATGTCGACCTGGTCGGGCCCCATCTCTCGACCCGCTCGAGCGTGTACGTCGACGACGGGCCGAGCCATTGCAGAGGCACACCCGGAGGGGTAGACTCCGTGGTGAAGGCTCCGCGACCGTCGCGGAGGACAGGCCGCATGGAACGCCCGAAGCGTTGCGAAGTGACATGCCGGTTCCCGGAGGGTCTTTGTGACGCTGCGGCGATCGATGGGAATTGCCCCATGAACAGACCAAGGACAGGCCGATTCTCTCGCTGCAGCGGGGCCGTCGTCGCGATGCTGTTGCTGACAGGCCTGCTCAGTGGCTCCGCAGCACTGGCGGCCGATTCGCCCAAGGCCCTGGCGGCGCAGATCCTCACCGCTGCGGGGGTTCGCGGGGGGGTGGTCGTTCACGTCGGCTGCGGCGACGGCCAGCTCACCGCGGCGCTGCGAGCCGGCTCGGCCTACCTCGTTCACGGGCTTGACGTCGATGCGAAGGACGTCGCCACCGCCCGTAAGTACATTTCTTCGCTGGGGTTGTACGGGCCGGTGTCGGCCGATACGTTCGACGGCCGCGGCCTGCCCTACATTGACAACCTGGTGAATCTCGTGGTCTCCGAGGCCCCAGGCGACGTATCGCAGGCCGAGATCATGCGCGTCCTGGCGCCGAACGGTGTGGCGTACGTCAAGCGCAAGGGCCGATGGACCAGAGCCGTCAAGCCCCGCCCGGCGGCGATGGACGAGTGGACGCACTACCTTCACGATCCGGGCAACAACGCCGTCGCCCACGACAGCCTCATCGAGCCGCCCACGCGCTACCAGTGGGTCGGCGGGCTGCGTTACGCGAGGCAGCACGATCACATGTCCAGTATCAACGCCGTGGTCTCGGCCGGCGGGCGGGTGTTCTATATTTTCGACGAGGCCCCCCGCGCGTCGATCCTGACCCCGCCGAAATGGCGGCTGATTGCCCGGGACGCGTTCAACGGCATGGTGCTCTGGAAGCGTGAGATCGGCCCGTGGCACGAGCACCTGTGGCCGTTGAAGAGCGGCCCGCAACTCATGACGCGTCGCCTGGTGGCCGTTGGCGAGCGCGTGTACGTGACGCTGGGCACCGACGCGCCGCTGACGGCACTCGACGCGGCGACGGGCGAGACCGTTCGCACCTACGGCCAGACCAAGGTAACCGAGGAGATCATCTGCGACGGCGGCGTGCTGTTTCTGAGTGTGGCCGGCAAGGGCCAGCCCCTGCGGAGCGACCCGAAAAAGACCTTCGCGAACCTGAGGGAGATCAGGGCGGCAAACACCGGGCCTCTGTGGACCGAGGCGCCGCGCACCGTCATGGCCGTCCGGGCCGAGTCCGGCAAGGTGCTCTGGAGCAGGAAGTCCAACGTCGTCTCGATGTCGCTGGCCGCCGCCGGCGATCGCGTGCTGTTCCACGACGGCAAGAAGATCCAGTGCCTCAATCGCAGCGACGGGAAGGTCCTGTGGACGTCGAAACCCCTGCCCGTACGCCAGAAAATGAGGAGTTCGTCCGGCGCGACGCTCGTGGTGGTCGGCGACGTGGTCCTGTACAGCGGGCAGATCGCGGCCGAAAAGTACACCGACGGCCGGTCGACCACGCTGTTTGCCCTGTCGGCCAAGGACGGCAAGTCGCTGTGGAAGGCCGAGCACCTGCCTTGCGGGCACATGGGCACGCCGGACGACATTCTCGTCGCCAACGGGGTCGTCTGGCACGGCGCGATTGCCCAGGGCCGAGACTCCGGCGTGACGGTGGGGCGCGACCTGCACACGGGCGAGGTCGTCAGCGAGTTCCCGCCCGACGTCCAGACGCACTGGTTCCACCACCGCTGCTACCGCGCCAAGGCCACCGACAAGTACCTGCTCTATTCGCGGACCGGCATCGAGTTCGTCGACCACGCCAAGAAGCACTGGACCTGTCACCACTGGGTCCGCGGCGCGTGCCTGTACGGCATCATGCCCTGCAACGGGCTGATCTACGCCCCCCGCACCCGTGTGCCTGCTACATCGAAGCCAAACTGTTCGGCTTCACCGCCCTGGCAGCAGGAAAGGTCGAAGGTCGCGGGTCGAAGGTCAAAGGTCCTCGCCTCGAAAAGGGCCCCGCCTTTGGCAAGAATCCGCAATCCGCAATCCGCAATCCGCAATCAGAATGGCCGACGTATCGACACGACGCGGCTCGCAGTGGCTCGACCAAGGCCGCCGTCAAGCCGACCGGCCTGAAGCAGTCGTGGCAGGCCGAACTCGGCGGCAGGCTGAGCAGCCCGGTTGTGGCAGGCGGCAAGCTGTTCGTCGCGTCGGTGGACACCCACACCGTCCACGCCCTGGACGCCGGCACGGGCAAGGTCGCCTGGAACTTCACCGCCGGCGGGCGGGTCGATTCGTCGCCGACGATCTGGCAGGGCCGGGCGATCTTCGGATCGACCGACGGGTACGTCTACTGCCTCGGCACCGACGACGGGAAACTCATCTGGCGGTTCCGCGCTGCGCCGGCCGAGAGGCGAATGGGGGCGTTCGAGCAGCTCGAATCCGTCTGGCCGGTGCACGGTAACGTGCTGGTCCGCGGCGATACGGTCTACTGCGTGGCCGGCCGGTCGATGTTCCTCGACGGCGGCTTGCGGCTGCTGCGGCTGGATCCCAAAACCGGGCAGAAGCTGTCCGAGACGATCCTCGACGAGAAGGACCCGGCCACCGGGAAGAACATGCAGATGCACATCAAGGGGCTCAACATGCCGGTGGCCCTGCCGGACATCCTGTCCAGCGATGGCAAGTACGTCTACATGCGGTCGCTTCCTTTCGACCTGAGGGGCAAACGCAGGTTCGTGACATACGTCGACGTGAAGAACCAGCAGGGCGACGACCGGCACCTGTTCAGCCCGACCGGCTTCCTGGACGACACGCTGTGGCATCGGACGTACTGGGTGTACGGCCGCGCGTTCGCTTCGGGGGCCGGCGGATATCACAAGGCCGGTCGCGTCACCCCCGCCGGCAGGCTGCTGGTGTTCGACGAGAGTACGGTGTACGGCTACGGGCGGCTGTGGCAGTACTACCGCTGGACCACGCCGCTGGAGTACCACCTCTTCGCCGCAAAGAAGCAGCCCGAGATTGTCCCTGTCGGCAGCGAACGCAAGCCGATCAAGAGGAAGGGAAAGCGAACCGGCCAGTTCAGGACACTGAAGGTCACCCGGTTCGTGCCGTCGTGGTCGGACGACACGTCCGTGCAGGTCACGGCGATGGTGCTGGCTGACAAGGTCCTGTTCGCCGCCGGGCCGCCGGACGTCGAGGACGAGGTCAAGTCCGTCAAGATGTTGGCCGACCCCGAGACGCAGAAGAAGCTTGCCGAACAGTCGGCCGCCTTCGAGGGCAAGCGCGGCGCGCTGCTGGTGGCCGTCGCCGCCGGCAGCGGGAAGAAGCTGGCCGCCTATCGGCTGGAGGCGATGCCTCGCTTCGACGGCATGATCGCCGTCAAAGGTCGGCTGTATCTTGCCATGGCCGACGGCACGGTGCTGTGCCTCTCCCCGGGCAAGGGCGACCCCCTCCCGGCCGCACCGAAGACGACCGTGCGCCTCCGACCCAAGGAGAATCCCGCCCGGTAGACGTCGGCCGAGCCGTCGCGAGGGACACGGACCGGAAAAGGTAAGTATGGCGTCCCTCGGATTGTGGGACTGCGGGCCTACTTGAGTTCGATGACGATGGCGCGTGCCTCGCGCGTGCCGGTGATCTCCGTGGCGTGCTCGACCGCGTCGGCGAAGATGACCTGCCCGGTCTCCAGGGTCATTTCCCCGACCTGCCCGTCCGGCGTGGAGAAGCGGTAGTCGCCCCCGTCGATTCCGACGGCGACCTGGTCGGGATGCGTGTGCATCTGCGTCTTGTCCCCGGGCGCGCAGCGAAACTCCAGAACGCGCACGCGGTCATTCTCCAGCACAACCCGATAATGCTCCGGCGCGACGGTCACTGCATCCTCTGTCATGATGCGTTCCTTTCATTCCCGTGCCGCCCTGTCTGTATCTGCCGTCTCCTGATCCGCGCTGCGGCCCGACGTCTCCGTCGCCGCGGGGCGCCGCTCGTCGTTGTTCGCGTGCCAGTATTCACCCAGGAGTTCTTCGGCCTTGGCCTCCATTTCCTGGTCGCTGATGGCGGTGAGTCGGCCTTCGACTTCGTACTGGTCGTTCACCCAGCGGGCCAGGCGATGGATCTTGATCTTGCTGATGCGGTTCTTCCCGGTCAAACCGAGCGATTCGTTGACCCAGTGTGCCACGCCGTCGGCGCCGCTCTTGTCGGTGATGGCGACTCTCGGCGGGCGGTTCAGGAGCCTGGTGGTGTCGAAGATGTTGTAGATTCGCTCGTCCTGTCGCAGCCCGCCGGCGTGGATCCCGGCGCGCGTCGTGTTGAACGCCTTGCCGACGAACGGGTAGTTGTCCGGGATCGGCAGCCCGATCGAGCGCATGTAATCGGCCAGTTCCGTGATGGCCGTCGTGTCGATGCCGCACAGGTCGCCCTTGAGGGCGATGTACTCCATGATCGCCCCTTCCAGCGGCGGGTTGCCCGTCCGCTCGCCGAAGCCGAACAGCGTCGTGTTGGCGAAGTCGCACCCGTACAGCCACGCTGTCGCCGCGTTGACGCTGACCTTGTGGAAGTCGTTGTGCCCGTGCCATTCCAGGCGGTCGGACGGCACGCCGACCTCGCGGTTGAGCTTGTAGATCAGCTTGGGAATGCTCCGGGGCAGATCGACGCCCGGGTAGGGCAGGCCGAAACCCATCGTGTCGCACAGGCGGATCTTGGCCGTCAACTCCTCGGGCACCTGCTCGCTCATCCGCATGAGCTTCTCGGCGAACGGGAGGACGAAGCCCTCGATATCGGCGCGGGTGATGTCCTCGAAGTGGCACCTCGGGCGGACGCCGGCTTCCAGGGCGGCGTCGACGACCTCGCAGTAGGCGTCCATGCATTCCCGGCGGCTGTGGAACTTGAGCTTATTGAAGATGTGGTAGTCGCTGCTGCTGGTGAGCATGCCGGTCTCTTTGAGCCCGGCTTCCTTGACGAGCCTGAAGTCGCCCTTGACCGCGCGGATCCACCCGGTGCACTCGGGGTAGTCGTGCCCGAGGGCCCGGCACCGATCGAGGGTCTCGCGGTCGTTGGCGGTGTAGAGGAAGAACTCGGTCTGGCGGATGACGCCGTTGGGCCCGCCCAGGCGCGACATCAGGTCGTAGATGTGCACCATCTGGTCGACGGTGTACGGCGGGCGGGCCTGCTGCCCGTCACGAAACGTCGTGTCCGTGATGCAGATCGGGCGCGTCTTGACCGCGGCGAGGTCGAACGTGACCGCCTGCCCGTCGATCTGCTCGGTCACGGGGCCCTCAAACCGGATCAGCGGGGGCAATACGTGAGGGTATGTCTCGGTCAGCAGGTTGGGTTCGTTGGCGTCTTGCAGCGGGTGAGTCTTCTTCTTGTCAGGCATGCGTATGCTCCCGGCCGGTCGGGCCGGCCACGTCTGGTGTCGTTGTCGAACCGCCCGGGCCGGTCGGGCTTACAGCGGCTCGGGCCCGGCGGCTAGGTTTCGACGTCCACGCCCTGGGCCTTGCAGACCTCGGTGATGAATGCCACCGCGCCCCCGACGGTCTCGACCGACAGGGCCGCTTCCTCCTCCATCTCGATGCCGAACTCCTCCTCGAACGTCGCCACCAGTTCGATGGACTGCACGCTTTTGGCCCCGAGGTCCACGGTGAAACTGTCGGTCAGTTGGATCGCATCAGGATCCGGGATCTTCAGCACGTTGGCCGTGGCGGCCTTGACGCGTTGCTCAACGGTTGCCATGCATCACTCTCCTGTCATCCGGCGGCGCCCGAGCGGGCGCTGGCCCACAACCACCGCGGGCCCTTGTGATCGGAGCCAGAGATTCTAGCAGATCGTCAGGTTCCTGCAAGGGCGTTTGCCTGTGCGCTGAACGCCTTTCCGCCCACCTGCCGCGACGGTACAATTGCTCAACACGGCGTATGACCTGGAGATACGAAAGGCCCACCATGCACAGACGCGATCTCCTCAAGGCGATAGGATTGGCCGCGGCGACCGCGGCGACCGGGACACGGCGGCCGGCTGCCGCCGCCAATGCCCCGAAGGGCCGCAAGCCGAACTTTGTCGTCATCTTCATCGACGACATGGGCTACGGCGACATCGAGCCGTTCGGATCGACGCTCAACAACACGCCGCACCTGAACCGGATGGCCGCCGAGGGCATGAAGCTGACGAGTTTCTACGTGGCCGCTCCCGTCTGCACGCCGTCGCGGGCGGCGCTGATGACCGGGTGCTATCCCAAGCGCGTCGGGCTGCCGATGGGGTCGTGGCACGGCGTGCTGTTCCCCGGAGACGCGCACGGGCTGCATCCCGACGAGATCACCATCGCCGACATGCTCAAGGCCGCCGGGTACGCGACCGGGTGCTTCGGGAAATGGCATCTCGGCGACCAGCCGCAGTTCCTGCCCACCAGCCAAGGCTTCGACTATTATTTCGGCATCCCGTTCTCGAACGACATGTGGCCGGGCCTGAAGCGGTGGGACTTTCCCCCGCTGCCGCTCGTCCGGAACACCAAGGCGGTCGGGCAGGTCGACACGCTGGCCGACCAGGCGCAGCTCTGCAAAAAGTTCACCGACGAGGCGGTTGCGTTCATCCGCAAGAACAAGGACCGCCCGTTCTTCGTCTACCTGCCGCACGCCTTCGTCCACCATCCGCGAGCGGCGCGAAAGGAGTTCCTCGCCAAGGCCAAGAACCCCGACAAGGTCACCGGCGCGCAGATCGAGGAGGTGGACTGGTCGGCCGGGCAGATCCTCCAGACGCTCCGCGACCTGAAGCTCGCCGACAAGACGCTGGTGATCTTCACGTCGGACAACGGGGGCGCCCGCGGGTGCGTCAATCGTCCCCTGCGCGCGGGCAAAGGCAGCACGTTCGAGGGCGGCATGCGCGAGCCGGCACTCGCCTGGTGGCCCGGACACGTTCCGGCCGGGGCAACCTGCGATGAACTGGCCACCGCGATGGACCTGCTGCCGACGTTCGCGGAGTTGAGCGGGGCCAAGGCGCCCGCTGACCGGGTCATCGACGGCAAGGACATCTCCGCCTTGCTGCTCGGCAAGCCGGGCGCGAAGTCCCCGCACGAGGCGTTCTTCTACTACGGCCGGCACAACCTCCGGGCCGTCCGTTCAGGGCAGTGGAAGCTGCACAGCAACGGCGCGCTGTACGATCTCGGCAAGGACATCGGCGAGAAGACGAACGTCGCGGCCAAGCACCCCGAGGTGGTCAAGCGACTGCGGGCGCACATGGCCCGAGCCCGTAAGGACATCGGGGACGGCCCCAACACCGGGGCCAACTGCCGCCCCGTCGGCGTCGCGAAGCACCCCCGCGTGATGCTGCCGTATCCCGGCAGGACCGGCTCGGCCGCCTACGCGCCCGTCGGACCGAAATCAAGAAGGAAGCCCAGGAAGTAGCGGCGTGTTACTCCTTCTTCGGTAGCGGTGCGATGTCGAGGGGCTTGTTCGGCAGGTCGCGGGCAAGGGCCTTCCACGTCTCGGAGCCGTAGACGCCCGCCTGGGTGTAGTCGAACGGCTTAAAGCCCGCTTTGACCGCCGGTGAGCCCGGCTTGAGACGAAAGTCCAGCTTGTCCGCGTCGACGAACAGCGGGTCGGCCACGATCGATCCGGCCCCGCGGCCTTTGCCCTGCCAGCCTTTCAGGTCCATTCCGGCCAGCGCCACCTTGCCTCCTGCGGCGTTGAAGTAGCAGTTGTTCCTCATCACGACGTTGATCTTCGTCCACGGCCCGTGCAGCACGCGGCCCGTCTTGTAGTAGATGATGTTGTTCTCGAAGGTGAACGACAGGTGCTTCTCGACGCGGGTGGCCTGGACCTGGTAGAGCGTGCTGAAGGCCAGGATGTTGTTGCGGATCACGTTCTCCCGCCCGTAGTGCTGGTGGAACCCGCCGGTCTTGACGTTGTAAACGAGGTTGTTCTCCATCCGTATGCCGGTCGAGCCTTCGTCGGTGTACAGGCCCCACCCGCCGTACGAGTACGAGTACACGTCGTGGATGACGTTGTTGTTGACGGTGGTGCCCTGGCTGGGTCCGAGCGTGTAGACCCCGCCCATATCGCTCAGCACGCCATAGCCAATGTGGTGGATGTGGTTGAAGTCGATGCGGTTCCGCTTGGCGAGGCTCTCGGCGTAGCCCCAGCGCCACCCGACCGAGACACCCGTGTAGTACAGGTCTCCGATGTCGTTGTGCGTGACCTGGTTGTCGCCGGACTGGCCGATCCACACGCCGACAGCACATGGGAAGATGTGCCCCAGCGAATGGACGATGTTGTTGTCGGCGGTGATGTGGCTGGTCCGCTCGTCGGCGTTCTTGGCGATGCGGGTCTCACCGATACGGATCCCTCCGGCGCCGATGTCGTGTATGAAGGTCCGCGTGATCGTGCAGTGGCGGCAGCCCTTGCGGAACCAGACGGCGTACCGGCCGACGTGCGCGATTTCGCAGTCCTCGATGGCCACGTTCCGTGCGCCGTCGAGCATGACGGCGGCGTCGATGGGCGCTGCGGCCTGGGAGGCCTCGAACCCCCCGGGCGGGGTGACGTACCGCGCATGGCGAAACGCCAGGCCCCTGAAGGTCACGTGGGTGACGAACGCCTTCTTTTCCGGCTCGCCGCTGATGACGATAAACCTGTCGGCCACGGGTGCCACAACCTGCGCCCGCCGCATGTTCGTGCCGCCCCGAGGCTTGTAGTACACCGTCCCGTCGCGGGCGAGGAACCACTCATCCTCGGCGTCGAGGGCGGCGCCGAAGTTCTCCAGGTGGTACCTGCTGCCGGGCTTCCAGGCGTTCCACGACTTCATCCCGGCGCCCTCGGTGACCAGTGTGTTGGTCCGGGGATCGACCGACGTGATGAAGCGCCGCGTGTTGTCCCACTTGTGGTAGATCACCATATTGACGTCGGCCAGGGTGTTGGCATCCAGGCCCGCCAGGTGCTTCATGTCCTCGGGGCGAAGCGTCACCGTCTGCCGCGCCTTCGTCGCCCTGCGCCCGTTCCCGGCCAGCTTCTGCTCTTTGACGTTGACGAAGTGGAAGTAGAACGTGTTCGGCACGCGTGCCCTGACGGCGCGGCGCCCGTCAACGAACAACTGCTCGAACGGGCGTTTGTCCGCGGCCGCGTCCGGAACGGTCGCCTGCCAGATGCCCCCGGCGCCGCGACTGAACCGCCGGATCCTTCGCCCGCCGGAGAGGATCGGTTTGGCCCCGGGTGCGGCCTGGTAGATGATGGGGCACGCGTCGGTGCCGCTGTCGGCCGGGGCGAGCACCAGCGGCTCGGTCATGCGGTACGTGCCGTCGGCCACGACCACGCGCACGGGGGTCTTGAGCGGTCCGGCGGCCTTGAGCTTGCGGATCGCGTCGCGCGCTCCGGCCAGAGAGCCCAGCGGGCCGTCCGTGCCTGCCCCGTTGGGCCGACGCAGCCGACCCGTCCACCCGTCGTATCCGTCCGGGGCGACGTAGAAGGTAGCGGCCCGCCCCGGCGCGGCAAACAGACAGGCGGCCAGAAGCACAGCGGCCAGCGACATGACGTGTTCGAACTCCCTCAGACCCGCAGTGCCAGGTGATGCGGTCACGTTCCTGTTTCCTCGATCAGTTTCCGGTTCGAGACACCGACGCGACGACGCCTGCATGTTAACACTAACCCGCCTGAGGGCAAGGCAGATCGGAAAAGGTCGCCACCCGCTGGGGGACGGCCATGGGTTTGCCCCGGCCAGGCGTTTGTGATAGCGTGCGGATTCAGAAGCCATGCCAACCAACGTCACGCCCGAATACGAGCGGGCCGAACGGGCCTACCGGGAGGCCTCGACGGACGACGAGAAGCTCGCGTGCCTTCGCCAGATGCTCAGCACCGTCCCGAAGCACAAGGGCACCGAGAAACTCCAGGCGGACATCAAGCGGCGCATCTCACAACTCCGCAAGGCCGAGATCACGAAAGGCAAATCCCGGTCCGCCGACCCCTTCCACCTGCCCAAGAGCGGCGCCGGGCAGGTCATGCTCGTGGGGCTTCCCAACACGGGCAAAAGCAGCCTCGTCGCCGCGACCACCAACGCCTCGGTCAAGGTCGCCGAGTATCCCTTCACCACCGCCATGCCCGTTCCGGGGATGTGGCAGCATGAGGACGTGCAGATCGAACTGGTCGACACCCCGCCGATCACGGCCGAGCACATGCCGACCGGCATGATGGGCGCGGTGCGCCTGGCGGACATCATCGCCATCACGGTGGACGCGGCCGGCATGCTCCTGGACCAGAGCGAGACGGCCCTGGGCGTGTTGGAGGGTCGGGGCGTCACGCTGCGCACGACGCCGTGCAATGAGCTGGACGAGGGCCACCGCAGCACACAGTGCGGGCTGATCGTGGCGACCCGGTCCGACCTGGCGGCCGCGGGGGACATCGCCACGCTCCGCGACCTGTACGCCGACCATCTGGAGACCTGGGCGATAAGCGCCGCCACGGGCGAGGGTCTCGACGGGCTGTTCGGGCGGCTGTGGGAGCTTCTGGCGGTAGTCCGCGTGTACACGAAACTGCCGGGCAAGCCCGCCGATTTCGACAAGCCGTACACACTGCCGGTTGGCTCGACGGTGGGGGACCTGGCCCGCCTGATCCACCGCGAACTGCCGGGCAAGATGAAGTTCGCCCGCATCTGGGGCGACGGCCGCTACGACGGCCAACAGGTCCACCGAACCGAGGTCCTCCGCGACAAGGACGTCGTCGAGATCCGCGAGTAGCAGACCGCGCTGCTTCGAGATTCGGGCCTCAGGCCCGCCCCAGGCCGGCCATCTGGTAGCCGTTGCCCACGGTGTACAGGCGGTTGGGCCTGTCGGGGTGCCTGTGCGAGCAGACGATCTGCCCGACGAAGATCACGTGGTCGCCGGTGGTCAGTTCGGCGACCTTTCGGCACTCGAAGTTCGCCACGGCGTCGGCCAGGAGGACGCCGTCGACCTCGACGGCCGGCTGGACGGCGGCGCCGGACTCGGCCAGCTTGTCCACGTCGCGCCCCGACCGCGTGCCGAAGAGCATCGTCTCGTCTCGCTGGTGCTCGGACGGCATGGCGATGACGAACTCGTCCACCGAGGCGAAGACCCCGCGCGAATACCGTGTCAGGCCGATCGAGACGGCCATCATCGCCGGGTGTCCCGAGGTGATCATCGTCCACCCGAGCGTTATCGGGTTGCACACGCCATGGGCTGCCCGGGCGATGCCTATGACGATCTGCTCGGGGTACTTCATCGCCATGGCGTCGATGAGAGGCGCTTGTGTCTGCATGAGTGGTCTCCTTCGACGTTCTGTCGAGCGTATGATTATATACGTGACGGACGTGGTTTTCCGACGACGGGCGGCCCGCCGGAAAGCCCTTGACGCATCAGCCGCCCCGGTTGTTTCATAGGGCAGTCCGGCGGCGGCGGGACCGCGGGCGTTCGTTGGCCGAGTTGAGGGACGATGATGGCATGCGATGAGTTGACAATCCACGCTCGACCCACGCTGCACGATGCGCGAATGGTGCTGGGCCTGACCGGCTGGATGGACGGGGGCGATGTCTCGACCGGCACGGTGGACTGGCTGGTCCGCCTGCTCGGGGCGGACAGGCTCGCCGACATCGACACCGGCGGGTTCTACATCACGAGCTTCCCCGGCACGATGGACGTCTCGGCCATGTTCCGCCCGCATGCCCGGATCGCCGACGGGCTGATCACCGAGCTGACCTTCCCGGCCAACGTGTTCTACTGCGACCGGGAGAGCAACCTGATCCTGTTCAGCGGCAAGGAGCCGAACCTGCGCTGGGAAGCCTACGCCGAGTGCATCTTCTCGCTCGCGGAGACGTTCGACGTGGGGCGAATCTACTTCATAGGCTCCGTGGCCGGCGTGGTGCCCCATACGCGCGAGCCGAGATTGCACTGCTCGCTATCCGACGCCGCCCTCAAGGGCGAGTTCGAGGGCTACGGCGTGCGGTTCAGCAACTACGAGGGCCCGGCCAGCATCGTGACGTACATGACTCGGCACGCTGCGGGGCGCGGCCTGGAGATGGCGGCCCTGGTGGCGGAGATCCCCGCGTACGTCCAGGGGGCCAACCCGATCTGTATCGCCTCGACGACCCGGCGTCTGGCGGCTATCCTGGGGCTGCAAGTGAACCTCGACGATCTGCGGGCGGTGCGCGAGGCCTTCGAGGCCAAGCTCACCGAGCTGGTGGCCGAGCGCGAGCAGTTGGCCGACCTGGTGGGCAAGCTCGAGAGCGACTACGACAACGAGGTGTTCGACACGCAGATGGGCGACCTGAAGGACTGGCTCGAACGCCAGGGCATCCGCCTGGATTGACCGGGTCGTGCGCGATAGCGCCGTGTTGAGGATACGTAGCGGGACGGACACATGCACAGACTATGGCTTGCGGGGACGGTTGCGTCGATGGTGGCGGCCCTGGCGTGTTCGGCGGCGGCGCCGAACGGCGAGATACCGTTCGTCAAGGCGCTGGATGCGTCGGCGATCTCGCAGGAGCGTATGGCCACGTCGGCCCAGCACGCGCTGATCCTCGGCAATGGGGACGTCAACGCCCTGCTGCACGCCTCCGGCGACCAGCTCGTGCTTCGGCTGACGAAGAACGACGTGTGGGACGCCCGCCTGGACACCAGCAACGACCCGCCAATTCCGACCGTGGCGCGGATCAAGGAGATGACGGCCTCCGGCGCGATCGCCGGCGGCGGCAGGGCGTGGATCCTGCCCAAGGGGTCGACCTGGCGAGGCCCGGACGGCTACCACAAGTACCCATATCCGTCACCTCGGCCGTGCGCGGTGCTGCGGATCGGCGGAGCAGGCAAAGGGCAGGCCGAGGTCTGGCGGTGCATCCGCAGCCAGGGACGGCACAACTCGTGGCGGCGTGGCGGCGGGGCCACCGTGATGCGGATCGAGGGCAAGGCCCAGGCCTCTAACGGTTACGCCTGCAATCTCGCCCCGGTCTCGACGGACGAATACGGGGCCCTTCGCGTGAAGCTCAGCGGCAGCACGAATGCGAAGTACTTCGTCGACGTGAAGGACGACAAGGGCCTCGTGATCCTCAGCAGCAAGTGGATCGACTCGCCTGAGAAGCCCACCGAGCGGACGTTTGCCCTGCCGCCCGGGAAACGTGCCGCCGTGCTGATCCTCTACACCTGGACGGTCGACGGCAAACCGGCGGAGAATCGTTTTGAGTCCGTCGCGTTCGCGGGCAAGGGCCGGACCAGGCCGGTTGCCCTGACGGCGGCGGCTGTCGGGGTGTCCGCGAGCGTGCGGTTGGACCTTCGCCGCGCCGTCGCACGTGTGACGCCGACCAGGGGCGGCCCGCCGAGAGCCGACGTCCGCGCCCTGGCCGGGCGAAACGTCTTCCTCATCAGCACGTCGGCCGCGGCTCGACTCGAGCCGTTTCGCCATGCGACGATTCCCACTGCCGAGCGGAGCACGCGGGATGGTGTGTCGTATCTCGCCCAGACATTGCCCGGCGACGGGGATTGGCCCGGTATGCGGTTCGCGGTGGCCCTGGCCGGCACCGGCGAGCACAAGGCCGTCGCCATCGTCACGTCATTCGAGGCCAAGGACCCCGTCGCCGCAGCCGGGGCCCTGCTCCGCCGGACGCTGAGCCAGCGGGCCGAAACCCTGATCACCGACCACGAGGTCTCTTGGCGCACGTTCTGGTCGGCCGGCGGAGTCGATCTGCCCCAGCCGGACCTGCGAGACGCGTGGTATCGCAACCTGTACTTCCTGCGCTGCGTGAGCAAGCCCGGCGTCGAGTGCGTGGGTCTCTTCGCCGGCCTGGTGTCTGACGGCACGCCGGCATGGCACGGAAACCACACACTGAACTACAACGCCCAGCAGACGTTCTGGACGAGCTACGTGGCCAATCACGTCGAATTGGCCGAGCCTTACGAGCGGCTGATCACGCGGTATCTGCCACGTGCCCGGTGGCTGTGCAAGCGGATCTATGATTGCCAGGGGGCCTACATCCCACACGTGATGCTCTCGCACGAGCCGCCCGACCCGGCCACATGCCGCACGAAGAACCATCGCCAGTACATTCACCACGTATGGGGCTTCACCATCGGCGTGAGCGGCTTCGCGGTTCAGAACCTCTGGTGGCGATACAAGTACGCTCCCGATCGTGAGTACCTGCGGGCGGTGGCCTACCCGGCCGTGCGCGACGTGGCGGTGTTCTACGCCAATTTCGTCGACCAGTGCGACACGGGGGCGGGGGGGAAAGCCGTCCTTGCTCCGAGCGTGTCCCCGGAGCACTGGGGATGGCACGCCAAGCTGGCCAGGAACCGCAACGGCGCGTTCGACATCGCCTACGCGCGGTTCACACTGACCGCGGCCGTCGAAGGAGCCCGGACGCTTGGCTGCGACGCGAAGCTCGTCGCACGTTTCCGCGGCGCGCTGGCCCGGCTGCCGGCGTATCCGACCACCGGTGGGGACAAGCCCGTCGTGGTGGACGTGCAGGACGCCCCGCCGATCACGTACAACATCACGGTGCCGGCCACGCCCGTATTCCCCGCCGACGTCGTCACGTGGTGGTCGCCCGAGAAGCAGAAGCGGCTCTTCGCGCGGACGATCGGCTCGCTGCGGTGGAACGGGAACAACTCGTCGATCATGATGTCGGTGGCGCGGGCCAGGCTGAGCATGCCAGGTACGGCCGAGTGGGTGCGCAAGACACTGGCGGCGCGATACCGCCCCAACGGGACGTTCGGGCTGAACCGCGTGGGGTCGGGCATCAACACGTACGGCCACTACACCGAGCAATTCGCCGCAACGATGGTCGTCTCGGAGTTGCTGATCCAGAGCGTAGGCGACATTGTCCGCCTGTTCCCGGCCTGGCCGAAGGGCGCCGATGCGAAGTTCGCCTCGCTGCGGACCCAAGGCGGCTTTGTGGTGACGGCCTCGCGGAAGGCCGGCAAGACAGCACCGGTTACCATCGTGTCGACCGTGGGAGGGACGCTGCGACTGCTTAGTCCGTGGCCGACGATAGCCGTTCGCCGTGGCCCCGGCCGCATCGAAACGCTCAAGGCGGACGCACGTGGTGTAGTCGAGATCGACACCAGGCCGGCCGAATCCCTGGTCTTCCAGCCCGCACCCAGCTAGCCGCAGGCACAGCTTGGCGTGTCGTCGGCACCCGCCATGCCGCGGCTTTGGAGTGCGTGGCGGAGATACCGCTCGACAATACTGCGGGTGGACACCTGTGTGGATAACCTGTGCACAAACCGTTTGCTTGTGGTCTAATACCTTGGATAAAATAAGGTTGTGCTCCTTGGCAGCCTGGGTGGCCTTGTGAGTATGATTACCCAATACTGCCGGACCTGCCCCCGGTATAGCCTCGCATGACCGATCAAACATCTCTGAAAACAAGCGATTTCGACTACGACCTGGATGAACGGCTCATCGCCCAGCACCCGGCCCAGCGTCGGGACCAGGCTCGGCTGATGGTTCTGAACCGCGCCGACGGGCGGGTGGCGCACCGCCTCTTCGCGGACCTGGGCGACCTGCTGCGAAGCGATGATCTGCTGGTGGTTAACGACACTCGCGTGCTCCCGGCACAGTTCGTCTGCCGGCGGGCCTCGGGCGGGCGGATAGACGGCCTGTTCTGTCGGGAACCTGTCACCGGACGATGGGAAGTCATGCTCCGAAACGCACGAAGGTGCACACCGGGCGAGGCGCTGTCGCTGGCCGGATGTGAGGACGTGTCACTCGTGCTGGTGGAGAATCTCGGCAAAGGACGCTGGCTGGTGGACCTGCGACCGCCGGCTGCTGCCGCCGACCTGCTCGACAGGGCGGGCGCCACGCCGCTGCCGCCGTACATCCGCCGCGACGGTCGCCGAGACGACGACGAAGATCGCCGGCGCTACCAGACGGTTTACGCGTCAGTCCCGGGGGCCGTGGCGGCCCCGACCGCCGGGCTGCACTTCACCGAAGACCTGCTTCAGGCCCTGGCGGCCAAGGGCGTACAGACCGTCAGCGTCACGCTGCACGTGGGGCCCGGGACGTTTGCGCCGGTCACGTCGGAGGCCCCGGCCGCACACGCGATGCACTCGGAATGGTACCAACTGTCCAGCCGAACCGCCCGGGCCGTCAACACCGCCCGTGACGAGGGACGCCGGGTGGTTGCCGTGGGTACCACGTCGGTCCGCGTGCTCGAGACCGCCGCGCGGTTCGCGATGCCGCTGTCGGCCTGCACGGGGCAGACGGACCTGTTCATCTATCCACCGGCCCGGTTCAGTGTTGTGGACGCCCTGATCACGAACTTCCACCTGCCCAGGAGCACGCTGTTGATGCTGGTGTCGGCCTTCTGCAGCCCGGGCGCGACGGACGGCGTGGCGACGATCCTGTCGGCCTACCGCATTGCGGTCGAGCAGCGATACCGCTTCTACTCCTACGGCGACGCCATGCTGATCGAGTAGGACCGGCGCCCGCGCGGCCCGCGGGCCGAACGATCTCGGCCCGGCGGAACAGACCGCCTCTCGGAGATCGGCACGGACTACCGGCGTGTCCCCCGCACGGCCTGCTCTGCGGCCTGGTGGGCCTCCTTGGCCTCGGGCATCTCGCTCAGACGCATCATTTCGCGGGCGAATCCCTCCATGGCCTTGCCCATTCTCTCCTGGAACTTCTCCGTCACCGCCATCTTCTCATCGGCGGGCATTGCCTTGACATCATCGGCCAGCTCTCTGGTGCGCTGCCGGATCTCCTCGATGTCCTCGGCGAGGTCCCTGATATCGTCCAGGGCGGCCTGGGCCGTTGCCTCGTCCGTGATCGTCCCGAGGACCTCGATCATCTTCTCCATGCACTCGAGGTTGTCTTCCGTGACCGACTCCAGTGAGTCTCGGCAGCCGGTGACGACAACTGTGACGCACAGCAACAGCCCTATTGAGGCAATGCTCTTCAGCATCTGACCATACTCCCATGCCCGATCATGCCGGTGGTGCGCCTTGGACCTGTCCTTCAGGCGCATCCCGTCAGCACGGCTGCCACCGGGCGGGCCGCAGCCCCCGCACCGGCGAATGCTCTCCATGCTTCCCGTACCGGACAGCCGCCCGGATATCGCGCGCACCATGACACGGCGGGCCAACCGGCCTGACGGCACGCTCAGGGCCCTGACGGTCGCTCCGCTTGAAAGCGCCGTCCCTTACAGGGGGGCCCCGGGCGCCCCTCTAGTCCATGTCAAGCTCTGCGACGAGCTTCAGGACCTTCTCGGCACCCGGGATGCCCTGTAGTCGCCTCTTCTCGGCCGAGATGGCCTTCTCCGCCGCCATGCCCTTCTCGGCGAATGTCATCATCTCGGCCAGCATCTCCATCTGCTCCTCCTGCGAGGCGTCCTTCATGTCTTCGGTTATCGCCTCCATGCGCTTCTTGACGGCCTCCATGTCCCCCTTCAAGTCTTCGAGGTCGGACAGTGCCGCCTCGGCCGTTGCCTTGTCCTTGACCCCCTTCAGGATATCCAGCACCTCCTCGGTGCACGCCAGGGCGTCTTCCATGACCGATTCAACCGAGTCCTGGCAGCCGGAAATGACGATCACGGCGGCCAACAACAATGACATTGTGACAGTATTCTTCAGCATCTCAGTGTGCTCCTGTGTGCGACAGTGAACCATAACAAGGCCGATCTCCGTGCGATCGTGCCCTACGCTGCGCAAGAAACCTAGCACGGGGACGGTCCCCACGCAAGAGACAAACGCGATTGGCACGAATGAAAGTCTCGCGGCACCCGCTGGTCTTGCGTCCGCCGGCGGGGGGACCTAAGCTTGTCATGGTGATAGTCGTTGTCTGCGGCTGGCTGTTGAAGGGACAGGCCGGTGAACCTCAGCGTGGCGTATTCTCCGTGTCCGAACGATACGTTCATGTTTCACGACATAGCGTCCGGTCGCGTAGTCGACCCGGAGTGGACGGTGAACGTCCACCTGCACGACATCCAGACGCTCAACACGATGGCGCTCGAGGGCGTCTACGACGTGACGAAAGTCTCGTTCCACGCGTATCTCCTGGCGCGGCGGGAGTATGAGCTTCTCCCAGTCGGCGCGGCGCTGGGGCTCGGCTGCGGGCCGGTCGTCGTGGCCAAGCGCCGGATCGCCCCGGACGCATTCGCCGGCTGCACCGTGGCCGTGCCCGGCGAACTGACCACGGCGCACCTGCTGCTTCGCCTCTGGGCTCCGCAATTCCGCCGGCGGGTCTTTACCCGGTACGACCGGATCGTGGACATGGTGACGACCGGCCAGGTCGATGCCGGGGTCCTCATTCACGAGGGGCGGTTCACTTACGAAAGGGCCGGCCTTGTGATGGTGGCCGATCTGGGCCGGTGGTGGCACCAGCGCACGGGGCTGCCGATCCCCCTGGGCGGTATCGTGGCCAGGCGATGCCTTGGCGGCGAGACGATAGATCGCTTCGGCCGGATGCTTCGCCAAGCCATACGCAACGCCCTGGAAGACCCGGACGCGACGCTCGACTACGTCCGGCAGCACGCCGGCGAGATGGACCGGGCGGTCCTCCACGAGCACATCAAGACCTTCGTCAACGACCACAGCCTGGACCTGGGAGAAGACGGCCGGGCGGCCGTCAGGCGATTGGCCGACCTGGCCAGGGATGCGGGATGCATCGAATGACGGGCCTGCTGGTGGCAACCGAAGCCGAGGCGGCGCCGCTGATCGCGCGGCTCTCGGCCGAGAACGTCGCGGACGAACCGTTCGCGACCTACGCCTTTGACATGCCCGGAACGTCCGGCGGCGAGATTGTCATCAGCGGCATGGGTCCAGCGGCCGCAGGCGCCGCGGCCGAGTATCTCTTCGACCGCCGCGGGGCCCGCGTCGTGGTGAACGTCGGCCTGTGCGGTGCGTTGGGCGAGGACATGTCCCCGGGCCGGATCGTGCGAATCTCGGACGTCGTCGACGGGGACGCCGTGCTTGGCGGTCGGGCCGCGGTGCCTTGGCCTTGCGCCGTCGGGCCGTGGGGCGACCTGGCGGCGAAGCGCCTGGCAACGGTGGCCGAGGCGGTGTTTCAGGATCGCCGCCGACGGATGCTGGCCGCTCAGGCGGACGTGGTGGACATGGAGGGCGCCGCCGTCGCCGAGGCCTGCACCAAACGGAACGCCGCGCTCCACATGGTCAAGGGCGTCTCCGACTGCGCCGACGGCCGGGGCAAGAGCGACATCCGGCGCAACATCGATGCGGTCTCGGGCGACCTGGCCGAGGTGGTCGCCGCCGGGTTGGCTCGGCTGGTCCCGCGGCCGAGTTGGCCGGTCGTGGTCATGCGGTTCGTGAAGATCGAGCACACCGTCTTCAGCCTGCCGCTGCTGTTCGCAGGCGCCTGGCTTGGCGCGGGCGGCGGCTGGCCCGGGGCGTGGGTGCTGGCGTGGATCGTCGTCGCCGGCCTCGGCGCCCGGACGCTCGGCATGGCGATGAACCGCATCATGGACCGCGACCTGGACGCGCAGAACGTCCGGACGGCCGGGCGCGAACTGCCCGCCGGCCGCATCAGCCTTGCGGCCGCCTGGGGCGTGGCCGGCGCGGGGCTGGCTCTGTACGTGGGGGCCTGCGCCACGCTCGGACCCACGTGCCTGATGCTCTGTCCGGTGCCGGCGGTTCTGCTCGGGGTCTACTCACTGCTCAAGCGGTTCACCTGCCTGTGTCACTTCGGCATCGGGCTGTGCCTGGCCATGGCTCCGCTGGCGGCATACGTGGCGGCGGCCGACTCCGTCCGGTTCAGCCTCGAGGTCCTCCTGCTGGCGGGGTTTGCCTTCTGCTGGATCAGCGGGTTCGATATCATCTACGCGCTGATGGACATCGACTTCGACACCCAGGCAGGTGTGTACAGCATTCCGGTCGCCCTGGGCCCGGTCGGCGGGCAGATCGTGGCGGCAGGCGTGCACGTCGTGGCCGCCGGCGCCCTGGCCTGGCTGTGGGTGCTGGTCGGCAGGGGAATCCTGTCGGCCGCGGCGCTCGGAGTGGCCGGAGCCGCGTTTGCCGCCGCCTACTGCCAGAGCATACCCGTCGCCAAGCGGTTCTTCCCCGTTTCCGCGGTGGCCGGCGTGGCCGGGGCGCTGGTGCCCATATTGGGAGGGCTGGTGTGAATCTCGTGCTGGCCATCACCGGCGCGACCGGCGCCCACGCAGCGGAGCTTCTGGCGGCCAGGTCGCCCTGGCCGATCACGCTCGTGGCCAGCCGGTGGGGCAGGGACCTGGCCGCCCGCGAGGGCGTGTCGTACGAGGCCCTGGCCGACCGCGCCGACGCCGTGTTCGACGACGACGATCTTGCCGCCCCGATCTCCTCCGGTTCGGTGCCTACCGTGGGCATGGTTGTGCTGCCGTGCTCGGCCGGCACGCTGGGCAAGATCGCCGCGGGCCTGGCCGATTCGCTCATCACCCGGGCCGCCCACTGCCACCTCAAGGAGCGCCGCCCGCTGGTTCTCTGCGTCCGCGAGAGCCCCTGGTCGCTCGTCGACCTGGACAACGCCCGGCGCGTGGCGGCTGCCGGGGGCACCATCATGCCGATCTCCCCGCCGTACTACATGGCCGCGGACCGCTCGCCGGAGGCCGTCACGATGACCGAACTGCTCGGGGCGTACGTCGACCGCGTGCTGGCCCTGCTGGGCCGCCGACCGGACCGCACGTGGGAGGACCTGGCGTGAGCTTCAGCGCCCTGCGGTCGTTCATCGATTATCTCGAGGGCGCCGGTCAACTCGTTCGCGTCCAGGCCGAGGTCGACCCCGTTCAGGACGTGACGATCATCCAGCACCGCGTGCTGGCCGCCGGGGGACCGGCGCTGCTGTTCGAACGCGTTGCCGGCTCGCCGTACCGGCTGGTGACGAACCTGTTCGGCACGGCGCGGCGCGTGGAGGCGGCCTTCGGCCGCCCGCCGGGGCAGGTCGGGCAGGAGATCGTCGATCTTGTCGAGCGGCTGATGCCGCCGTCCCCGGCGGCCCTGTGGTCGGCGCGGAGGTCGCTGTGGCACGCGATCCGCTCGCGGCTTCGCAGAGTCCGCACCGGACCCGTCATGGAGCAGGTCATCGCCCCGCCGAGGCTCGACAGCCTGCCGTGTTTGACCTGCTGGCCCCTGGACGGCGGCCCGTTCTTTACCCTGCCGCTGGTCCATACCACTGACCCCGTCAGCGGCGCAGGCAACCTGGGCATCTACCGCCTCCAGTGCTACGACGCGTCCAGCACGGGCATGCACTGGCAGATCGAGAAGGGCGGAGGCTTCCACTTCAAGCGCGCCTGCGAATTGGGGCGGGACCTGAAAGTCAGCGTCTTCCTGGGCGGCCCGCCGGCGCTGACGCTGGCGGCCGTGGCGGCCCTGCCCGAAGGCGTCGACGAACGCATCCTCGCCGCGTGGATCATGGGCCGACCGCTCGACGTGATCCCTCGGCCCCAGACCGGGCACGTCATCCCCGCGACCGCCGAGTTCGTGCTCGAGGGCAGCGTCCGCGGCGGCGACGTCCGCACCGAGGGCCCGTTCGGCGATCATCTGGGGCATTACTCGCACAGCGCGGAGTTTCCCGTCTACCGCGTGGACCGCGTGCTGGCCCGCAAGGACGCCATCTTCCCCGCCACCGTCGTCGGCAAGCCGCCCCAGGAGGACTTCTTCATCGGCAGCGCCCTTCAAGACATGACCCTGCCGCTGCTGCGCCTGACGCATCCCGGAGTGGTCGACCTGTGGGCCTACCCGGAAACGGGCTTCCACCCGCTGGCCGTGGCGGCCGTGGACCAGCGATACCCCCGCGAGGCGCTCAAGCACGCGATGGGGCTGCTGGGCTTCGGGCAGATCTCACTGACCAAGGTGCTCATCGTGGTCGACCGCGACGTGCCCGTCCGCGACTTTGCCGCCGTCAGCCGGGCACTCTGGGAATGCCTCGATCCGGCCGAAGGGCTCCACCTGATCGCGCCGACCGCCCAGGACACGCTGGACTTCACCGGCCCGGCAATGAACACGGGCAGCCGGCTTGTCATGCTGGCCGTTCGGGGCGAGCGGTCGCCGCTGCGTTCGGCCCCGCCGCCCGAGACGTCGCCGGGCAGCCAGGTCCA